>Ga0074045_10000419_pt1 | contig 41819 bp, 46 predicted proteins | sample BogForMeECP23OM2_FD_94442 | JGI IMG/M metagenome (GOLD analysis project Ga0074045, IMG submission 94442) | Bog forest soil microbial communities from Calvert Island, British Columbia, Canada - Bog Forest MetaG ECP23OM2 | ecosystem: Environmental > Terrestrial > Soil > Wetlands ...
ACCGCGCTCAACCACATGCGGGCCGCCCAGATGTTGGGCATCCAGACTTTTGCCCTGTGGCGACTCGGTGGCGAGGACCGCACGATATGGCGCGTGTGGGACGTCCCCGGCGATGCCGGAGCCGCCGACAAATTGCGCGACGTGCCTCCTGGCCAGGATGTCGACATGGAGGGCCAGGGCGAGATTCTGCGGATTGAACAGCGCCCTGCTCACGGCACTCGCGACCTCACTATCGACGCACAGAGCAAACTTATCACCGACGAGAATTTTCAGAATCTGCCGGAACCTTTTCGCGTGGGGCGTTACGGCTACAGTCCGAACGAAGTCGCGCTCACCTTCGACGATGGCCCCGATCCGGAATGGACGCCAAAGATCCTCGATGTGCTCAAGCGCGAGAACGCCACGGCAACGTTTTTCCTGATCGGCATCCAGACCGATAAGTTCCCCAGCCTGGCAAAGCGGATCTTCAATGAAGGCCATACCATCGGCAACCACACCTTTACGCATCCCGACGTGAGCAATATTTCTTCCACCTACATGAAGGTGGAGTTGAACCTCACAGAACGGCTCTTCGCCAGCCTGATGGGAGTTCGGGCAATGCTTCTGCGCCCGCCGTATGCGATTGACGAAGAACCCGATACTGCCGACCAGGTGAAACCGCTCGAGTTCGCGCAGGACATGGGCTACATCACGGTGGGAAACCGGATCGATCCAAATGACTGGAGCGACAAGCCGCGCCGGCATACCGCAGAAGAGATCTCGGCTTATGTGCTGGCGCACCTCCCGCCGTGCGGAGCGAACGACCTGCGTTGCGGCAACATCGTGCTGCTCCACGACGGGGGCGGCAATCGAGCCGAAACCGTGCGGGCGCTGCCCATGATCATCGAGGGAATTCGCGCTCGCGGGTACGCCGTGGTTCCCGTGTTTCAACTGTTCGGCAAGACTCGCGCGGACGTGATGGCGCCCTTGAGCACGGGCCAGCGCTGGGCCGCGCGCCTGGATGGCCTGGGCTTCTGGCTCTTCGAAGCCGGAATCGTCTCCATCACCTGGATATTCTTCCTCGGCGATCTGCTCATGACCGGGCGGCTGCTTTTTATTGGCGCGGCTGCGGTCTACGACCGGCTGCATGAAAAGATCTTCGGCAGGCCGGCGGAGGTCGCGTCTTATAAGCCTAAAGTCGCTGTGCTCATCCCCGCCTACAACGAAGAAAAAGTGATTGTCCGCACCGTGCGCGCCGCGCTGAACTCCGACTATCCCAACCTGCGTGTGATTGTCATCGACGACGGCTCGCGCGACCGCACCCTGGAAGTAGCGCGCGCCGCCTTCGTTCGCGAAGAAGCTTTGGGGAGAGTGCTGATTTTGACGAAGCCGAACGCCGGCAAGGCCGAAGCTCTCAATTACGGCATCGAACACATTCGCGACGCCGAACTCTTCGTGGGCATCGATGCCGACACAATTATTGCGGGCGATGCCATCTCGCGCCTGGTGCCGCACTTCGTGAATCCCAAGGTCGGCGCTATTGCCGGCAACGCCAAGGTTGGCAACCGGGTGAATCTCTGGACCCGGTGGCAGGCTCTGGAATACATCACCAGCCAGAACTTCGAACGCCGCGCCTTGGATGTTCTGGGTGCAGTCAGCGTGGTGCCGGGTGCGATCGGGGCGTGGCGCGTATCAGCGGTGCGCAAAGCCGGGGGCTACCAGATCGATACCGTCGCCGAGGATGCCGATCTCACCATGGCGCTGCTGCGACTCGGTTACCGCGTTGAATACGAAGATATGGCGTTGGCTTACACCGAGGCGCCGACCAATTCGAACGGCCTCATGCGCCAGCGTTTCCGCTGGTCGTTCGGCATTCTACAGGCCGTGTACAAGCACAGCGCAGTTTTTGCGCGCAAAGGAGTGCTGGGTTTTGTGGCGCTGCCGAACATCGTGATTTTTCAAATTCTGCTGCCGCTGGTGTCTCCGCTCATCGATATTATGTTCGCCATCGGTTCCATCTGGTATCTGATCCAAAAGCACTTTCATCCCGATTCCACGGATCCCTCCAGCTTCCATAAACTCGTCGCGTTCTTCTTCGTGTTTCTGGTGATCGACTTTCTCGCCTCGGCCCTGGCCTTCGCACTGGAGCGCCGCCGTCCCGACGACAAGGAAGATGTCTGGCTGTTAAGCCAGGTCTGGCTGCAGCGCTTTGCCTATCGGCAATTATTCTCGGTGGTGCTGTTCAAGACGCTGAAGCGGGCGCTCGAAGGCCGCAAATTCGCGTGGGATAAGTTAGAACGGACGGCAGCAGTTAAATATGTGCCCTCGGAGACTCGGGACCACGTAAACGTGCCCTAAGAGTTCTAGCGGAAGAGCAACTGTGAGAACTCCGCCAGATTCCTCCGCCACACCATCCAGGTGTGCATCCCGGGCGTTTCGATTTCGGTTGCTTTCACCCCCTTGGTCTTTAACCACTCCCGCAGATTGCGGTTGATCGCAATCAGATGATCCTCGGTGCCGCAAGCGATCCAGAGCAAACGCAGTTGCTGGTTCGCTTTCGCGTCGAGAGCGGGAAAATCGTGTTCAAAGTCTTCGGGAATGCCGCCGGAACTGAAGGCGCCGATCCAGGAAAACGTATCGAGATGGTTCAAGCCGGTCAGCAGGGATTCCGAGCCTCCCATCGATAAACCTGCAATGGCACGAGCTTTGCGATCTTTCGTGATGCGGTATTCGCTTTCAACCTGCGGCATCACTTCCGAGAGCAGAGCTTCGCTGAACTTCTTAAAGTTTCGATCACGAAGTTCCATGTGACTCCAGGCGTCCCATCCCAAACTAACGAACTCCATCGTGCCGTAGCCAAGCGGCATCACCACGATCATTGGTTTCGTCTTACCCTGCGCGATGAGATTGTCGAGAATCACATTCGCATAGCCGACGGAAGTCCATCCGCTGGCATCGTCACTATAGCCGTGCAGCAGATAAAGCACGGGATACGTCTTCTTCGACGTGGGTTCGTAGCCAGGGGGTGTGTACACGTAATAATCGCGCTCATCGGCCGCAACCGCCGATTTGTAGAAGTGGTGATGAATCTCCCCGTGCGGCACGTCGTTCAATTCCCAGGGCAACGACGAAGGCCCGGAAACATGCACCACATTCTCCGTAGCCAGCAAATTCGGTTTCAGGAGATGATTCGAGGGATCGATCGAACGCACTCCGTCGACAAGGATCGAATAGCCGTAATAATCCGGAGGCAGCGGCGCAGTGGTAACGCTCCACCCGCCCTGATCAGCTTTCGTCATGGGCACCGCTTCTGCGCCCTCCCGCGCCAGCTTGACCACGACCGCGTTCGGGGCGCGGAAACGGAACGTGACGCTGCCATCGGAGCGAACTTCAGGCGAGACCTGCAATGCGGGCGATCGCTGCGAAGGAGTCTGGGCGGATTTATCCTGTGCCATGGCCCCCACGGCAACCGCGAGACCCAGGAGACCGAATTGAATAACCGTTGAGATTGATTTCATCGGCGCACCTTAAAAAGGAGAGTCTGATGCGGAATTGACGTGATGGGCACGTTCCAACCGGAGTCAGCCAGCCCCGCCACTGACAACCTTACTTTCCTTCAGCAACTTCCAGCCGTGTCTCCGACTTGTGCAAGGAGTTTAGAGCGCGTTCGACGTCGACCTTGGGATCGCCGCTCGTCAGCCGCTCCTCGGCGCGGGTTTTGGCTTTGCGGGCGCGTTCCACGTCGATTTCCGAGGGGCGCTCGGCGGTCTCGGCAAGAATCGTCACTTTATCAGGCAGCACTTCGGCGAAGCCCCAGGCGACAGCGAGCCGCTGCTCTTCCGAGCCGGCGTGGAATTTGATCTCGCCCACGGCGAGCTCGGTAATCAGCGGTGCGTGACCCGGCAGCACACCCAGATAGCCATTCTTGCCTGGAATTTGTATTTCTTCCGCCGCGGTCTCGACCACTTTCTTTTCCGGCGTGACGATCTCGAGTTGGAAAGTATCTGCCATAAGAAAACCGGCTTCGGGCTTCCGGCTTCGGGCTTCGGAGATCAGCCACTCCGGAAGCCAGACGCCGGAAGCCGTGTTTTAAGCTGCCGCCTTCATCTTCTCTGCCGCTTCCAGCACTTCCTCAATCGGCCCCTTCATGTAAAAGGCCTGCTCGGGGATGTCGTCGTATTTGCCTTCGACGATGGCCTTGAATCCTTTTACGGTGTCGGCGATCTTCACGTACCGTCCCTGCGCGCCGGTGAACTGCTCGGCTACGTGGAACGGTTGCGAGAGGAAGCGTTGAATCTTTCTCGCCCGCGCCACTGTCAGTTTCTGATCCTCGCTCAATTCGTCGATGCCGAGAATGGCGATGATATCCTGCAGATCTTTGTAAGTCTGCAGCGTCTTCTTCACCGACTGGGCGACATCGTAGTGCTCCTGGCCGACGATGCGGGCATCGAGAATGCGCGAAGTAGACGCCAGCGGATCGACCGCGGGATAGATTCCAATCTCAGTCAGAGCGCGAGAAAGCACCGTGGTGGCATCGAGGTGAGCAAACGTGGTCGCCGGCGCAGGATCGGTTAAGTCATCGGCAGGCACATAAATCGCCTGCACCGACGTGACCGAACCTTTCTTGGTCGACGTGATGCGCTCCTGCAACTCTCCCATTTCCGTCGCCAGATTCGGTTGATAACCTACGGCGCTCGGCATGCGGCCGAGAAGGGCCGAGACTTCAGAGCCGGCCTGCGTGAAGCGGAAAATATTATCGATGAAGAGCAGAGTATCCGCGCCCTCGGCATCGCGGAAATATTCCGCGACTGTGAGTCCGGTCAAAGCAACCCGCAGGCGGGCCCCGGGCGGCTCAGTCATCTGCCCGTAAATCAGCGCGGCTTTCGAGTGCGCGGGGTCGCCCGGCTTGATCACACCGGACTCCGTCATTTCCAGCCAGAGATCGTTGCCTTCGCGCGTGCGCTCCCCGACGCCCGCGAACACGGAGTAGCCTCCATGCTGCTTGGCGACGTTATTGATCAACTCCATGATTACGACGGTCTTGCCTACGCCCGCCCCGCCAAACAATCCGATCTTGCCGCCCTTCAAAAACGGCTGGATGAGATCGATAACTTTCACGCCGGTCTCAAACATCTCGGCTGTGGTGGCTTGTTCGTCGAAGGCCGGCGCAAGGCGATGAATCGGCATTCTCTCTTTGAACTCGATCGGCCCGAGTTGGTCGACCGGTTCGCCAATTACATTCATCACGCGGCCGAGAGTGCCGCGACCCACGGGCACGGAGATCGGGCCGCCCTGGTCGATGGCTTTCATGCCGCGCACCATACCGTCGGTGGCTTCCATCGCGATGCAGCGCACGCGGCCTTCGCCTAGATGCTGTTGCACCTCGAGAATCACGTTGATGGGGCTGGGCACGGTGAAGCCATCGCTGACGACTCGCAACGCCTCATAGATAGGCGGCATGTTGCCTTCGACGAACTGCACGTCCACCGCCGGTCCCGCGATTTGCACTACATGTCCGATGTTCTCTGCCATAAGTTTTCAGCTCTCAGCAATTAGCGCTTGGCAATTAGCAATTAGCCGGTCAACCTTTGAGGCGGCGCCTTCGAGGCGCTAAACCGGCCAAATGCCAATTGCTAATTGCTTCTCCTTACATTGCCGCGGCGCCGCTGACGATTTCGATAATTTCTTTGGTGATCTTCGCCTGCCGGGCCCGGTTCATTGCCAGCGTGAGCGAATCGATCATGTCGGTGGCGTTGCTGGTGGCCGCATCCATCGCGGTCATGCGCGCGGCATGCTCGGCCGCCACCGATTCCAACAGCGACCGGAAAATCTGGATCGCCACATATTTGGGCAGCAAGGCGCGGAACAGTTCTTCCGGCGGCTGCTCATAGATGTAATCCACATCCGCGGTGCCGAATTTCTCCGCGGCTTCGTCAGCCGGGCGCTCAGCGCGCATACCTACCCCGGCGCTGATCGCCGCCTCTTTCGCCTTCTTCTTTTCTTCTTCCGTCATTTCTTCGGCCAGACGGATAGTCGGTTCGCCAATCTGCTCGATGGGAAGAATCTGCTCCACGACAAGACGCTGCGCGATCACCGACTTGAATTCGTTGAAGACCACGTAGACGGAATCGATCTCTTCACGCTCGTAACGCTCAATCACTGTCTCGGCCAGGGTGCGAGCCTGGGAAAATTCCAGCTTGCCGAGAATACCCACGTGCTCGCCGGTGATCTCGATCTCTGCGGCCCGATGCCGGGACTCCGGGCGGTTCTCGAGCGACTCGTCGGTCTCGGCCAGACTGCGGGTCTGCACCGCCGCGGCCGGATATCGCCGCCGCAGGAAATCCCGCCCCTTGCGTCCGATGGCCTCGATATCGATATTCTTCCCCGCTTTTGATTCGAGAAAGCGGCTGGCGGCTTTTGTGATGTTGGCACTGAAGGCGCCCGCCAGACCCTTATCGCCGGTGACGACAATCAGCAGAATATTCTGCTCCGGCCGCTGCGCCAGCAAAGGATGCTTGGGCTCACCGGTCTCGGGATCGTAAATTTCCGCCCGCGCCACCAGCGACTTCAAAACATTGGTCAGCATCTGCGCATAGGGGCGTGCCGACAGAGCACGCTCCTGGGCCCGCCGCAGCTTCGCCGCCGAGACCACCTTCATAGCCTTGGTGATCTGCCGCGTGTTGACCACGCTGCGGATACGGCGCCGAATGTCGAGAATATTAGCCATCGGAAACCAGTTCTCAGTTCGCAGTTCTCGGCTGCCAGTTAAGACCGTTCGGCTCTGAGTTCTTACTGAGAACTGAGAACTGAGAACTGGGAACTATCACTTCGCCACCGCTGCCCGCTCGCTCACAAACTGCTGCTTGGCCTGCTTAATCACATCCGCCAACTGCGCTTTCAAACCATCGTCGAGAATCTTTTTCTCCATGATCGCGCGAAGCAGGCCGGGATTGGTTGCGTCCACGTATTCGTAAAGTTCTTTCTCGAAGTCGCGCACCTGATTCACCGGCAGATCGTCGAGAAATCCTCCCGTGCCGGCGAAGATAATCAGAATCTGCTTCGAGAACGGCAGGGGCGAAAACTGATTCTGCTTGAGCAACTCAACCAGGCGCTGTCCACGATTGAGCTGTGCCTGCGTGGCTTTGTCGAGGTCGCTTCCGAACTGCGCAAAGGCAGCCAGTTCCCGATACTGCGCCAGCTCCAGCTTCAGCGTTCCTGCCACCTGCCGCATAGCTTTGATCTGCGCGCTGCCGCCCACGCGGCTGACCGACAGACCCACGTTCACTGCGGGACGCACGCCCTGATTGAACAAATCCGTTTCCAGATAAATCTGCCCGTCGGTAATCGAAATGACGTTGGTCGGAATGTAGGCTGAAACGTCGCCCGCCTGGGTCTCGATGATGGGCAGCGCGGTCAGCGATCCGCCGCCATTCTTGTCGCTCAGCTTGGCCGAGCGCTCGAGCAACCGCGAGTGGAGGTAGAACACATCTCCCGGATAAGCCTCGCGCCCTGGCGGTCGCCGCAGGAGCAGCGAAATCTCGCGATAAGACGCCGCATGTTTCGATAGATCGTCGAAGATAACCAGCGCATGACGTTTTGTGTCGCGGAAATATTCGCCGATCGCGCATGCCGCGTAGGGCGAAATGTACTGCATCGGCGCGGGTTCCGACGCCGAGGCCGCCACCACGATGGTGTATTCCATCGCTCCGGCGTCTTCGAGAATCTTCACCACCTGCGCAATCGACGAACGCTTTTGCCCAATCGCGTTATAAATGCAGATCAGGTCGTTGCCCCGGCTGTTGATGATGGTGTCGAGAGCGACCGCGGTCTTTCCCGTCTGCCGGTCGCCGATGATCAACTCGCGCTGCCCACGGCCAATGGGAATCATGCTGTCGATGGCCTTGAGTCCGGTGGCCATGGGCTCGCGGACGGGCTGCCGGTCGATCACGCCGGGAGCCAGGCGCTCGAGCGCGATAAATTTGTCGGTGGCGATCGGACCTTTGTCATCAATTGGGCGCCCCAGCGAGTCCACGACGCGGCCGATCATGGCCTCGCCCACCGGCACGCTCATGATACGTCCGGTGCGCTTCACCTCGTCCCCTTCTTTGATCTCGGTGTATTCGCCGAGCAGCACGACGCCTACCTGATCTTCTTCCAGGTTCATGGCGATGCCAGCCACATCGTGCGGAAAGGACAGCAGTTCGCCGGCCATGACTTTGTCCAGCCCATACACGCGCGCGATGCCATCGCCAAGGGTGATGACCGTGCCGGTCTCGTCCACGGAGATTTTCGATTCGTAGTTCTCGATCTGCTCGCGGATCAGTTTGGTAATTTCGTCTGCCTTGATCTGTGCCATAGATAGCTCTTAGCTGTCAGCTATCAGCCCGCAGCTAAGCCCTTCAAACCTCGCTCGTCGAGGTGTTTCGACTGCTGGCAGCTGATGGCTGACAGCTGAAGGCTAATTGCGGCTGATCGCTTCTTTCAATCTCTCCAACTGCCCTTTGACCGAACCATCGTAAATCGTGCTGCCCACGCGGACCATCGCGCCACCCAGCAATGACGCGTCCTGGCCATAGTGGGCGCGGACCTTTTTGCCTGTGAGCTTTCCGACTTGCGCCTCGAACTCGCGCTTTTCCGCGTCGTTCAATTCGCGGGCGCTGGTGATCTCGGCCTCGGCGAATCCCAGGCGCGCATCGAGTTCTTTCTCCACCTGACGGATGATCGGCTCCAGAAAATGTATTCGCCGGTGGTCGATCACGACCGCCACCAGGTTTCGCACCTGCCGGTGAATCTCGTCCCGTTGCGCGATCACATCGAGCACCCGGCGTTTTTGATCCGCTGGAATCGCCGGATTGTCCCATACCCGCCGCAGCTCCGGACTTTCGGCGAGCAGATTCGCAATCGCACGCAACTCCGCGACGGATCGCTCCGCGTCTAGATGATCGCTGAGAACCACATCGGCGAAGGCCCGAGCATACGTGCTGGCCACCGAAGCCATACCTTAGCGCCCGCCCTTTCCCGGACCGTTTCCTGGATTGTCGGAGGAGGCAACCAACTGCCCGGCAAAGCTCCGAACCAGCGATTGATCGGTGGCGATGTCGACGTGAATCTGCTTCTTCGCCAGGCCAACCGCGAGATCGGCCGCGTAGGCGGTAAGCTCGCGGCGCGCCGACTTGGCAGCGGCGGCGATTTCCTGCTGCGCGGATTCTACGATTCTCCGCGACTCTTCCTGAGCCGCCGCTTGAATGCGCTCCTCCTCGGCTCCCGCTTCTTTCTCCGCGGCGTCGCGCATCATGCCGATGTCTACATCCAGTTTCATCAACCGCGATTCAATCTCAGCCAATCTTCGCCGCGCTTCCTCGCTCGCCTTCTGCGCTTCCTGCATCGCCTTCTGGATAGCTGCCGTCCGGGCGCTGAAGGCAGCCGGCAGATACTTGCGGGCGGCCCAGAAGATGAGCACCGCGATAATGGCAAAATTCAGACCCAGGCTGAGGAAATAGGCCTTGCTGGTACTCAAACCGGTCAGCCGGGCAATGAACTTAACCGACGGCGACTCTTTGAACTGTGCGGTATCGTCAGTCTCTTCCCCGGCGGCTTCGCGGGTCTCGTGCGAAAGCTCGCGGGCAACGCCGGGATGATGTTCCGAGTCCCTGGTTTTCTGTTTCGCTGGTGAGGCTGGCTGGTCCTGCCCGCGCAGCGACGCCAGCCCACCGGCGAAAACCATCGTGATGATCGCCAGCAGCCAGAGACGAACGATTCCGTTCAGGAAAGTCGCTCCCTTCGAACTCAACGTGACGGTCCGCGGTGCCCGGGCTTGAATCATTAGCGGCCTGCCCCGGCTGGCTGCAGCACGCGGCGCATGATGTCCGTGGCCAGCATCTGCGCCTGGGCCTGCAAACCCGCCTGCGCCGCCTCCCGATCGTTCTCGATTTCGGCCTTGGCCGTCTGCACCTGGGCTTGGGCCAGCTGGCGAGCCCGGCTCAAAGCCGCAGCTCGCTCGTCCAGTGCCGCTTTACGCCGCGCCTCCTGGGCTCGAAACAACGTGGCTCGAGCCTCGCGCAGCCGCTGTTCATATTCCGAGGTGCGTGCCTCGGCGGCGGCAATGTCGGCCCGCGACCTCTCCACCGCTCCTTCGGTCTTACCGCGGCGCTCCTCGAGCACGCGCCGCAATGGCTGGTGCACGAGGACGGCATAGAGCGCATAAAGCAGCGCCAGCAAAATTACTGTGGGCACAGCTCCGAGCAGTAATTCGCCTAGTTGTCGCAGCGTTTCTTGCATTGGTTGCTAAACAAGAGTGCTAAACCAGAGTGCTAAATCAGAGTACTGAACCAGACCGCAGACCGCGGGTCTTTGACCTGCGATCTGTTAACTCTCGATCTCCAGACCGGACGATGAGGGCTATGAAAACTGTTAAAGTTAACATCCGTAAGGAGTTCATGTCAACGCGCCGGCGGGCGGGTTTTCTTTCTTGGCACAGCCGTGTAGAATCAGCCTTTCGGTCCTCTTGTGCGGCGGAAATGTGGCTTGTCCCGCCTTCCGTCTGCTCAGCAAACTGCACTGATTCGAAGGAGATGGTTTCAAGCAATGTCGATCCCTGCCACCCAACTGCGTCCTGGCATGATCATCAAGCACAACAATGATCTGCACTCCGTATTCAGCGTGGAGCACCGCACTCCCGGCAACCTGCGCGCCTTCATCCAGGCCAAGCTGCGCAACCTGCGCACCGGCGCCATGTTCGAGCATCGCTTCCGCTCGCCCGATCCTATTGAGAAGGTGAATGTGGACGAAGTCGACATGCAGTTTCTATACGCCGACGGCGATAACTACTACTTCATGGATACGGCGAACTACGAGCAGACGCACTTGACCAAAGATGTTCTCGGCGATGCTGTGGATTATTTGATCGCCAACCTCGAGATCAAAGTCGAATTCTTCGACGGCAAGGCTGTAGGTATTGAACTGCCGCAGACAGTTGAGCTGACTGTGGTCGAGACCGAACCCGGGCTGAAGAGCGCTACTGCTTCCAGCGTGACCAAGGCTGCGAAAACTGAGACTGGCCTGGTGGTGCAGGTCCCGCCCTTCATCAACGAAGGCGAGAAGATCAAAGTGGATACTGCAGAGGGCGTTTACTTGTCGAGAGCCTGAGTGCCGTCGCAGTTTCCGGACTCCGCGAACTTCCTCGGCGGGTAATGAGGGTTCTCGCAAAGCGAGCGCAACGCGGAGTCGAAGGACGCCAATCGCGGCCGGCGCCGCAGTCTCAAAAGAAGAGTTCTCTTTATCTACTTTCCCCGGGACGCCGCTTGAGTGGAAAGTGCGTAAACCGCAGATTTCCGTTTCTCCGTCCCGCGCTCTCTGTCGGCCTTAAGTCCCTCCCGAGGCAAAATCCAGGTTCCTCCCGCAAATACCTTGTTTGGGGGATTACAGCCATTGCCACGTCCCTCAAAGTACGCTACTAGGAGGATTCTCTTTATGGCTTGCAAGGTGCATTTTGTCTTGGGCCCGGTTGTAAAGCAAGTCCTGGTTGTTGGAGTATTGGCGTTGCTGGCTCCTCTTGCCTCGTGGGCAACGAGCGCGGGCACGCTGATCTGCAATCCAGGGACAGTGTGTATTGCAAATGATGGAGGGACGCTCACCGGCGCCACTTCTGGGCTGAGCATCAGCGGTTCCACGGTAACCCAGATCTCCAACCTGACTGGCCTGAACTTGGGCACACTAAGCCTAAGCACGGGCGCTTTGACCAGCGGCAGCATCGAACTGGGCGGGATGTTTGCCGGTGGAGGCAGCGTTACCATCATGGAAGGAACGTCTGTTTTGTTCACCGGCACGTTCTCGGGCCCGGTGGACTGGACAGTGCTCGGATTGGTAACCAAGACAATCAAAGGGAAGCCCGTATATTCCTGCCAGGCAGGTGGCTGTATCTATACGCTGCAGGGAACGATCTCGGGCACCTATAACGGTAACCTGCCGGTATTTGGCTCAACCATTCAGCAGACCATCAACACCAGCAAGCCGTTCACCGGTGGCACGCTGAAGGTGGAAAATGGCAGCACTTTTCTGGTAACGCCCGAACCGGCCTCGTTGGGCTTGATGGGTACGGGGTTGCTGGGAGTAGGTTTTGTGGCCAGACGGAAGCTCAGGGGGAAACAGCGGAGTTCGAGTCGAGCCTGATAACGACGACTAAGGATTTGATGGGTTACCGATTGCCGAGGCGCTTCTTCGGATACGGCTATGCCTTCTCGAATCGGCAGTCGGTGTTCAAGAGTTCGAATTAGCATCTTGCCCAAGCAGAGCACCTGGGCGAGGGCCGGGTGAGCCTTCGCCCATACTGAGTCAATGCAGCGCCTGTGGAGCGGCGATCGAGGGCCGTTTTCTCCGCAAGCGCTGCTTTTTTTGCCACCGGAGCTCGCTTCTAGGATAATCAGACAGCCGCAGCTTATTAAGATGCCGGAAGCAGGCTCGGCTCGTCGGCTCCTATTTCATAGTTGAGGACAGCGAGTAATGCCAGTGATTGAGGGGCAATCATCTCTCGAAGCTCGCCGCTTCCTGGTTCGTGGACGCGTGCAAGGGGTTGGCTTCCGCTGGTTCGTGGAGCGCGAGGCGCACATCCTCGGTATTGCCGGATGGGTTCGCAACAACTCCGATGGCAGCGTCGAGGTCCTCGCCCAGGGCACCCGGGATCAGCTTTCCGGGTTGCGAGGCCGGCTGCGCGAGGGTCCGCGGGCCGCCCGTGTCGACATTGTCGAAGAGATTGAGGCGCGCCCGGCTTCGGGTCTCAGTTCATTTCGCATCGAAGGAGCGTGGTAGATTGTCGCCCTCAGGCCTGAATGCAGATCAACTGAAACGTCTCATCCGCGAAGTGCCCGACTTCCCCAAGAAGGGCATTCTCTTCTACGACATCACGACGCTTTTGAAGGACAAAGTCGGCTATGCCACGCTGATTGACAGACTCTCCGAGCACTATCTCGATCAGAAGATCGACATCGTCGTCGGCATGGAGGCCCGCGGCTTCATCTTCGCTCCCGCCGTGGCCTACCGTCTGAATGCCGGATTCGTCCCGGTGCGCAAGCCGGGGAAGCTGCCCGCGGAAACCGCCAAGTTCGACTACATGCTCGAATACGGGAGCAACGCGCTCGAGATCCACAAAGATGCCATTCAGAAAGGCCAGCGCGTGCTGATCGTGGATGACTTGCTGGCGACGGGCGGTACGGCCGAAGCCACGGCCAAGCTGGCAGCCCAGCTCGGCGGCGAGATCGCTGGTCTGGGATTTGTGGTGGAACTGGATTTTCTGAAGGGCCGCGAGAAACTCAAAGGCTACGAAGTGATGTCGCTACTGCACTACGATAAGTAAACCCAAGGTCGTAATCGGTAATGTTGCGAGGTCGCTGGGAGAGGAACCGGGTTACTTCCAGACGTGCGCGATCATGAGTCCGACGCCGGCCCAGAAAGTGGCGCTCACCGTGACTACCGCCGCCAGCCCCAGCACTAAATTCCAGTTGACGCGCCCGGGAACATAACGCCGGGGAAAATCGGAGTCGTAAACCAGCCAGGAACGGAGGAACTTCACCTCCTGCAGATTCGCGGGCAAGGAGCCCCACGAGCCCTGAACCGGCAGATGGCGCGTCGCTTTTCCTGCGGACGGGGAAGTGAGTTGTGATTTGTAACTCATAATCCGCACCTCGTAACTTACTGATTCAAGCAAGCTGATTCGAGCAAAGCGCGGTGCCATTCTCGACCGACCGCGCTTCCTTCCGATTATGACTAGCTTAGCCCCAGCGTGGTTGCAATTAATAACGACCACTTGGACAGGAATTCCCACCTTGGGCAACTCGGAAGTGCATTCCAAATGCGCGTCCGGCAGCCACGTAGTTCCCTTGGCCTGATTACGTTGCTGCAAAACTTAATTCTGGAGACTAGTTTCTGTCAAGGGTCATTTCTCTTCCAGTGACAATTTCGACTCCCGAGGCAGGTAGCCTTTGCGCCGAAACCAGTCTTCCATTGCTTCCCGGAGCTTATCCAGAGGGACGCTGGTGCCGATCTCCATCCGCCCGTCGGAGAGCGGCAAGGTGTCGTCAAAGACGCTGGCATTAGTAAAGTTGCGCATCGAGAAACTATCCAGCCACTTGAGAGGGCACGGTATGAGCGCGCCTTGGTCGTCATACTCGACGCGAATCTTGCGGGCGAACATCCCTTGATTTAATCACAGAGGCATCTCGCCAGGGACGAACTGTAGCGCCGCCGTCCCGGCCTCTGGGAGCCTGCCCGTGAGCACCGCCGAAGGGGCGTCTTGCCCGACGCGGCTGGCCTTGACAGGCGGCGGTTTGTTCACTAGGCTGCGCAGCACCATGCTTATGCCTGCGGCTTTGGCACCGTCGGCGTGGTGTTTCCGTTTCCCGGTAAATTCAACTTGGAGGGTCGCATGATTTCAAATTTGATTTGGTGGGTTGTGGTGGGACTGATTGCGGGCTGGGCTGCTGGCAAGATCATGAAGGGCGGGGGCTACGGGGCGGTGATGGATATTATCCTGGGCGTCGTGGGCGCCGTGGTGGGAGGATGGCTGCTAGGCGCACTCGGCGTCCACGCCGGCGGTTTAATCTCCACTATCGTGGTCGCGATCATCGGCGCGATTTTCCTGATCTGGCTGACCCGGCTCATCAAAAAAGCTTGAGGCTGCGTTTTACAGGCTAGGCGGGGACAGGCGCCTGCATGGCAACTACGGCCGCTTCGAGGTGGGCCAGGGTTTCTTCGACCGTGAGGGAATACATCTCGCGACCCAGGCCTTCGCCCGCTTCGAGGGCGGACTTCAAATAGTGGCCGGCAATCTCGACGGCCAGCGAATCGGTGATCGCCTTTCCGGTCCGCTTCTTGTACTCCACCCACGCGGGATGCGGCAGAGCCACCCAAGCCGTTCTTCCATCGACCAAAAATTTGACGTCAACGGCATCAGCATGCCGCGTGGCGATGGCCACGATCAGCGCTTGATAAACACAGTGAACTTGCTTCTTGGTCCAGCGGTCGGCGGCGGTAAAATCTCCAAACATGGTTAACGAAACTATATCGAACGGCTACGGACTCGGCAAATGGCCGTGGCGACTCATTCTTCAGATTAAGTCGGAGAAGCCCGTGGCCCGCCGGGCATCGTTCCACTCCTTCGTGAGTCCCAGTTCAGACGTCCATTTTTCGAGATAAGGACGGTCCAACGACTCCCGTCGGGTCCTCAGTATTGCGACAACGTCTTCAATTTGCCTTTGCGATTGCGCCAGCTTCGACCATTCGAGCTTCGCGATAACTACATCCTCGCCGCTCGCGACAAAAAGCGGGATGCCCTGAAGTGTCACCAGTTGGCGGCGGCTGAATTCCTCCTGGCTAAATGGCCGAGACTTGCGAATGATAAGGTCGATTTTCCAGCCTGTAGCCAGGTCAATCACGTTGAACAATGATTCGTGTTCGTACGCTTCGAGTGCGGAATCGAGGTCTGCGTAATATTCAGCGCTGGGCAAGCCTTGAATGAATACGCGTAACTGAGTCGGAGTGGGCGCAATCACGAGGTCGATGTCCTGAGTGGAACGAGGGGAGCCGTAGTAGGCGCTGGCAAATGATCCGGAAAGCATGTAGGGAATCCCGACGCGATCGAGGGCGACCGTAACCTTGGGCAGGACTTCCGGAATGCTCATCGCAACGAGGCGGGCGGGCGACCTGGCAGGAACGCCAGCCTAATAAGTTCACGGACGACCTCCAACTCCGGCCAATCCGGATGATCCCGACGGATCCCGGCCTTGGCAAGTTCGCGGGCGAACAAGCTCATCTCGAAAGCCAATAAGAGGCGCTGCTCGCCGGTCATTGCTTTCTGAATCTGGAGGTGGATGGCTTGCGCCTCAGGGCTTGTGTCAGTGATGGGCACGGTCAGAATGTTACCACGAGGACTGCAGGTGATCAGCCTCCGGCGATGGCGCCTAAGATGATGAGCGGCTCGGATCCGTAGGCTACGGCTTCGGGGAGTGGAGAGTCCGGTGGCTCGTGAGACAGATCCAGCTCGCAGGCGAAGAAGCGCAGAAAGGGACGGCGCTGTTGCGTGACCTGGTCACGGATGGTGCCCCGCAGCATGGGATAGCGGGCTTCGAGCGCGTCGAGGACTGAATGCAGCGTGAGCGGCGCTTCGACTTCAAGCGTTACCTCGGCGCCGGTGTGCGCCAGGGTTCGGAGATTCGGCGGAAGAATGATGCGAATCATGGGCGTTTCCGATCACCGAATCGTCTGTACCTCCACCGAGAGCACGGCCGGCAAATCCCTCACGATTGGATTCCAGCTATCTCCGGCATCGGCGGAGGCGTAGACCTGTCCGCCGCTGGTGCCGAAGTATATGCCGCACTTGTCGAGCGTGTCGACGGCCATGGCGTCGCGCAGGACGTTGACGTAGCAGTTGCTTTGCGGCAGGCCTTTAGTGAGAGGCTCCCATTCGTTGCCGCCGGTGCGGCTGCGGAAGACGCGCAGCTTGCCCTCGTGCACGTAGTGCTCGGAGTCGCTCTTGATGGGAACAACATAGACGGTCTCGGGTTCGTGGGCGTGAACGTCGATGACGAAGCCGAAGTCGGTGGGCAGGTTGCCGCTGATTTTTTGCCAGGATTCGCCCGCGTCGTTGCTTCGCATGACGTCCCAGTGTTTCTGCATGAAGAGAACGCCCGGCCGCGCGGGATTCATGGCTATGTGGTGAACGCAGTGCCCGACCTCGGCGGTTGGGTTTGGAATGTATTTCGAGTAGAGGCCGCGATTGATGGGCTTCCAGGTTTCGCCACCGTCGTCGGTACGGAATGCGCCGGCGGCCGAGATGGCGATCCAGATACGCTGCGAGTTGCCGGGATCGAGAATAATCGTGTGCAGGCACATGCCGCCCGCACCCGGCTGCCACATGGGTCCGGTGCCGTGGCCGCGCAGGCCGGAGAGTTCCTGCCAGTTTTCGCCGCCATCGGTGGAGCGGAACAGTGCGGCATCTTCCACGCCGGCGTAGACCGTGTCGGGATCGGCGAGCGATGGCTCCAGATGCCATACGCGTTTGAACTCCCAGGGATGCTGCGTGCCGTCGTACCACTGGTGCGTGGTGAGCTGCTTGCCGGTTGCGTCAGAGGCGTCGTAGACGAACTTGTTGCTGGCAGACTTGGGAGGACCGGGAGCGGGCAGTTCTCCCGGCGGTGTACCGGGTTGATGCCAGGTTTTGCCGCCGTCGTCGGAGCGCTGGATCAATTGGCCAAACCAGCCGCTGGTCTGCGATGCGTACAGGCGATTCGAATCGGCGGGGGAGCCCTTCAGGTGGTAAATCTCCCAGCCGGCAAAGTGCGGCCCGCTGACCTCCCACTGCTCGCGCTTAGCATCTGAAGTGAGAATGAATGCGCCTTTGCGCGTGCCTACTAAGACTCGAACCTTGCTCACTGCTTTCTCCTTTCTCCGTTTCTTAATCTTAATTTAGCTCGATGTCCTCGAACCGAGATCGTACGGTCAGGGATTATCCATCAGGTTTTCTGGTAGTAAAGGACAATGACGCCTGAGGCGAACAGCTTCGTATGCGAGAGTCTTAATCGTAGCCTCTCTGTTACACCTGGGAATAGTGGTTTTCCGGCACCGATGAGAACTGGATTGAGGATAACCCGGTATTCGTCGATGAGGCCCTCGTTTAATAAGGACGAAGCGAGATGAGCGCTGCCGAGAATCACCATGTCCTTGCCGGGAAGCTGCTTTAGTTTTGAGATTTCTTCCGCCGCGTTACTCTTCACCAGTCTAGTGTTGTTCCAGTCTGCGGTCGGCAGAGTTTTGGAAAAGACGAGTTTGGGCAGGTTGTTCATCTTATCCGCAATTTCATCTTGCGGAGCGGTAGGCCAATACGCCGCCATTAGCTGGTAGGTGTTTGCGCCGAAGAGAAGAACATCGGCGTTACGAAGCATGTCTTCTGCGTATGCGAAAAATTCATCATCGACGAGATGCCAATCTAATTCATGGCTTGGCCCTTCGAAGAAGCCATCCAGCGTCACCAGATTGGAAGCGATCACTTTTCGCATGCAGTTTCCGGCGTCGGTTCTGATGTTCGAACCAATATGTTCGTTTGCTAAGGAAGCCCGCGGCTCCCGTGGAAGCATCCGCCACCACTGGAAGCCGCAGGCACATCCCGAACTTGCCTTAAAGAGCGATTCTGAGTTTAAGCTGCTTTCGCGAGCTGACTGCGCATCTGCTTCATGAAACCGCGCATGGCGGCGACATGGCCGGGGGAGCGTTTTTCGGTCCAGGCCTCGTAGCGCTCGGCGGCTTTCTCGAGATTTCCCAGAAAGTGTTTGTTCTGGAACTTTTCCCGAGCTCCCGGCACCATTGCCTTTGCGGATTCCCAGACGCCGAAAAACTCGCCGGTGGTCTCAAAGAACAGGTCCTCGTGAAGTAGACCGTAGTTTAGCAAGGCGCAGGCCTGGTCCCAGTAGGTGAGCACCATCATGGCGAATTGACCGCCCTCCGAACCTGGGGGTGCGATTCGCACCGCATCGTCGAAGTTCTCGACGAAATAGTTCTTGAAGAACCAATCGCGAGCCTGGCGCAACCGGGCTTCGCGGCGCTGCTCATAGAGTTGTAAGTGGAGTTGTGCTTGTTCGTGCGTAGGTTTCGTTTCCATGATCGGCATCTCCTCAGTTTCTTGAATATTTTAGTCTCTTAAATGCTCTCTTGTAGGCCGACTGGGTTAAGTTTTCGTACCCCTTTCCGTCGGCGAGTTCGCACTCGAGATCGGGCGTCAGTGCGCATTCATGGGTTCATCGGTTCCGTCCGACCACTTGGGCAGCGGAATCATGAATATGGTCAAGCGGTCGAGAGAGTCTTTGGCTGCCAGAATCGGAGAGCCGGGCAGATCTGCGCCCCAAGTTACAGCGTCCGTGAGCGGGACGAAAAACATCAGGTGGGGATGCCAGCGCCCGCCGCGATCGCTTAAGTACCCTTGTTTCGACATCATGTAGCACATCGCCCCGGATTCGGGCGTCGGCAGTTCCTTCTTTTCGAAAGCGGCGTTGATACTGTCCGACATTTGAGCTTTGGATTGCCCGGCCAATATCAACTCGGTCTTTCTGATTGTGAGTGGAAGGTAGGATTGCACGGCCGGCCGATTGAAACAGATCGGGCCCCGCAGTTTGGGATTCCAAAAATCAGGATCGTCGACACCAGCGGTCCACGACCGTTCGACGATACACACGAAACCGTTCTTTCCTTTGACCGCAGTTTCGTAACCTTTTCGTCCGAGGACCATGACATCGGCATCGCCTGAGATTGACGCGGGAGCCGCACTCCGCGCCATAGCTATTTCGGCGGCTTGGTCCATTAGATATTGCTCGAGTGGGGCCATGCTCGGATACGGTGATTTGGCGTCGTCTGCTTGCGCTTGCCACGCCGCGGCCAGCAGGACGACGAGCGCGAAGTATCTTAAAGTGATTGTCTTGATTCTCTGTCGTTTCATCGATTTTCTCCGGAGGACTTCGACAGTTTCCTTCACATAGTTATGGCTTGAGCGCGACGGGATCCGCGCATTCAGTCCGTGGGTGCAGCCGTTCCGTCCGACCACTTGGATACAGAAACGATGAACTCGGTGATCGGCTCCGGAGAGTATTGATGTACGTACACCGGGGAGCCAGGGAGGCCTCCTCCCCAAAACATATCATCTGTTTTGGGAACCCAAAACATCAGGGGATCTGCGTTCCCATACTTGCGCCCAAAGTACTGTCGCTTCGACATCATGTAGCAAACCTCACCAGGTTCCGGCAGCGGCAGTTCTTTCTTCTCGAACGCAGCCTTGATACTCTCGAACATCTGAGTCTTGGAGAGGCCAGCCAATGCCAAGTCTGTCATTTTGAGAGTGAGCGGCAGGTGCGATCGTGCGGCCGGCGGATTGAGGCAAAGCGGAAGCCTCTGATCGGGGTTCAAAAACTCCGGGTCATCGAAGGGCGCCATCCACGATCGCTCGACGACACACACGAATCCGTTCTTGCCTTTGACCGCGGTTTGGTAACCCTTTCGTCCGAGGACCATGACATCGGCATCGCTGGATATTGACGCGGGAGCGGCACTCCGCGCCAAATCTATCTCGGCGTCCCGGTCCATTAGATATTGCTCGATAGGGGCCATGCCCGGATACGGTGATTTGGCGTCCTCTGCCTGCGCTCGCCACGCCGCTGCCAGTAGGACAACGAGCGCGAAGCTTCTCAGTGCGATCGCCCGGACCGTTCTTCCCTTCGCCGTTCCCGTCGCCGTTTTTCCCTTCACCGATTTCTCCCGGGATGGTGAACAGTATCCACATTTAACTTGCACAATGCAAGTGAGAATTTTAAGATGGAAAGGTGCCGCGAAAGACAGGCCCGAAACGACGGTCGGAGTGTCCACTGAACGCTTCGGTGGAGATGTTGGGCGACCGCTGGTCGCTTCTGATTATTCGCGACATGATGCTGCGCGGGGCGCGAACCTACAAGGAATTCATGGAGTGCTATGAAGGCATTGCTACGAACATATTGGCGGATCGCCTGCGTAAGCTGGTCGACTACGGAATCATTACGACAAAGGAGGATCGATCGGACAGACGCAAGCTGATTTATCTGCTGACCGAAAAAGGCGTCGATCTGGCGCCAGTGCTGACGGAGATGGTGCTGTGGGCGGCGGCGCACGAGCAAACGGGCAATCAGGCGCTGGTGCGGTTGATGCGTGAGGATAAGAAGAAGTTTCTGGCAGGAGTGCGACGGCGATGGGACAGCCGCTGCCGCTCGGAGTCGCCTCGCGTAACATAGTTGGGTGGCGACGCGAGACCTCAAGCAAACTGGAAAGCGCGAAGCGAGAAGTTCCCGGGCGAGCTCGAAGGTTCCTCGAGTGACATCGCGAGTGCCTACCGTCCTCCGCTTCACACATCTCAGCAAATTTCCCTGGCTGGTGCATGGATTCTCCACGCGAGTGGGAGGATTTTCGCAAGCGTACGGGAAAGACGAACTGAACCTCGGATTCACGAAAGACGATTCGACAGCGGCCGTGGAGCGCAACCGGGCGGCGTTTCAGGATGAGCTGGGCGTCGCTGGCTGGCCGCTGGTCACACTGCGCCAGGTTCATTCCGATATTATCCGGGTCGTTGACTCGCCTCCAGAATCGCCGTTGGTGGGCGACGGAGTGATTACGGCGACGCCGGGGCTGCTGCTTGCGATTCAGACCGCCGACTGCCTGCCGATCATTGTGGTTGACCCGAAGCGGCGGGCGATGGGAGTGTTTCACGCAGGTTGGCGCGGCACGGTGCAGCGCATCGTTGAAAAAGGAGTGGGCGAGATGCGCGGCTGCTTCGGCAGCCGGACGCGGGATCTGGAGGCGGCGATTGGTCCGGGCATTCATGGCTGCTGTTATGAAGTCGGGGCCGAGGTGCGCGAGAAGTTTGAGTCTCAGTTTGCTTATGCGAAAAAGCTCTTTCGGGAGGTTGAAGAGCGCGATCCGGTGCGGGAAAAATATCCCATGCTATTTCTTACGGCGCGTGCGCCTGGGCACAGCGAGTTGCCGAAAAAGATTTTTCTCGATCTGGTGGAGGCGAACCGGCAGCAATTGTTAAACGCTGGCGTGCCGGCAAAGAACATCGAAGCCTCGCCATTCTGCACGAAGTGCCGGACTGATTTGCTGTTTTCTTATCGCGCGGAGAAAGGGCGGACTGGGCGGATGATGGGAGTGGCGGGGATTCGAGGGTAAAGGCAGAGGTCAAAAGTCAAAATGCAGAGGTAAAACGATAGTCTTAAACTTTTGCATTCTGACTTCCGCCCTTTCTCTACTTTTCTACGCTGGCGTGGCCGTCGTTGGCGGAGTCGCCTGCGGCGTCACCGGCGCCGACACGTCCGCGATGCCTTCGTTCACGAGATCCTTCAATTCCTTGCTGGGTTTGAAGAAAGGAATCTTCTTGGCGGGCACTTCAACTTTTTCGCCGGTCTTGGGGTTGCGGCCCATGCGCGGTTTGCGTTGGCGGGTGCGGAAGCTGCCAAAGCCACGAATTTCGATTTTGTCGCCGGCACGCAGGGAGCGAACCACGCTGTCAAAAATGGTTTCCACAATTACCTCGCTGTCTTTGCGAGTAAGCTCCGCGAGATGCGAGACTTCATCGATGAGATCGGCTTTTGTCATAAGGCGTGTTAGCTCCGGGCGCCGTGGCGTAAACGAAGGAACCGCTATCTTCTTCCTTTTTCTTGGCGAAACCCTCGCTTCATTTCGGCAACCTTCATAACCTTCTCAAATTTCAGGGGTTGTATGCAAGTCGCGGGTTTGGGGCGGAGCCGCGGGAGTCGAATTGCTAAGCGGGGATAAGCGGCTGAAGGCCGCTACCTCCACAAGTAATAGAAGCCGACATGCTGCTCCAGCATTTTCTCGGTGTCGGGCAGGTACTGGGAAACATCGCCCAGCATGAGATCGAGCAACGTCTTGCGGTCCTTTTCTGGTCGAACCAGCGTCGGTTCACCTGAGATGCCTGCCGATTTAGCGGTGTCTTTGACGACGGACTGGAAATCGCCGATCTGGTCGATCAACTTCATCGAGAGGGCTTGTTCGCCGGTCCAGACTTTGCCATTCGCAATGGCCTTTACATCGTCCACCTTCAAACCGCGGCCATCGGCCACGACCTGGACGAATTGCCCGAACATATTATCGATGAGTGACTGCATGTAGGCCTGCTCGGCGGGGGTGAGATCGCGGGCGGGATTGCCGGTGTCTTTGAATTCGCCGGTTTTGAATACGATACTCTTCAGTTTGGCCCACTTGAGCAAGTCACCATAGTTGACCCACTCGGCGATCACGCCGATGGAGCCCACGATGCTGCCATTGTTAGCATAGATTTTGTTTGCTGCTGAAGACACGTAGTAGGCTCCGCTGGCGCCCACGGTTTCGATGGAAACGACAACCTGTTTCTTTTTTTCCTGGCGAACGCGCTTGACCTCGCGATAAATCTCCTCGGAAGCGGCCACGCCGCCGCCGGGCGAGTTCACGTGCAGGATGATGGCCTTGATGGAAGAGTCGTCTCCGAACTTCTTCAGCTGCCCAACCACCGGTTCGGGGGAGATGATGACGCCATCGAGGTCGACGACACCGATACGGTCACCAAAGCCGCTGAAGGTGCTCTCGTTGCTGCCCGCGTGCAGAGTAAGGTAGACCAGCGAAAACACGGCCAACACGAAGAGGAAAAAAGCGCCTCCACCGATGATAAGCCAGAGCAGGGTACGGGAACGTGGTTCGGGCATGGGGAGAGTTTAGCACCGGGCCGGGCGGTTCAGTAGCCGACGGCAAGTGAAAACTAAAGGCTCTCCGGCGCGAGGAAGAAACGGCGGCGACTATGGGCGCGAGGGCCGGAATGGGGCGTCCGGCGCGGCTTCTGGACGGGTTAGTAAGAAAGGGTTAGTGCATTTGGGGACTTGCAACGGCATTTAGGATTTTGGGTAGGCGATGCGCCAGAAGCCGAGCTAACCCCTCCCCAGCTTGGCAGGGTGATCTCCAGGAGGATAATGATGCGTCGAATCACGTTGCTCGTAGTTTGTACATTGGCTCTGGCACTTTGTGCTGGTGTCGCGGCGGCTCAAGAACCGCCCGATACCCTCAAAGTAGATTATTTTGCGAACGCCAACAGCGGCGCTCCTGATGCAACTCTGCGCCTGACGAATCCAGGCACGGCTGGTGGCAGCCTTTGCGCCGCCATCTACGTGTTTGATTCATCGCAGGAGCTCTCAGAGTGCTGCAGTTGCTACCTTAGCCCGGATGGTCTGCGTACACTTTCGGTGAACACAGACGTAACCGGTAATCCGTTGACCGGCGTGATCCTAAACACTGGGTTGATCAAGATCATTTCGACCCCGACCAAGGGCGGCACTTGCCCGCTTCTTCCGTTGAGCATCACTCCGACGGCGGGAATTCGCGCGTGGGCAACTCACATTCAAAACAGCTCATTCACAATCACAGAGACGGCCTCCCAGGATGCTACTCTTAGCGCCGCCGAAGTTAAGCGTGTTAACGGCGAGTGCTACGGCGTGCAACTCGACGGCAGCAAGAAGGGCGTTTGCACCTGCGGTACCGGCGACTAGTTAAGGCTTGAGTCTGTTCCTTCTCCAAATTCGTTGGAGAGCTGGCTCAGACGAACCGAGGTTACCGACGACTCCCGCACCATCACTGGTGCGGGAGTCGTTTTCATTTCGGGGTTTTCTTCCATTTTCAGAGCGCGATGATTACCCGCAGGGCAGCGGGGGCGACGGCCACCTCGGCTGGCGTGTCGCAAACATATTCTCCATCGGCATAGATAGAAAGAGGAGTTTCAGTCTGCACCCGAAAGCGCGAGGCGCGGAAGCAAGTCACATTACGAACCTTGAGGTGGCGGCCGAAGTAAACCGTGGGAAACATGCACGCGAGTTTGAACGGACGAATTCCGCCGAGGACGCAGAGATCGATTTGGCCATCGTCCATCTCGGCGAGGGGAGCGATCTTCATGCCGCCGCCGTAAGTGGAAGTGTTGGCAAAAGCCGCGAGAAGGGTAGGCTGGCGGCTGCGGACAGTCCAGGCTGGGTCGGCGCTAGAGATTGTCATGAGCTGCGGGACAAAACTGAAGATTGTGGGGGCGAGGGTCAGGGCATAGCCGCCATGACCCCGAAGCCAGCGCGGCAGGGCGGCGGCGCGCCTCGCGACTTCGCTATCGAGTCCCACGCCAGCGACACTGCAGAAGTAGACGGGAGTCCCGCGCGACGAGTCTGGCGCGGCGTTCGCCGAGATGACGTCCTCCGCGGCGGAGAGTGGGGTGATGATCCCCAGGTCTATGGCGCGCACGTTGCTCTTGTCCGCCGTGAGTGCGGCGCCAGGAGCGGCTATAAAACTTCGCCAGGCCGCGACTGAATCGCGAATGCAACGCAGGCCCAGAGCTCGGGCAAAATCGTTGCCACTGCCCGCCGGAACCACCAGCACAGGCAAGCCCAGCTTTACCAGTTGACTGAGATGACGGTGAATCGTGCCGTCGCCGCCGAAGAGAAGTATGACATCGGCTTGATCGGCGGCGCCGGGCAATCCGATGCGCCACTCGATCGCCTGCCCGGTCTGGAAGGGCCTTAGATTCCGTAGGGAACATCCCAGCCCGAGGATGGCGGCGGCGCGCATATGCGCGGTTGAGATTAGCAGAGTTGCAGAGGGGCGTGGGGGACGCACCGGCGGGACTTGTCCAGGCGGCCACCTGCCGATGAGTTCCCGAAACGGGGTCCTTCCGACTATGGTAACCGCAGGAACTCTCCTCAAAACTTGAAGCGGCTGCCATGATGGAGGTGACGGTTGGCTTTCCTGGAGGTGGCGGATGGGGCTGCAAAAGCTAAGGAATACTACGTGTTTTCTTATAGTTAGCCTGATTTTGGCGGGCTGCGGCGGATCTCAGCCTGGGGCTAAGGTGGTTAGTGCAGCGGCGCCTTCGATTTCGACTCAACCCACGAGCCAGACGGTGACCGTTGGCCAAACCGCAACCTTCTCGGTGATGGCAGCGGGAACAACTCCCTTGAGTTATCAGTGGCAGATGGGCACGACTGCGATTACAGGGGCAACCTCGGCCACTTACACTACCCCGGCGGCCACAAGCGCCGAAAGTGGATCACAGTTCAGCGTTGTGGTGAGCAATGCAGTTGGAAGCATGACCAGCAACCCGGCCACACTGACAGTAAATCCGGCGACCGCCCCTTTGATCACGCAGCAACCGACGAACCAGACGGTAACCGCCGGGCAAACAGCGACCTTTTCGGTGACGGCAACAGGAACGGCTCCTTTGAGCTATCAATGGCAGAAAGGCGGCAGCGCGATTACGGGTGCGACCATGGCCACCTACACTTCGGCTGCAACGACGACCTCTGAAACCGGATCGCAGTTCAGTGTGGTGGTGAGCAATGCGATCGGAAGCAAGACCAGCAACTCCGCTACACTTACCGTGAATCCTGCGACGACTGCTACCACGGACGTGCTGACGTATCACAATGACGTCGGACGCACCGGGCAGAATCTGGCGGAAACCACGCTGACGACCAGCAATGTTACGTCGGCGAAGTTTGGCAAGCTTGGTTTTTACTCCGTCGACGGCCTGGTGGATGCCGAACCGCTTTACGCGTCGAACCTGGCGGTTCCCGGGAATGGCACGCACAACGTGCTGCTCGTGGCCACCGAGCACGATTCGGTTTATGCCTTCGATGCGGACTCCGGCGCGGCCATCTGGCAGGTCAGCCTGCTGGGGTCTGGCGAAACCACATCGGATGATCGCGGCTGTGGCCAGGTGACTCCTGAGATTGGGGTGACTTCTACTCCGGTGATCGATCGGACCCAGGGTCCGAATGGAGCGGTGTATGTGGTGGCGATGTCGAAGGATGGGTCGGGAAACTACCACCAGCGGATGCATGCACTCGATCTTGCGCTGGGGACAGAATTGTTTGGCGGGCCGACCGAGATTCAGGCGACTTATCCGGGAACCGGCGATAGCAGCAACGGCACCAGTGTGGTCTTCGATCCGGGAAACTATAAAGAACGCGCTGCGCTGCTGTTGCTGAACGGCGTGATTCATACCGGCTGGGCTTCACACTGCGACGCCCGTCCCTACACTGGATGGATCATGGGTTACAGCGAAACGACACTGGCCCAGACCAGCGTTTTGAACGTGACGCCAAACGGCAACGAAGGCGCAATCTGGATGGCTGGGGCCGGGCTTGCCGCCGACAGTTCGGGCAACATTTATTTTCTCGACGCCAATGGGGACTTCGATACGAATCTGAATGCCGGGGGTTTTCCGAGCGATGGCGATTACGGCAATGCGTTTATGAAGCTCTCAACCTCCGGCGGGCAACTGGCTGTCGCCGACTACTTCGAGATGGATAACGGAGTGGCAGAGAGCAACAGCGACACCGATCTGGGCTCGGGCGGGGCGATGGTGCTGCCCGACTTGAGCGACGGCTCGGGCAATACCTGGCATCTGGCGGTTGGCGCTGGTAAGGACGGGAATCTTTACGTGGTGAATCGCGACTCCATGGGCAAGTTCAGCTCCAGTAACAACAACATTTATCAGGAACTCAGCGGTGGCTTGCCGGGAGGGGTCTGGGCCATGCCCGCTTATTTCAACAATACGGTCTACTACGGATCGGTGGGGAACCAAATTCAAGCTTTCACGATTACTAACGCGACGCTATCCACCAGCGCTACGTCGCAAACCGCCAACAGCTTTGGATATCCCGGGGCCACGCCCAGTGTCTCGGCGAATGGCACGAGCAACGGAATTGTCTGGGCCGTGGAAAACAACTCGCCGGCCGTGTTGCACGCTTACAACGCTGCGAATCTGAACGAGCTCTACAACAGCAACCAGGCCAGCGGCGGCCGCGACCAGTTCGGGTCGGGAAACAAGTACATCACTCCGATGATCGTGAATGGGAAGGTGTTTGTGGGGACACCGAACGGCGTGGCGGTGTTTGGGTTGCTGCCGTGAGGGTCGTGTCAGGGTAGAATTTGCACACGCCTTATTCGGTGACCTAAACGAACATCAATTGTCAGAGGAGGAACACCAGCAAGAAAAACTGGGTTTTTCACTGTCTCATTGTTGAATTTCACCGAGCCAGCTTTTCTTTTGTTGCCTCCTTCAGTGACCGATGAAACAAAACCGGCCCTGAATAGAAGCTTATCCACCTTGATCGACGATCCGGGCAGCGGGTTTAGCTCTCCAACATCTGCGATTGAAACATCTACCGTTTCAATTGAATCTGGCGCTCCACTGTTCTGAAACTGCTTCGCCCAATCCTCGCCAGCTCTCGTTGCCGCCTCGGCCAAATGAAAATCCCCCACAATCCTCCGAGCCAGATCCTTCTTCGCCTGCATGGGGTGCGACTCGCGCTTCATCTTTTCAATCTCGGCCAGCGAAACATCCGTCAGCAGTTCGTAATACCTCCACATCATCTCGTCCGAGATAGACATGACCTTCCCATACATCTCCAGTGGCGCTTCGTGGATGCCGATCGCATTGCCTAGCGACTTCGACATTTTTTGCACGCCGTCGAGCCCTTCTAAAATCGGCGTGGTCAGCACTACCTGCGACTCCTGGCCGTAGGCGCGTTGCAACTCTCGGCCTACCAGAAGATTGAATTTCTGGTCGGTACCGCCGAGTTCGACGTCGGCTTCGAGGGCGACCGAGTCGTAGCCCTGCACCAGCGGGTAGAGCAATTCATGCACCGAGATCGGCTTCTCTTCGTGAAAGCGCTTGTGAAAGTCTTCACGCTCCAGTAATTGCGAGACCGTATACTTCGCCATCAGGCGGACGAAATCGTCGGCGGTGAACTGGCCCATCCAGCGGCGGTTGAAGTCGACGACCGTTTTCTTAGGGTCGAGAATCTTGAAAACTTGAGCCTTGTACGTCTCGGCGTTTTGCTCGATCTGTTCGCGGGTGAGCGGCGGACGGGTCACCGAGCGGCCGGTGGGGTCGCCGATCATCCCAGTGAAATCGCCAATTAAGAAGATCGCGGTGTGACCGAGATCCTGAAAGTGTTTGAGTTTGCGCAAAACCACGGTATGGCCGAGGTGCAGGTCGGGAGCGGTGGGATCCATGCCGAGCTTGACTCGCAACGGCTTGCCGGTGGAGCGCGACTTATCCAGCTTGGCGCGGAGATCGGACTCGCGAATGATTTCCGCCGAGCCCTTCTTGAGATACGTGAGCTGTTCCTCTACTGGAGCGAAGTCTGACATGAGAAATGACATTATAAGGAACGGAGGGCGGAAAGGCAGTAAAGCAGGGCACGTTCGAAGTAAAATGAGCGCCCGTGAGTGAAATAGTCATCCAAGAGAACGGGAAAAATCTCAGCGAACAGGCGTAAGGAGAAACCGATGTCAAAGAAATGCAAACACCTGAGTGAGATCAAAATTACGACCACCGACACGCGCGTATGCGAAGAGTGCGTGAAAATGGGCGATACCTGGGTTCACCTGCGCATGTGCATGTTGTGCGGGAACGTCGGTTGCTGCGATTCGTCGAAGAACAAGCACGCGACCAAACATTTTCATGCCTCCAGGCATCCTGTGATGCGCTCGATCGAGCCCGGAGAAGATTGGATCTGGTGCTATGTGGATGAAATGATAGCGGGCGAAGTTGCGGCTTGAGGCGTTCTTTCTGGAAGCCAGATCATGAATCCCAAGCGCTTCGGGGCACAGGTGAAAGCTCTGCCTTCTCGGACCAATTTCCCATTTAAGGAATCGACACCTCGTCGCATCGCGCGTGCACCTAAGATTCCTTCGGCGAGCGCATCGGGCGGCTGGGAGGACTAGAATTGTGGAGGCGAGAAATCCTACCGGACGGCAACGGAGCCGGAGGTTTCGCCATCTAAGAAGGGAGGTAAATATTATGAGCTTTGGACACTATAAGTCATCGGAAGGAAGCAATGTTGGAACCGCGGTCACTTTCTTTCTGATCGGAGTTGGGGCGGGTGCGTTGGCGGCGCTGGTGCTGGCTCCGAAAACCGGCAAGCAATTCCGGCGCGATTTGAAACGGGGATACGAAGACACCAGGGAGACGGTACAGGACTGGAAGGAAGAGGCGACAGATCGGGTGCGCGACGCCGCCGAGCGCGGTGCGGACTTGGCGAACGATCTGCGGGAGAAGGTTGAGCCGCTGCGGCGGGCTGTCAATCGAGGATGAAGGACCAGAAGCGCTAGCTCAAGACGTGCCAGATGTCTCTCTCCCGGTCGAGGTCTGAACAACCGCGGTCTGAATGACCGAGAGCGGCCGTTCACATTGGCCTGTCTCTGAACGCCACTATTGGAAGATCGCGGCGAAAAGTCTTCCTACACGCCGCAGAAGACTGCGGCGCCCGGGTTTCGCTTCCCCTACTGAAGCCGGAGGTTTCACCTGCGCTTCGAGATACACCGGGTTAGTGGCCGATATCTTCACGGGCAGCAGCGCAGCTTCGTCGGTGGGAGCGGGCGCGGCTGCTGGGCTCCTACCACGAAAAACAAATGGCGCATCAACCTGAATCTGAACGTCGTTCGGTCCCGAAGGCGGCAGCGGGCGGGTTTCAGGTCCACTGGAGAGTGAGGCGGTAGGCTGGTCGGTAACGCTATTCGTGGTTAGAGCGGAGTCTGGCTCCACCGGCGCGGAAGCCCGCATCACCGGAAGGGGCGGCGGACAGCCGCATTCGAGCGGAACCTTGGTATCTACCTCGTCGATTCTCCCAGCGTGAAAGACTGCCTGCTCGTTCGGCTTCACCTGGTAAACGCGGTCCCCCATCAGCTCAGAGACAATGGCTGAAGAGGTGTTTCCCATCAAGGTTCGCACACAGGTGTTGCCGTGAGAGTCGGCGCTGATGGCGTAGTGGAAGTCTCCGGGTCCGGCAAAGAGGATGCGGAAGTCTGGAGTGAGCACAGTGTCAGCAGAGTCTCCGAGAGCGTAATGGGTCTCCAAAGCTCCCGTACTCAGGCCCAGCATCAAATCGTGAGTTTTCTTTGAGGGGTTTACCGACACTGTGGTTCCGGGACAGACTCGAACTTCTCCTCCCCGGGACAACTGCAAGATGGCGGTCTCAGTACCTGCGGTCAGGGACGAACCGGCGGCGAGGTGCGCGCCGGCGAATACAACGTCGCTCCCGCCGCGAATTTCAGGCGTGGCTGCCGGAGCCCCGGTGGGGAGCAAGGTGACTGCGCTCGCCGGAGATTGAAAGGGCGATTTCTTGGCCGCCGCATGGCCGTCTGTGGCCGGCTTGAGGCGCACCATGAGGCGGTTTCCGGCTGCATCCCAGGTATAGGTGTAGGGCGCGAGCAAGTCGAGAACGATCCTCATGACGGGAGGGTCGTTCTGGAATTGCTCGGCCCGGATGGCAAGAATGTTTTCCTGCAGCACCGGAATGTGCTTTTGCTTTAATCCCAAGCGGGCGTGAGAAAGATCGATCACCAGACGCGGAGGCGAAGCGAGCTGTTGAATCGTGGGCACCACCGGCCGCGTGGAAACGACTTCAAGAGCAGGAGCGCCGCGGTCCTGCAAAAGGCGCACGCTGGTGACCACTGCCGACTCAGAGTTGGGATCAGACTTGGGCGATTCGGACTTGGGAGGCGCGGTATCCTGCGAAAGAGCCGGCGCGATTATGAGAGCCACCAACAAGATTCCAAGTGTCGGGAGGCGGGCCGTTTGAATGCGAGGTTGCGGCAAAGAAATCCCCTGAGAGCAGTTAAGCCTATGAAAGGAACCTTATCACTTGCGGGGACGGTCGAAAAGTGGTGAGCCGGCGAGCGGGAGGAAAAAACCAAGAGATGGGAATCGCTTCATGCTAAATGGGAATTGCAGCGGCCGTGATAAAGGGAAATCTCAGGCGCCCATCAACTCTCGGAAAGAAACTCGTATTCTTCAATGACTGCGGCGACGGCCATTTTGCCTTCGTTGTGGCCATCTTCCACCCGCACGACTCGCCCTTTACATTGCACGCGGATACTTTCCGTAAGCGTGATTTCGGGTGGGAGGGTCAAGGTGAAGCCGATGGGCGAGCCACTCTCGATCGGCGAGTTGAGATAAAAGGAAATGCCTCGCGCACTGACGTCGCGGATTTGAGCCGACTCGGTGTGGTTCGCATCCTCACCGCGCGCAACGGAAACAGGGATCCGAAGCGCAAAACGACGTGCAGCCCTTTTTTCTTGCTGGGCTTCTGTCATGCGTTGCTCCAGGCTAATAAAGTGGCGTCCGACTAATTCTCTAAGCCTGTGATAGAGAATGACGTTAAAGGGTAGGTATCGTCAATACCACCGTCGGGGAGCGGGATGGCCCATTCCGGTGAGACGGAGGATAAGATTTTGGTTTTTTCAATAGCTTTAAGGATTGCAGCGATCTTCTTTGGTCTGGCCGAAGAGCTTGGAGGGCGAGCCCTGCGGTGCGATGGCCGGATGTAAACTGGACTTGGAGGTACGGTGGTCTTCGTTCTCGACAATTACGATTCGTTCACCTATAACCTGGTTCAATATCTCGGAGAACTGGGGGCGAAGATCGAGGTCCGCCGCAATGATCAGGTGGCGGTGGCCGCGGTTGAGGCCATGCAACCGGAGCGCATCGTGATCTCGCCGGGTCCGTGCACACCGCAGGACGCGGGCATCAGCATCGATCTCATCCGGCACTTCGCCGGCAAAGTACCGATCCTCGGCGTATGCCTGGGACATCAAGCGATTGGCGCCGCCTTTGGCGGTCGGGTCGTGCGCGCTCCTCACCTGATGCACGGCAAGACCAGCTCGGTGGTGCACGACAACAAGAGCATCTTCCAGGGCTTACCGATGCCTATGACGGCTACTCGCTATCACTCGCTGATTGTGGAAGAGAAGGATCTTCCGGCGGAGCTTGAGGTCAGCGCCTGGGCAACAGAGAAAGATGGAAGCCGGACCATCATGGGCTTGCGGCACAGGGAGTTTGCAGTTGAGGGAGTGCAGTTTCATCCTGAGAGCGTGCTCACGGATTCGGGGAAGAAACTCATCGCAAACTTTCTGCACGACGCTGGTGGCTAGTAGTCACTGACCACGACCTCTCGCGATCTCCACGGCTCGCAACAGCGCCTGCGCCTTGTTCATCGACTCCTCAAATTCTCGCGCGGGGTCGGAATCGGCGACGATGCCGGCGCCAGCCTGCAGATACGCATGCTTGCCTTGCATGAGCATGGTGCGGATGCCGATGCAGGAATCGAGGTTCCCGGCGAAATCGGCGTAGAGCGCCGAACCTCCGTAGATGCCGCGACGCACCGGCTCGAGTTCCTCGATGATTTGCATGGCCCGGACCTTGGGCGCGCCGCTCAAGGTGCCCGCTGGGAAGCAGGCAGCGAAGGCATCGAGGGCGTCGAGGTCCCCGCGCAGCGTCCCTTCCAGTGCCGAGACCAGGTGCATCACGTGGGAGTAGCGCTCCACGTACATCAGGTCTTTCACTTTTACTGAACCATATTCACTGACGCGGCCGAGATCGTTGCGGCCGAGGTCGACCAGCATAACGTGTTCAGCGCGTTCTTTTTCGTCGTTGCGCATCTGCTGTTCGAGACGAAGATCTTCGGCCTCGTCGCGGCCACGCGGATGAGTGCCTGCGATGGGGCGATACTCCAGCTTGCGGCCGGTAACTCTCACCAGCATTTCAGGGGAAGAGCCAAGAATCTGGGTTTCGCCCAGCCGCAGAAAATAAAGGTAGGGCGAGGGGTTCACTTGGCGCAGGGCACGGTAGAGATCGAAAGGCGCGACTTCTGGAATGAAATCGAGCCGTTGCGAAAGCACGACCTGAAAAATGTCGCCGGCCGCGATGTATTCTTTGCAACGCTCTACGCTGCGCAGAAATTTTGCGCGGGTTGTTCCTGCATGAATCTTGAGTTTTCCTGGTTTAGACTTCGCGGATTTGCGCCACAGGGCCGGACGCAATCCCGCGGCCAGCTTTCTTTCGAGGGCAGCGATGTCGTGAAGGGCGCGGTCGTAGGCTTTGCGAGGACTTTCACGCGAAACGTCGGCCGCGGCCACGATGTGAATCTGATGGCGCAGGTGATCGAAGGCGAGCAAGCGGTCGAAGAACATCAGTTCGGCATCGGGGAGCGAAAGATCGTCAGTGGCGTGCTCGCCGATTTTTTCCAACTGACGAACCGAATCATAGGAGAAATAACCTACGGCACCGGCGCTGAACGGCGGCAAACCTGGAACGACCGCAGGACGATGCTCGCGCAGCAACAATTTCAAGAAATGAAAGGCGCTGCCTTCGTGTTGCTCGCGATGGCGTCCACGTTCGATCTCGATGGTATTGCCCCGCGCCCGCAGCCGCATGTAAGGCCGCGCACCGAGGAAGGTATAACGGCCAATCTGCTCGCCGCGTTCGATGGATTCCAGCAGAAAGGCGTGCGGCTCGTCTTCCGCAATCGACAGAAAAGCGGAGACCGGCGTGAGCAGGTCGGCGCTCACCGACTTCATCACCGGCACCAGCGTTGCCGAATGCGCCAGGCGAGAGAATTCTTTAAAATCGGGCAAAGGCATTTGAAGGATGGGCCCACCGATCTCAGCGCGGGCTCGCCGTTCATTATAGGGGAGGAGCGATGAGGGCGTTCCCATGGCCCGGATCGCGAAATAGGTGCTGTGAACCAATCCGGCAATTGACGGATGTGTTTCCTCGTCCGAAGATACAAGGATACTGAGCAGTCGGGCCCTCGTGCGGTCACGAGTCTATGCGCATTAAGTTCTGGGGCGTGCGCGGTTCCACGCCCACCCCACAACCCGAGAACATGCGCTATGGAGGGAATACCTCCTGCGTTGAAGTGCGCCTTGGCGATCGCATTTATATCTTCGATTGTGGCACCGGGTTCCGCGTGCTCGGCCAGCAACTGTTGAGCGAATTTGGGGAACGTCCCTTTTCCGCTCATATCTTTGTTTCGCATTTTCATTGGGACCACATTCAGGGCATGCCGTTCTTTCGGCCTTTATACGCTAACGCAGAGAACCGGTTTCTCTTTCAGTGCTCCAGCCGGACGCGCAGTCTGAAGCAGGTTCTGGAAGAGCAGATGGCACCCCCATACTTTCCCGTGAGCCTTGACGAAATGAAAGCGAAGCGCGACTTCTATGACATTGGGAACGGCAGAATTAAGGTGGAGGACGGAGTCGAGCTGAAAACCGCCTGGCTGAACCATCCCCAGGGATGCATGGGGTTTCGCTTGGAAACCAAAGATGGAGTTCTCGTCTACGCCACCGACAACGAACCGGGCGACGCTGTTTTCGATAAGGCGGTGCGCAAGCTGGCTGAAGGGGCGGATGTGCTCATCTACGACGCGCAGTATTTGCCCGAGGAATACGAAGCCCGCCGCCGGGGCTGGGGACACAGCCACTGGCGAGAAGCTGTGAATGTGGTGATGGAGAGCGGAGCGAAAGAACTGGTGTTATTCCATCACGATCCCGACCACACCGACTCCATCATCGACAAGGTGGTGCACGAGGCCCGGAATTATTATCCCAAAGTGCGGGCCGCCGCGGAGGGGATGGAGATTAATTTAGAGGCCAAGAAGCGCTAGCCCGCGCTCAACTTCATTTCACCTCGAACGCCACATTGCTGGTGAGCGTGCCCCCCGATGTCGTGACCGTGATCTTGCCTGAGGTCGCACCTGTCGGCACCGTCGTGTTCACTTCCGTGTTTGACACGATCGAAAAGCCCGCCGGCGCTCCGTTGAAGAACACGCCGCTCGTGCTCGACAGGCTTGAACCCAAAATTGTCACGTTCGTTCCTACCGCACCGATAAATGGCACCGGCTGCACAAACGCGGCCAGCGCTGGCGTCAAAGCATAGATGGTTCCGGCGGCGGTAAGTCCACCGCCAGAAGCCGTCCCGTATAGCGTGCCATTGGTGGCCTGGAAGAACTCGGAGGGAGTGGTCCCATCGTTGCAGTTCACCTGCTGGCAAAAGGTGTAAATCGTTTTCAGCTTGCCACTGGGCTGCATCTTGTAAAGCGTGCCTGGGTCGTCCGCGCCACCGCCAAAGCTCACCGTCCCGTAGAAATTTCCATCCGTAGCCTGAATCGGTGGCGCGCCGGGAGATTCGCCGTCAGGGCAACCGGATTGAGCACAAAAGCTGTAGAGAGTCGTTAACCCGCCGGCCGGCGTGATGGTGAAGACCGTCCCATCGTCGTTCGCTCCTCCGCTGCCCGAGGTTCCAAAAAAGTTACCGTTGCTGGCCAGGGTGACCCCGCTCGATGCGCCCGCGCCATCGGGACAACCGGTTACAAGGCAAAAATTGTAGAGTGTCGTCAGCACACCTTTATACGAAATAGTGTAGAAGATGCCGCAACCATGTTCTTGACATTGAGGACCTCCGGAGCCGGGGCCGCCCCAATTCGTCGTCCCGTAAAGATCGCCGTTCTTGCCCAACGTAAGCCACCACGGATACGTGCCGTCGTAGCAGGTACCTAGGGTACTGGTGCAGAAGTTGTAAAAGGTAGCGAACTTACCCGTAAGCGAGATTTTAAAGATCGTCCCACAGCCAACCGGCCCGAATAAATTTTGGGGGCAGCCGACTCCGTCTCCCCCGTAGCCCGTCGTACCGTAAAAGTTGCCGTCTGTTCCCTGAACCAGAAGCGATCCCGGGAGCGAACCGTCAGCGCAATTGGCCAAAGCGCAAAAGCTATACATCGTCGTCAGCTTGCCAGTGGGAGTGATCTTGAAGACGGTTCCACAAGTTCCAACCCGTTCGCCGTTGCAATCGATGTTGCTATTCGCCCCGCCGAAGCCGGTTGTGCCGTAGAAGTTTCCGTCCGTGCCCAGCACAATTCCGTTGGGATTTTGGCCGTCGGCGCAGCCGGTCTGCGAGCAAAACGTGTAGATGGTGGTGAGCTTGCCGGTCGGCGTCATTCTGAATATAGAGCCGCCAAAGCCATAGGTCCCCTGGCCGTTCCCGCTGGCTCCATAAAGATTGCCGTCGAATCCCTGGACCAGAGGCCAGTCGGAACCTTCATTGTCGTTCACGAGTTTAAACGTCTGCGCCTGCGTGGCTGCCGTTGCCACGCAGAACAGCAGCAGAGCGGCCAACTTGCTCACTACGCCAGAAGACCACGGACGAGTTTGGTCTGGCATGGTCGTCGATTTCGTGCCTGCAAGATTTCGGGCTGAAGAGTGAGAGCGTCGGACAAGCGGGATTCCTCGCATGGATGTGCGCCTCGGGGATAAGAATTTAGAGGGGGCGCAAACGCGCCGGGATCACTCTCCGGAATCTTGCTAGCTCGGGAGCAATCCGCCCGCAGCCAGGCAATCCTGCTAAATACGGGCCGCTCGCGCCGAGCATTTTTGCCCACATCGTCATGCCTGTCAAGCTGAAATAAGTTGCGCACGGTGCGACGGGCGGGGTAGGCGGTTCCCAATCCTGAACGCCAGCGTATCTCTTAACCTTGTGAACGACTTTGACTCCTTCGGCCGTACGCGTCTTGCTTCTCGACCACCCCCGCTCATATACTCGGAACGTTTGCCCGTTCGCGCCGGGAACTCGTCCCGGCGCCGGCCGAGATCTCGAATCGCAATCATTCCGGAGAGATATATGACCACGATGACCACTGCGCCGCATGTCGATAAAGAAAGCAATCCCTGGGAGTCGCAACGGGCGCGCTTTGACTTGGCGGCGCAGAAGCTGAATCTCGATGACGGGTTGTGGCGGGTGCTGCGCTATCCCAACCGCGAGCTCACGGTGTACATCCCGGTGCAGATGGATGACGGCCATCTCGAGGTCTTCACCGGATTTCGGGTGCAACACTCGATTGCCCGCGGGCCGGCCAAGGGCGGCATTCGCTACGCGCCCGATGTCACTCTTGATGAAGTGCGGGCACTGGCCAGCTGGATGACGTGGAAGTGCGCCGTGGTCAACATTCCTTTCGGAGGAGCCAAGGGAGGGGTGATTTGCGATCCGCACAAGATGTCGATGGGCGAGATCGAGCGCATGACCCGGCGCTACACCTCAGAGCTGATTGAATTCATAGGTCCGGAAAAAGACGTGCCCGCCCCCGACGTAAACACCAACGAACAGATCATGGCGTGGATGATGGACACATATTCCATGCACATGCGGCAGACGGTGACCGCGGTCGTGACGGGAAAGCCTATTAACATCGGCGGCTCGCGCGGACGCCGCGAGGCTACCGGCCGTGGCGTGATGGTGGTGTGCGACGAGGCGATTAAGAAGCTCGGCCTGTCGCGCACCAGCAGCCGCGTGGTGGTGCAGGGCTTCGGCAATGTGGGCTCCAACGCCGCGCAACTCATGCACCAGGCCGGATACAAAGTCATCGGCATCGCCGAGGTCGGCGGCGGGCTTTACAACAAGAACGGCATCGATTTGAACGCGCTTGTGGAATACCGGCAGAAGAACGGAACGGTGCATGGGTTTCCGGGTGCGGAAGCTTATGACACCGCCGACTTGCTGACGACGGAGTGCGAGATTCTTATTCCCGCCGCGACTGAAAACGTAATTACGTCGCGCAACGTCGATCGAGTAAAGTGCCGCATCTTGGCGGAAGGCGCGAATGGGCCTACTACTTCAGCCGCCGACGATGTTCTAACCGACAAGGGTGTGTTCGTAATACCGGATATTCTGGCCAACGCCGGCGGCGTCACGACTTCGTACTTTGAATGGGTGCAGGACCGCCAGGGTTACTTCTGGAAAGAATCCGTGGTCAACGAGCAACTTGAGGAGATCATGATCTCCTCATTCGGAGACGTGGTTCGCTACGCTGAGACGCACAAGGTGAATAACCGAATCGCCGCCTACATGCTGGCCATTGACCGCGTGGCGTATACCATTCGTCAGCGCGGGATTTACGCGTAGAGAGGCAAAAGCTTGGGCTGCCGATCTTTCCTTAGCACCCTCTTTCCGGGAGCATTTTGGACTTGACTCGTCCTTTTCCGTCTGCGATTATTCCCTGCCGCACCTAGGACGCCGTTTCCGTCACCACTCCAAAACGTCCCCGTGCGTCGACTCGGGTCAAGTCACGCAACGCCGATCTAGGCTTGCGATATCAAAGTCAGGAGAAAATTCCTTTGAGAAAACATGCGACTGTATGTTGGGGCGCGTCAGTGTGTTTAGGGCTGGCGCTGTTTGTAAGCATGGGTTGGGCGCAGGCCCAGACCGGTTCCACTGCTACCGATCAGACATCTTCCGACACTACCACCAAGAAGAAGTCGAAAAAATCCAAGAAGGCGGATGCAGCGGCCAGCGATAACTCCGCAGCATCGACCAGTACAACGCCTGCCAAGTCGGATGCGATGGCCTCCGACACGACCTCGACCAAGAAGTCGAAAAAGAAGAAAGCCGATTCCGGCACGGCGGCGGCGTCTGGTTCTGCTCCGGCCGAAAGCTCGAAGCCGGCGGAGTCGAATACGATGGCGGCTCCCGCGGCAAAACCTGCTGCCACGAACACGATGGCAGCGCCTGCCGCGAGTAATTCTTCTTCGACCGCCAGTTCAGCGAAAAAGTCTTCGGGAAAAGGACCTGCCAACAACGCATCTGATGCGGACATCGCCTCGGCCAAGTCGGCGGGAAAGGTTTGGGTGAACACCGAATCCAAGGTCTACCACAAAGGCGGCGAATGGTATGGCAAGACGAAGAAAGGTCAATTCATGACCGAGGCCGAAGCCAAGAATGCAGGCTATGTTGCGGCGAAAAGTGATTAGGGCGATCGCGACTGGATCTTGGTGAGTACCTTTCAACTACTTTGGAGGAGAATCGAATGCGCAAGAATTTCATCGTGCAAACTTGGATTGTCCTGTTTGCTTCCGTGCTGCTGTTGGGCGTGGGCGTGAATCAAAGCACAGCCCAGGCGGGGAGTGCGAAATCCACGGCATCTGCGGCAAGCGCGACCGACTTACTCGACATCAACAGCGCCACCAAAGAGCAACTGGACGCTCTTCCCGGTATTGGTGACGCCTATGCCCAGAAGATCATCGCGGGGCGTCCCTACAAGGCTAAGACCGATCTGGTGAAGAAGAAAATTCTTCCCCAGGCTACCTACAACAAGATCAAAGACAAGATTATTGCCAAACAGAGTTAGCAGTCACCCCTTGGGGCGGCGCTTTAGAGCCGTCCTCCCTGGATGTTCCAGCGTTTCTGGTTTTCAAAATTGAGGAGGATTTATGGGTCTTTTGGACAATCTCGAAAACATAGCGATGTCAAAAGTATCGGGCTCGAACCCGGAAGCGGCGGCGGTGCTGGAGATGATCCAGAACCATCCCGGCGGACTGGATGGCCTGGTTCAGTCGTTTCACACGAATGGCTTGGGTGGACTGGTCAACTCGTGGACGAGTAACGGCGCAAACCAACCAGTCTCAGCGGCACAAATTCAACAAGTGCTGGGATCGGAGAAGGTGCAAGCCTTCGCGCAGAAGCTGGGCGTGTCTCCGGAAGCCGCAAGTTCCACATTAGCTCAGTTGCTTCCCACGGTGATCGACAAGCTGACGCCGAACGGGACAACACCCGATCGGTCCAGCCTGTTGCAGATGGGAGAAAGTCTCCTTTCTTCTCTGGGCAAAACTGGCAGTTAATCGGCGATGGGGAGGGGGACGAGCACCTGGCGTCCCCTTTGCTGCCCGGTTAGGATGGCGATAAACTCGGCAGTACCTTTCGTTTCCTCCTTTGATTGCGTTCCCCTCCGGGGTGGAGGATAATCGACAAAGTTCTTCCGGCAGCACCTTCCGGAAGCGCCCCCTTGGTTGCGGTGAACCTGCCGAATTCCATCACGTTGATCCGCATCGGCAGCATTCCTCTGCTGATCTGGATTTTATCCTCGAATCATTTCAGCAGCGAACACGGCGCCAAAGAACTGCTGGCCTCGGCGATCTTTATTGCCGCTTCCATGACCGATGGAATTGACGGGTACCTGGCGCGCAAGCGCGGGCAGATTACGACCATGGGTATTCTGCTCGATCCCATGGCCGATAAGCTTCTGATCGCTGCAGCTTTCGTAGTGCTGGTGCAGTTCAACCCGAGCCTGGTCCCGGCGTGGATTGCGGTAATCATCATCGGGCGCGAATTTCTGGTGAGCGGACTGCGTTCCATTGCCGCCTCCGGTGGCTTCACGATCGAAGCCAGCGATCTGGGAAAATTCAAGATGGTGGTGCAGATCGTTTCCGTGGTGGCGGTAATTTTGGACCACCGCTGGAAAGAATGGCCGGTCTACGGAAACTACATATTTCCGATTCACTGGATCGCCTACCTGGCGATCTGGTTCGTAGTTTGTGTTTCGCTGGTTTCCGCCATCGATTATTTCGTGGCTTTCTGGTCGAAGATAGACCGCCGGGTTTCGAAGCGCCGCCGCCGCGCCTTCATCCTCAGCCGGCGATCGAAAGCGCCGCCGGCTCCGGCAAATGCCGATGTCGCCCGTACAACCTAATTCGCCGCCGGGAGTGGATTCTTCACCCGGTAATCGAGCTGGCTCGGCCGGCAGCGGGAAATCGTTACCCCACGAGTTTTCTTCCGCAGAACGGGACCAGTTGCTGCGCCTGGCGCACGACTCGATTTCATCGGCGATCGAGAGCCGGGAAATCTCTCTTCAGGCGCCCACCCCTCACCTCGCCGAGCGCCGCGGCGCCTTTACCTCGCTCTACTTGCATGGAGAATTACGAGGATGCGTGGGCTACGTGCTGCCCACTTGCAGCGTATACCGCGCGGTTGCCGAGACTGCCCGCGCCGCCGCATTCAACGACAATCGATTTTCGCCCGTTCGGGAGCAGGAAGCTCCTCATCTGGAGATTGAACTCAGCATTCTTTCGCGGCCTGAACCGATTCAAGTTCACGAAATTGAAATTGGCCGCCACGGTCTGTTGATCAGCGAGCGGGGGCGGCGCGGTTTGCTGCTCCCACAAGTCCCGGTAGAACGCGGGTGGGATGCCACCACCTTTCTCGAGCAGACTTGCCGGAAGGCCGGTTTGCCACTCGATGCCTGGCGCGCTGGAGCTAGTATTGAGGCCTTTACCGCCGAAATTTTCAGCGACAAGAAGATGCTCACTCCGGACCAGGCAAGGCTGGATCCGATGAGGTAACCCTCCACGATTAACGCCCTCGCATTTGTCGGACTATTGCATCGATACGATTTTCCTGAAAGAGCCGGATGGCGGCGATTCCGGCTGCTCCTGCTTGCAGGCAGGCTTCGGCGTTTTCCGGCGTGACTCCGCCCAGGGCGAGTACTGGAATAGTAGCGCGGCAAGCTTCGCGAAGCGCGTCGAGACCAGCGGCAGGAACCTCGGGCGCGTCCTTTTTTTCGAATACGGGAGCGAAGACTGCGAAGGTCGCGCCCCTCGAGGCGGCCTGAGCCACTTCTTCCACCGAGTGACAGGAGACTGCGACGATTGGA
>Ga0074045_10000421_pt1 | contig 41801 bp, 39 predicted proteins | sample BogForMeECP23OM2_FD_94442 | JGI IMG/M metagenome (GOLD analysis project Ga0074045, IMG submission 94442) | Bog forest soil microbial communities from Calvert Island, British Columbia, Canada - Bog Forest MetaG ECP23OM2 | ecosystem: Environmental > Terrestrial > Soil > Wetlands ...
AACCAGTGCAATGCACTTCCCAAAGGAACTCGACCAGAAAGACTCGATGAAGATTGGCCGGCAATTGCAGGGCTTCGCGGCGGAGCTTTATCCAATCTGCCGGAGCATTACCGGGGATGGAATTCGGCGGACTTTGGCAATGATCCAGGACCGGATTCCGCTGGAGATCTCTGAAGTACCAACTGGAACTCCGGTCTTCGATTGGACCGTACCCAAAGAATGGAACATCCGGGGTGCATATATTAAGGATACTCACGGGAAGCATATCGTGGATTTCCATCAGTCCAACCTGCACGTGCTGAATTACAGTACGCCAGTGCACGCATCCATGTCGCTCAGCGAGCTTAAGCCGCACCTGTATACACTTCCGGGGCATCCTGACTGGATTCCTTATCGAACGTCATACTACAAGGAAGACTGGGGGTTTTGCCTTTCCCATAATCTGATGCTGGCGCTGGATGACGTCGAGTACGAGGTATGCATCGACTCTGCCCTTGAAGATGGGCACTTGACATATGGGGAGTGCTATCTACCCGGTCAGTCAACTGACGAGGTACTGATTTCATGCCATGCCTGTCATCCATCGCTGGCGAATGACAATCTTTCTGGACTGGCGGTGGCTACTTTTCTCGCGCAGCTGCTGGCAGGAAAGGATCTTCGTTACTCGTACCGCTTTCTATTCGTTCCCGGAACGATCGGTGCTATCACCTGGCTGGCGCGAAATCGCGAGACGGCTGCTCTGATACGGCACGGGCTGGTGCTAACCTGTGTTGGGGACGCGGGCGGATTCCATTACAAGAAGAGCCGACGAGGAAACGCGGAGATTGACCGGGCAGCGGCCCATGTTCTCCGGCACTGTGGCGAACCGTCAGAAGTTCTGGAGTTTTCCCCTTATGGTTACGACGAACGGCAGTATTGCTCACCTGGCTTCAATCTTCCCGTCGGCTGCTTGATGCGGAGTGTCTGGGGGACGTTCCCTGAGTACCATTCGTCCGCTGACAGTCTCGACTTCATACATCCACAGCAGCTTGCTCGATCGCTGCAGCTGTGTGTGTCCATTTTCGACGTGCTGGAAAACAACCGGTCCTATCGGAGCCAGAATCCGTGCTGCGAGCCGCAGCTTGGCAAGCGAAACCTTTACCGCAGCACGGGTGGGGAGCCAATTGATGTAGAAATCAATGCCCGGCTATGGGTGCTGAATTTTTCTGATGGCGAGCACTCGCTGTTGGACATTGCCGAGCGATCGGGGCTTCCGTTTGCTGCCATTCACGACGCGGCGGCTCTTCTTCGCGAGAGCGGTTTGTTGGCTGAGATCGCAGGAACGACATAAGGCGCTCTAATCGAAAGTAGCCATTCCAAGGTTACCGATCCCTGCGGAAGGGCCGTTGTGGTGGGTGCGCACAGGTCTTACAATTACATTTACGCGTTCTTCACGATAGGAGTGGCATGAAAGTCTTATTAACTGGCCATAAGGGATACATCGGCGCCGTGGCCGGGCCCATCCTGCGCGCCGCCGGTCACGAGGTGGTCGGCTTGGATACCGACCTCTATGCCAACTGTGATTTTGGCGATGCAACTTCCGACATTCCTGAAGTTCGCAAAGACCTCCGCGACCTCACCCAGGCCGATCTCAAGGGCTTCAATGCGGTCGTGCACCTAGCCGCGTTGTCGAATGATCCGGTGGGAAATCTCAATCCTCAGCTCACCTACGACATCAACCACCTCGCGTCGGTGCAACTGGCAAGACTCGCGAAAGAGGCGGGGGTAACGCGCTTTGTTTTCTCGTCCTCGTGCAGCACGTACGGCGCTGCCGGCGACAATTTTCTGGATGAGACTTCCGACCTGAATCCCGTCACCCCGTATGGTGAGTCGAAGGTCTTGGTCGAGCGCGACATTGCGCCCCTGGCGAGCGACACGTTTACACCGACCTACATGCGCAATGCGACTGCCTATGGCGTTTCGCCGCGACTGCGCCTCGACATTGTGTTGAACGACCTGGTAGCCTCGGCGCTCACCACGGGCCGGGTCTATATCAAGAGTGACGGCACGCCGTGGCGCCCCATCGTCCATATCCGCGACATCACGGAGGCCGTCGTCGCCGTACTCGATGCACCGCGCGAAGCGGTACATAACCAGACTTTCAATGTGGGCCGCAACGACGAAAACTTTCGCATCCGCGAACTCGCCGATATCGTTGCCGAAGTCGTTCCTGGCTGCCGCGTGGAGTATGCTCCCGGCGGCGGGCCGGATCTGCGTTGTTATCGCGTCAACTTCGACAAGGTCAACCGTCTGGTCCCGGCGTTCCTTCCGCAATGGACCGCGCGCAAAGGCGCTCAGGAACTCTACGACGCCTATCGCGCTGTCGGACTCACGGCTGCGGATTGCGAGCAGGGACGCTACGTGCGCATCAACGAGATTCGCCGTCTACAGCAGGCTGGACGGCTGGATGGTTGGTTGCACTGGATGGGCAAGAATGCCAAGACCACGGTTGGCGTGTGACGGGGATTACGATCAGATCATGACGACCACAACCGTTCTTCAGAAGGTTGATCCGCAGACCGTGACGAAGACATGCCGCTTTTGCGGCGCGGACCTGCAGCGGACGTTTGTCGATCTGGGCATGTCGCCGCTGTGCGAAACGTATCCATCTGCCGCCGATCTAAACCACGGCGAGGTTTACTATCCGCTCCATGTCTACGTCTGCGAGAAGTGCTGGCTGGTGCAGCTCGAAGAATACGAAAGCGCGGAGAGTATCTTCAGCGACTATCCGTACTTTGCCTCATACTCTGACTCGTGGCTCAAGCATTGCGAAAAATACTGTAACGAGATGAAGACGCGTTTCGGCCTCGGAAAGCAGAGTTTTGTGGCTGAGGTCGCCAGCAACGACGGCTACCTGCTGCAGTACTTCGTGCGTCAGAACGTTCCCGTGCTCGGGATTGAGCCGGCCGCCAACGTGGCCAAGGCCGCCGTCGAAAAAGGGGTTCCGACGCTCGTACGCTTCTTCGGTACGCAGGTGGCGAAAGAACTCGCCGCCGAAGGCCGCACCGCCGACCTCGTTATCGGCAACAACGTCCTGGCACAGGTACCCGACCTCAACGATTTTGTGGAAGGCCTGAAGATCCTGATGAAACCAGAAGGCGTCCTCACCATGGAGTTTCCTCACCTGCTTCGCCTGATTGAACTCCATGAGTTCGACACGATTTATCACGAGCACTTTTCTTATTTCTCACTGACCAGCACAATCAAGATTATGGAGGCGCACGGGCTGCGCGTGTTCGACGTAGAGGAATTGAAATCACACGGCGGTTCGCTCCGCGTGTTGGCGTGCCGTGACAGCAGCCAGACTCACGCCTTCACACCGAACGTACAAAAAGTCATTACCGATGAAGTCAACGCGAAACTGGACAGGAGCGAGGGCTACGAGAGCTTCGCTCGGCAAGTGAAAGAGACAAAACTTGAGCTGGTCGATTTTCTGCTCACGGCGGCCAAGCAAGGCAAGAAGGTTTCCGGTTACGGAGCCCCGGGAAAGAGCGCCACCCTCCTACATTACTGTGGGATCGGCAAAGACCTGATCGAATACACCGTGGATCGCAGTTTGTACAAGCAAGGACGACACCTGCCAGGCAGCCGCATACCGATCTACCACCCCGACCATATTCGTGAAACGAAGCCCGACTATGTAGTGATCCTTCCTTGGAATCTAAAAGACGAGATCATGCAGCAGCTGAGTTACATCCGCGAGTGGGGCGGGCGTTTTGTCGTGCCCATTCCCAAAGTTGCGGTGTACTAAGAAGGCGTGTCGCAGACTAGGCTATGAATATTTTCATAGATTCCAGAATCAACGATGATCAACGGCGCGCGGAGCTTTATCGCGGATCTCTCTTCACGCACTCTCCCACGTCGGGCGCTCAGAAACTTTGCCAGTTGGCGCAGGAAATGGTGAAAGACGCGTTTCGTCCGTTCGACCCGCTGAAAATACACGAGAGTTTGCCGGCTCAGAAGTGTGCGGAAATTCTGGCTGTCCTGAAGCCGAAGTTCATTCATCATGCCGATTCAAAGAAATACATCCAGCAAATGCTCTCCGAGGCAGGCTGCGATCTCTCGAGGACTTACTTCGATGTCCCGCGCATGCGCACCGCCTTCCCCGGCGACTATCTGAAATCCGGCATTGCTTACGCGTTTCATCCCCATCGCGACACTTGGTATTCAGCCCCATTTTGCCAGATCAACTGGTGGATGCCGATCTACAAACTGAATAGCGAGAATTGCATGGCGATCCATCCCCACTATTGGAGTCGCCCCATCAAGAACGGATCGCATCAGTACAACTATCACAAGTGGAATCAGGAGAACCGGCACAACGCAGCCCAACACGTGAAGACCGACACGCGCGTCCAGCCGCGTCCCGAAGAGCCGGTTGAATTGGATCCGCAGGTGCGGCTGGTGTGCGATGTCGCCACTGCATACCAGTTCTCCGCCGCCCAACTGCACTCAACCGTCCCCAACACTTCGAACGTAACACGTTATAGTGTCGACTTCCGGACCGTGCACCTGGACGACGTCCTCAGCCGTAACGGAGCGCCCAACGTCGATTCTGCCTGCACTGGTACGACGATGGGCGATTACCTGCGCGGGACGGATTGCTCGCACCTGCCCCAGGGAGCCATGGCGTTGTATTTCGACGGCACCGAGATTCAATAAGCAAAATCGTAACGTATGACTCCGCAAAGTAATACTGAAAATGATTAGGGTTGTGCTCTCAAGGAGGGCCAGCGTATGAAAGTCGTTCTGTTCTGCGGCGGCGAAGGAATGAGACTAAGGGGCTACTCAGAGGATGTTCCGAAGCCCATGGTAACGATTGGGTCGCGGCCGGTGCTGTGGCATATCATGAAGTACTATGCGCACTTTGGCTACAAGGACTTCATCCTCTGTCTTGGCTACAAGGCTAACGTCATCAAGAACTACTTTCTGGAATACGAGGAGTCTGTCTCCAATGACTTTGTCTTATCACAGGGCGGTAGGAAGCTGGAGTTTATGCAGCGGGACATAGATGACTGGAAGATCACGTTTGTCGACACAGGGTTACGTTCCACCATTGCGGATCGATTACGCCTGATCGAGCCTTATCTGAACGGAGAGGAAATGTTCCTCGCCAACTACAGCGATGGTCTTACGGACTTCCATCTTCCTCAAATGATTGAGGAATTCTCGCGTCGCGAAGGCTACGCCTCTTTTCTGTCGGTGCAACCGCGGTCAAGCAGCCTGGATACAGTTAATCTGACCGACGATGGCTCCGTTCAAAGTATCAAATGCATGAAAGACACCAACATATGGGTGAACGGCGGTTACTTCGTGCTCCGGAAGGATGTCTTTCGATACATACTGCCCGGAGAGGAACTGATCTATCAACCGTTCGCGCGATTGATCTCCGAACGCAAGGTCTGGTCGCAGCGTTACGATGGCTTTTGGCAGTGCATGGATACCTTCAGGGACAAGCAGATTCTGGACGAACTGGAGGCTTCCGGCGATGCTCCGTGGCGCGTATGGAAAAACGGTCACAACGGCAACCAGTCGGCGCGGACCATCGTATGCTGAGGCTGAATCTTCCGTCTAAAAGCACGGATCCGTTCGTGGTCCTTTGCTTGGGGGCGCATTCGGATGACATCGAGATCGGTTGTGGCGGAACTTTGTTGCATCTCAAGCAGACTGTTCCTGGATTAAAGTTTCACTGGGTGGTCTTCAATGCATCGGGGGCCCGTAGCCACGAGGCTACCAAGGCAGCCGAACTATTTGCATCTGATTGCGACAAGAAGGTGGTACTCAAGAACTACCGAGACGGTTTTCTGCGATACCACGGGGCGGAAGTGAAGGATGTCTTCGAGGAGATGAAAGGTCAAGTGAGTCCGGATCTGATTTTCACCCATTGGCAGGACGATGCTCACCAGGACCACCGTCTGGTCTCCGAACTTACCTGGAATACTTTTCGAAATCATCTGATCTTCGAATACGAGGTCCCAAAGTACGACGGAGATATGGGACGGCCAAATGTGTTTGTGCCGTTGGAGTCGCCGATCCCTGACCAGAAAGTGAACTGTCTGCTCGAAGCCTTTGAATCGCAGCGCGCAAAACCTTGGTTCGACCGGGAACTCTTCATGGGGCTAATGCGAATCCGGGGCATGGAATCAAATTCTCTGAGTGGTTATGCCGAGGCATTCCACTGCCGGAAGCTGGTACTGAAGTAGTGCGGATCAACGTGATCTTGTGTACGTACAACCGTTGCCAATACTTGAGCAACGTGTTGCATAGCATCGCGTGCTCCGTGCTACCTGAGTCTGTCGAATGGGAAGTGCTGGTAGTCCGGAGTTTGGGCGTCGGTTAATGGCGGCGGGAGAGCGGCTGCGATATGAACTGGAAGGATTGGATCCGGAAAGACTATTTCCTGAGGTGGTGGTGCGATTTCGGGCGAGCGTCGATTCGCGGAGGTTGTGAGGCGACCTGACATCTGGGGAATTCAACGACGCTGCTGGAGTATCGCCAAGACTACGGGCACATTGCTGAGGGGGTATTCGCTGTGGTGGATGTTGCTTGAGTCCCTCCAAACAATTCCACCGCAAGTGTTTTGTTTGGATGCTATAGGGCAAATTGTCGAGATATATCGGCAATGTGGTCCGATCAACACACCAGGTACCTGTGCTGCGGAAGAGATGCGTGCAGTTTCTAGGGCCGAATCGTAAGGTACGCCGTGCAAGTTGCTAAGGAACTTGGTACGGATCCAGAAATAAGACAACGGAAACAGAAAATGACTAAGACTGCGCCACAGGCACTTTACTCGTTTGGTCTACAGCAACCACGTCTAGTTTACTTTCAAGGAGATGTGCGTCCCTGGGAAGAGGCGACGCTACACGTATCCTGTGAGGCCGTGAACCGAGGCCTTAATGTTTACGAGGGGCTGAAGGGTTACTGGCAGGCTGAAGAGAACGCATTCGGCATCGTCGAGTTGCGCCGTCACTATGAAAGGCTGACTCGCTCCGCGAAACTCCTGCATATACCTGTTCCCATCACCTATGACGAACTTCGAAATGCATGCGGGAAATTGGTGCGGCAGCTTTACGAACCCGACAAGGACATGTGGATTCGCGCAACGCTGTATGTTGTCGAAGGACACTGGGGCGAAGGTACAGTAGCAGATCTGGTCCTAACCGCATACCATCAAAAGAAACAGCCCCCCACTCCGGTTAGCGTGGGCGTAAGTACTTGGCAGCGATCAAGTGACATAAGCTTGTCTCCTCGAATCAAAACCAGCACGAATTACCAAATTGCCAGGCTGGCGCGCATCGAAGGACGAGGCCGCGGCTTTTCTGAAATGATTTTGTTAAATCAGTTCGGCCGGGTCGCCGAGGCGACTGGAGCCTGCGTGTTGTTGGTCCGTGATGGCTGCGCCATCACTCCTCCTGCTTCAGAGGGAAGACTGGAAAGTATCACTCTGGAAGTCGTTCGAAGGATCTGCGATTTAACGGGCATCCCTTTCATCGAACGCCCGGTGGACCGGACGGAGCTGTATATTGCCGACGAGATTCGCTTAGTGGGGACACTCGCCGAACTGGCTCCTGTTACACAGGTGGATGACTATAAATTGCCTGCAAGCTCACCTCTGACGGACCGGATAGCGGCGACATTTTGGGATGCTGTCCGCGGACGCGCGACGCATCCCGTGGTGGAGTTGACGTTTGTCTAGGTGACGGTCCCGGGATGGAAGTGGATCCTGGTCAGTTGAGGGCTTGCTCACAACACGGTTCAATTGAGCAAAAGAGTCCGGCGTGCTCCACGGTTATCGAGCACAGAGTAACGGGGCAGGCGCACCCCTCAAATGCAAAGGTCAAATCGGTGCAAGTAAGATACGAAGGCTTAGTCAGACGAATCCGGAACACTCATGGACCAACGGCCACCTTTTGTCAGTGTAGTAACGCCATTCTATAACACAGAGGATTATCTGCCCGAATGCATCGAGAGCGTCCTGCAGCAGACGTATAGTAATTGGGAATATATTCTAGTCAACAACTGTAGCACAGATAAATCAGTCGAGATTGCGGAACACTATGTGAAACTTCACCCGGGCAAACTCCGGCTTGAGCATAACGCGGTCTTTGTGTCGCAAGTGCAGAACTATAACCAGGCCCTTCGCCTCATTTCCACCAACAGCAAGTACTGCAAGGTCGTGCAGGCGGATGATGTTATATTTCCTCAGTGCTTGGAGCTTATGGTCGAGACAGCGGAGCGGGATCCGTCCATTGGAGTGGTTGGATCTTATGCAATAGAAGGTCGCATTGTGTGTTTCGATGGCGTCCCGTATCCTTCGCCGGTGATGAGTGGAAGCATGGTCTGCCGTTTATTTTTCATGGAAGGCTTTTATTTGTTCGGTTCTCCTACACAACTACTACTCCGTTCTGACCTTGTGTTGAGCCGCGCACCTTTCTACGAGGAATCCTACATTCCCTTTGAGGATGCGGCCGTTATTTTCAAACTATTGGCTGAACATAACTTTGGTTTTGTTCACCAGGTACTGACATTCAGCCGCCGCGACAATGCCTCAGTGATGAAGGCTCTATTGGATCTCGACTCGCCGAAAGCATTTGAGCTGTTCATGTTGCGGGAATTCGGCCGCGGCTTTTTGGAGCCGAACGAGTATCAGGAGACTCTCAGGCGGAAAGAACGCGAATATTCCCAGCTCCTCGTTGATAGTATGGTTGCCCTGAGGGGCAGGGAATTCTGCAAGTTTCACGGAAGCATGTTAAAGCGGATGGGCTACCGGTTCTGGTTGGCACGGGCGTGGGGGCCGGTATTCTTGAGCATTTGTGACGTTGTGTTCAATCCGAAGAAGGCATTGTCGCTGTTTGTCCGTGGGCTGCGTCGTTCTTGACTGAGCACCGGATCGTTGTCAATGGCCATGGTGTTGGAGTAGATATTGTCGAGACCAAGGATTTGCGAGATGCGTATAAAATTGCGTTCTAGAGAAAGATGTTTGAAAAGTACGGATGTTTCGCACTGACTTGGGCCCCTGTCCTGAGCGTGAAATCCCATGTCCCAACGAAGACACTGAGTTTGGGCGCCAGTTGATGGCAGTCGGTGAGCGTCTTCGTTACGAACCGTCTGCCGTTGTGTATCACCGGGTTCCCGAGAAGCGAAGCGAAGAAACCTCCGGAGGAGCCGAGCCAGGAACACATGAAAGAAGAACTGCAAGAGCTGTACAAATATCGAGGGCTTCTCTACATGATCACCTACCGTGACATCAAGGTCCGGTACAAGCAATCGATCATGGGATTCATGTGGGCAGTGCTAATGCCGATCTTGATCGTGATGGCCGGCATAGTGGTCCGTTATGCCTATGCTCTGGCTGCAAATGTGCCGCTCAAGACGCCGGATATCGCCAGCGTGGCAGTGAAATCGCTTCCCTGGGCATTTCTGGTTTCCAGCATCCGGTTTGCCTGTCTCAGCCTCATCAACAACAACAATCTGGTGACGAAGATCTATTTCCCGAAGGAGATCTTCCCCATAGCAGCGGTGATGGCCAGCCTCTTCGATCTTTTCGTCGCGTCCGGCGCCCTTATAATCTTTTTGTTGATAATCCAAACAGGTTGGAGCCTATATCTTATCTGGACTCCGGTGCTGCTCTTGACGATGGTCCTTCTGGCCACCGGAATCGGAATGATTGTATCTGCTGCCAGCCTCTTCTTCCGCGATGTGAAATTTATCGTCGAAGTGCTACTCACATTCGGAATCTTTTTCACTCCGGTTTTTTTCGATGTCAGCATGTTCGGCGATAAAGGCAAATGGTTGCTGCTTAATCCGATGAGCCCGATTCTGGATGGGTTCAGTGCCTGCGTCGCCCACCATCAGTCGCCAAACCTGCCTTGGTTTGCGTACAGCTTCGTTTTTGCTATGGTGGCACTTCTGGGCGGGTATGTCTTCTTCAAACACTTGGAGCCGGCCTTCGCGGAAAGCATTTGACAGGAGAGACTAATGTCTGACGTCGCGCTCCGGATGGAGCGGGTTTACAAAAAATTTCGCAAAGGTGAGGTCTACAACTCGCTGCGCGATCTCCTACCAGCTTTGACGGGAAAAATGTTCCGGCAGCAGGAACTCAGCGAGAAGGACAAGCGGGAATTCTGGGCGCTGCGGGATATTTCGTTCGAGGTCAAGCGCGGAGAGGCCTTAGGGATCATCGGTCACAACGGCGCCGGGAAGAGCACCATCCTAAAGATTCTCAGTCGGATTATGAAGCCCACCACGGGCAGTATCGTGGTGAACGGCCGCTTTTCCGCCCTAATCGAGGTGTCGGCCGGCTTTCACCAGGACCTGACGGGGCGAGAGAACATCTTTCTCAACGGGACGATCCTGGGCATGACCAGGCGGGAGATCGAATCGAAACTCGATCAGATCATCGCCTTCTCGGGAATCGAGGAATTCATCGACACGCCGGTGAAGCGCTATTCCTCGGGGATGTACGCCAGGCTCGGATTCTCGGTAGCGGCACATGTAGATCCGGAAGTATTGATCGTGGACGAGGTGCTGAGCGTCGGCGATTACGTGTTTCAGCAGAAATGCATGGAACGTATGAAAGAGGTGACACGGACTGGAACTGCAGTACTGTTCGTCTCACATAATCTGAGGAGCATTGCTGAATTCTGCAACGGGTGCTTGCTTCTGGAACACGGCCGACTGGTGATGAGCGGTTCGCCAAACGATGTGATTCAGCGATACATGAACAGCGGCCGGATCGTCGGTCGTCAGGACGAGTCCAAGCCGGTCGTGATCTCGGAGGTACGCATACGCAGCCAGCATGGGGAGAGTGTCCGATTTGAGTCGGGCGAAACGGCGTGGATTGACGTGGAATTGACTGCCCGGCGTACATGTACAAAAATGGCCGTTGTGCTCTTTTTTACTGATGAGTCGTATTACGAAGTGTTTAACACTTCCACGGAGCGGCTGGGCAACGGCAATTTCAGCCTTGATCCCGACGACACGTTTTCTTGCAGCTTTGAACTGCGGCTGAATTTTGCCAATGGCTCCTTTCGTCCCGTGGTAGCGGTGTACCGTTACGACACGGAAACCTTGCTGGATCGCTGGGAGTCGGCTACTTGTATTTACGTTGGATCGGCGACCGATGTGCGCGGGGCCGTGAACTGTTTTCCCCAGGTCGTCCGGCACGAGGTTGTGAAGGCAACGGCAGGCAAATCGAAAACTTTGACAGCGATACTCTCAGAGGGTTCTGAGTGACCGCCGTTACCGATCCTCTCGCCACGGCACCTGTCTCCGCACCGGAACGCTTTTTCTGGGGCCTTCGGCTCATTCCACGAATCGAGACCTACCCAGCCGTGTTGGCGTTCGCAAAGACATTTGTTGGAAAGCTAATGATTCTTGGGCTCTTCGGAATCGGGCTTTGGTACCTGAATTGGCACTATCGCGCTCTGACCTTAGTTCTGGCCGTCATCACTGCGTTTCCGCGGCACCGCCGGGTCCTGCTGACGGCAAGCACGCTCGTGTGGGCGTGCGGACTCTGGTGGCGATGGGCGGATCACCCGCAGCTGATCCAAGTCGCGATTGTGTTGGTTGTGGCGCAGTTGCTGTTTTGGTTGGCAACCGGCTTCCGCAACTCGTGGTTTGGGCGCAGACCCGTCGCAGGCTTGCTCGCAGGCTTCGCACTCTTGGTCCTTTTGGCCAATTATCTGCCGAGAGGGGGATCACTTCGAACCGTGTCTTGGCACTTCTTGACTGTGGCCGCGGCATACCTCTGGTTCATCGCCTACTCGCTCTTGGACATAAGCTCGAAGAGCTGCGACCCCTTCACTCTACAGGTTGGAACTTACCAGCCGTTCTGGGGATCAACTGCCGTGCCGTTTGTCAAGGGAGCGGCCTATCTTAGACGAATCGAGGCTCAGAACGCGGAACAGCTAGCGGTGACACAACTAAAGGGTCTCAAGCTTTTGGTGTGGGCCGTAATCTTGAATCTCTTTCTGTGGAAGGCTTTCCTGCCGGTCGTCCATGCGTACATTGGAATTCCGCTCTACGATGACATTTTCGATCTCAGCATGCGGCGAGCAGCTTTTCCGTGGTATCTTGGCTGGGCCAGCCTGATTGCACACTTCTTCGAACGTCTGGCAGAGCTTTCTATCATGGGGCACCGCATCGTCGCATCGTGTCGCATGGCGGGCTTTATGGCGTTGAGAAACACATGCCGACCATTGGCATCACGTTCGATCGCAGAATTCTGGAACCGCTACTATTATTACTTTAAGGAATTACTGGTCGATTGCTTCTTCTACCCGACCTTCATGCGCTATTTCAAGCGGCGAGGGCATTGGCGTTTGTTCGCAGCGACTTTCGCGGCTGCCAGCTTTGGAAATGCCTTCTACCACTTCTTTAGCAGCCTGCATTACATCGAAGAGCTTGGCTTTTGGAGGGCTCTGGAGGGCTTTCAATCGTATATCTTTTACACGATCGTGCTGGCTGTGGGGATCAGCATCTCACAAGTGAGGGAGCGGAAGATTGAGAACTTGAGTTGGATTCGAGGCCGACTTATTCCAGCACTGTGTGTGACCGGTTTCTATTGCGTCTTGAGCATTTTCGGTGACTCCAGCAAGAGATATCCTATTCAGGAATGTTTTCGTTTGCTGGCGCATCTTGTGAATTTGATTCATTGAGGAACGAAATGGAGCGCAAAGCTGCGATTCGGGAGTTTCTTCGAACTCTGCTGGTCCGCAGGAGAGATAGGCAGCCTTTCTCCGATGAAACGTCCTTGTTTCTGAGCAGCCGGCTACAATCTGTCGACGCCGTCGTCCTGGCGGTCTTCTTGGAAGAGAACTTTGGTGTGGATTTCGCGGCGATGGGTTTCGACCCGGAAAGAGTTGACACGGTGAACGCCATTTTGAGTCTCATTGAAGAATCTTCGACACTGCTGTCCGGCTAAAAGTCGAACAGAATCAACTGATTGCTGATGTCGAATAAATTGCTATCGGAGTTGGGTGCCTGAATGCCTGTAAAATGGGCGTTTTCTCGAAAAGAGTAACCACTGAGAATCTGTAGAATCTGGTAAAGACTAGCTTCCAGACCCAGCTGCTTGCGCACAATCGCCACCAGTACATAAATCGACACCGCAATCCAGATTTGGGTCTTCACGGCGTTCTCGCTAGTTCCATAGAAGGCTTTGATTCGTAGATGCTGCTTGATCCATTTGAAGAACAGCTCCACCTGCCAGCGTTGCCTGTAGATGTCGGCAATCGTCCGCGCCGGGAAGCGTAAAGTTGTTGGTCAGAAACTTCAGGCGCTTGCTCCTCTCCGGGTCGAAGTAGCTCACCTTTCGCAGCGGATCTGGATAAGCTGTGGCGGATTCGACGGAGGAAAGAATCACGGTTTGATCCGAAAGCACGCCCGTGCTCTTATCCACCGGATGCGAGTACCGTCGTTCGAGTAACACGTTCGACTTGGTGCGCACAACGAAGAAGGCCGAGCTGAGCGTAAAGACGAAGAGCCGTTGAAAGTCGATGTAGGCCCGGTCCATTACGTAGAAAGCTCCAGCCTCAGGCATGATTTCGTCGAGGATGTTCACGTCATGCACGGCCCCGCTGGTGACGCGGATAAACGTGGGAATGTTGCCGTGCAGATCCAGCAAGGTGTGCATCTTGACGGCGGCCTTGTGCTGGCGAAACTTCGCCCACGGAAACAGCGACAAGCACAGGTCGATGGTGGTGGAGTCCAGCGCATACAAACTCTGATGCAGATCGACGCCCATCAGATCACAGGCGTGCAACGGACGGGCGGTCGCAATCAACCCCTGCGCGAAATCAGCGAAGATACGCCAGTCGTGCGATTCGTTCGCGTCGGCCAAAGTCGAGCGCGACACTTTGCCGCGGAACCCCATGTGATACAGCTTGCTTTGTAAAGCGCGCAGGCAGGACTCGATATTGCGCAGGCTCTCGCGATAGGTGAGTTGTGCGCAGGCCATCGCCAGCAACTGGTCCCAACAGGAAAATCCCCTGAAGTTAGAGTCGCCATGGTGGCGGGCAACACATTTCTGAAATTCCTTTTCGGGCAGATGCTGGATCAGTTGCGAGAAGACGGTGCGGCCAGAGTTCACCCATCATTGTTTCACCCGGAAGACAGGCGGAAAGAAGTCAATCCGGCCCTTTTTAATTCAAATCGTTCCTGCTTCGACCATGCGTTATCATGCTTATCTTCAATGGGTTAGGATGGCCTCCCGAAATTTTAGCCGGACAGCAGTGAAACAGGAAATATAAAGGTGGATTTCAAAATGGAAATATGGGCTCCACTAACATGGAACCAACGAAAGATCGACTTACCATTGGTTGCCTAAAGTTGGGCGATAACTGAATCGACGATCATGAATTTACTCCAGGCACTAGAAATTACCGCTCAGTCCGTTCCGCAGGGCAACGCAACCAGGACATTATTCTTGGCTTGTGGCTTCACACCTCTACATCTTTCGACTTTTATCGATGCTCACTTGTTGAGATTACAGCCTCAGCAAAATAACGAGTTCAAAGCAGGTGTCTACGGTGATTTGGCCGGAAACCTGCTTCGGGCCGCATCATCCGCGGGAACGGACACCACCATTATTGTTGTCGAGTGGCCTGACATCGACGCACGGTTAGGAGTTCGTGCGTTGGGGGGATGGCGCTCGGAGGACGTTTCCAATATCCTCTCGTCCGCACAGGCCCAGCTTTTCCGGTTGCGCGGCGCAATTTTGCGGGTGGCAGAAAATATCCCCACCATCTTGTGCCTGCCCTCCTTACCCTTGCCCCCGCTCTTCTACACCCGTTCAGATCAGAGCCCGGCCGAACAGCTGCAACTCAACGAGTCTGTTGCGTCCTTCGCCGCGTCTCTTGTCAATATCAAAAGCCTCCGCGTACTCAACGTCCAGAAGCTTTCTGCCCACTCCCCGCTTTCGGCTCGGTTCGATGTGAAGTCCGAAATACTGACAGGTTTTCCTTACTCTCTGTCTCATGCTTCTGCGCTCGCGGCACAGATTGCTCAACTCCTTGTAAACCCGACCCCCAAAAAAGGATTAATCACCGATCTCGACGATACCCTCTGGGCGGGTATCCTCGGCGAAGTAGGAGTTAGTGGAATCAGCTGGAATCTCGATCAACATAGCCATATGCACGGTCTTTATCAGCAATTCCTGGCATCGCTTGCAAGTGCCGGGGTTCTCCTTGCTGTTGCGAGCAAAAACGACTCTTTATTGGTCCAGAAGGCTTTCGAACGAAAAGATCTCTTGTTGTCTCGGGACTGCATTTTCCCTTTCGAAGTCCATTGGAATCGGAAATCAGAGTCTGTCCAGCGAATCCTTGAGGGCTGGAATATTAGCCCGGATGCCGTGGTCTTTATCGACGACAGCCCAATGGAAGTAGCTGAGGTCAAAACCGCCTTTCCATCCATCGAAGGCATCGTGTTCCCGAAATCAGACTATCTCGCAATTTGGCAGGTACTGCACTCCCTGCGGGATCTCTTTGGGAAGCCTATCTTATCCGCCGAGGATTCTCTCCGTCTGCAGAGCCTGCGCCAGATGAATGCTCAAAAAGAATCATTGGTATCTCTTAGCGCAGACGATTTTCTGCGGACAGCAGGTGCGCGCATTCAGTTTACCTTACTGAAAGACAATTGCAACCCGCGGGCCCTGGAACTCGTCAATAAGACAAACCAGTTCAATCTGAACGGAAAGCGTTTCACCGAAGGGGAGTGGGTCAGATATCTACAAGACCCCAATTCTTTTCTTGTCATTGCTTCTTATACGGACAAATTTGGTCCCTTGGGCAGGATTGCCGTTATGGTGGGTAAACGATTTGGACAGCAAGTTCGACTAGATTCTTGGGTCATGAGTTGCCGCGCATTCTCTCGCCGGATTGAATTTCAATGCCTGAAGTACATTTTTGAGAAATTTGATGTTACGGACGTTGAATTTGATTTTCAACCTACGGATCGCAACTATCCGCTTCAAGAATGCTTGAAAGAAATCCTGGGTGCTGCACTTCACACGAACTCTTCAGTTTCTCGAGCTGACTTCTTGCAAAGGATTCCATCGTTGTTTCATGGAATCGAGGAGAGCACAAACGAGCCAAGTTGATGATCGTCTCGTGCGTTGCTTCGGTTTGATTTTCGAGAGTTTGGTAAGCGTCAGGCCGCGGCCGTCTGGACGGGATGTGTGTGAGTGGTGGTCATGGCTCAGCTGGCAAGTCCAGTACGAAGGGAGACCCCCGAGCTCTGCCGGGGAGGCAGTAGGAGTTTGACAGATACCGGAGTCGATCGCGGAGACTCCCAAACGTGAGCCGCCAAAGCACACGAAAGGGGGTTCGCGATGGACGAAATGGAAAGCCTAAGCCATACGAAGTGGGAGTGCAAATACCATGTGGTTTTCATCCCCAAGTGCCGAAGGAAGACGCTGTACGGAGAACTGCGGCGGCACTTGGGAGAGGTGCCGCAAGCTGGCGGAGCAGAAAGAGAGTCGGATCGAAGAAGGGCACCTGATGCCGGATCACGTGCGCATGATGATTGCGATTCCGCCGAAGTATGCGGTGTCGCAAGTGATTGGGTTTATCAAGGGGAGAGCGCGATTCACTTGGCGCGGGTGTACGGAGAGAGGAAGCGAAACTTTGTCGGGCAGCATTTCTGGGCGCGGTGGTACTGGGTGTCGACGGTAGGCCGGAACGAGGAAGTAAGAGGAAGTAATACGAGCATACATCCGGAACCAGGAGCAAGGAGACCAGCGTTGGACCAGATCAACCTGTGGCGCTAACTGGCCACCGTTACGGTGGCCCCAAACAATCGGGGCCGCGTCAGCGACCCCGCCTAGCCGCCTTGAGCGGCTCACAACCTATTATAAAGCCCCTGGCTCTGCCGGGGGATATTTACACTCACTGCATCACCAGTTTGGGTAACAAACCGTAGTGTATAATCCGTTATCTCGTTACTATTGATGTTCCGAAAACATACGGTCGCGTAGTAGCCGTAACTCCGGGAGTAAGGCGGTATCTCAGACGTTTTCTCTGAATAGGTTTTCTACGGGCTCCGTAAGCCCGTGGGTGACGTTGGCCAGTCTGTCGCTGGTAGTTCAGACTCCGATTTCGGTGAGCGGAGCCAATTTCACTTATAAATTACCAGCGTCGAGCGTAACCACTTTCTCAGGTGCGGCCTCGAAAGCACGATGATTGCCCATGTATTGCTGCTGTATTCAGCAACAACCGCCGGAGCGCGTGGTCGCGAACATTCTTGATACGCCAGCTCGGAAGTTTGAACAACTCAAACTTGTGCTTTGATGCCCAACCTGATGCGCGAGGCGTGTTTATGAAGTTCTGGCGCGCGCGGCATTCGTCTGGTCGTATTGCTTTGCTGACGCCGTATGATGGCGGCAACTTGGGTGATGGTGCAATCCAAGAAGCTTTAATTGCTAATTTCCGCAGATGGGATCCGAATATTCAGCTCTGTGGGATCACGCTGAACCCAGCAAGGACTTCAGCTTTACACGACATTCCATGTTATTTGTTAGCGGTAACATCCCGTCCGCACTACCACGCGACACGGGAGCCCACGCCCACTAGTGATTGCACGTACCCATCACCTCCAGCCGGAACCTCCGGAATACGCAGTGTCTACATGCGGTTGAGAAGCATGGCAAGGTTTTTTCCCTTTTTGAAGCCTCTGAAAGTCCTGGTTCGCACGACTGATGAAATCCTGCATCTCATCCGGAGCTACCGCTTGCTGCGTGATATTGACGTGCTCGTGGTTGCGGGAGGTGGACAACTGGATGACGAATGGGGGGGGTGCTGGGGGCACCCTTACGCGCTGCTGAAGTGGACGGTGCTGTCCCGGGTAGCGGGAAGCTCTGTAGTGTTCCTAAGCGTAGGCGCGTCGCTCATGGATTCGCTACTTACCAAGCTGTTTTTGAGAGTGGCGTTGTCATTGGCCTGCTACCGTTCCTACCGAGATCACGAGTCGAGGCAATTGGCGCTCACTATAGACCCACGGGCCGATGGTCCCGTAATCCCAGACCTAGCCTTCAGCCTTCCTTTGATCAGGTACGAGTCCGTCGCTCGGCCTGATCCGACTCGATTGCGTGTTGGAGTTAGTCCGATTGCCTACGCCCAACCCGGACTCTGGCCAACGGAAGATCCGTTGCAATATGAGCGCTACATGATTCAGTTGGCCTCGTTTGTAGCGTCCCTTCTCCGGCGCGGTGTTTTCGTCACCCTATTCTCGTCCTCCTGTCCAGACGAACAATTATTCCAAGACCTCCGTGCCCGCGTCGGCCCCGGGCTCGACCACGAAGCCCTTGCGCGGCTCAGCTCCAGTGATGTGACGACGGTGCACGGCCTCCTCCTTCTCCTTCACTCTGTCGACTTCGTTGTCGCCAGCCGCCTTCATGGACTGGTCCTCTCTTTCCTGGCCTCCAGGCCCTCTATTGCTATCTCGTATGACCGGAAGGTTAGGTGCTTGATGGATGAGCTACGTCAAGCGGATTATTGCCTCGACATCCAAACGTTCAACAGCGATGACCTATTCGGAGCGCTCTTGGGGCTCCAATCCAATCGTCACCTCATCGCGCCGAGGCTAACCGCCACTCGCCGCCAGTACGACCGACTTTTGCAGTTTCAGTATTCACTGGTCGTTCAGCTTCTGCGCCGTCGCCGCGGCGGCCCGCGTCGCGCGGTCACCCTCGAGGAGCTTACTCATGAAAGCACTTCAGATGTTGGGTAATTGGCTAGTTGGCAAAGTGGATTTCTCGAGCGGTCGTCGAAAAGAGCTTGGGACGGCTTTTGGGCAAAATCGGATGAGGAGGGGAGCGGCCAGAGCCGGTCTCCGGAAGGGTTGACGCATGCAAAGAAAGCCAACTTTTTGTTTGCTACAGCCGCGGTCGTATCCCACTCGGCTTTCGCTTGTAATTCCCGTGTACAACGAGGAGGCGGTAGTCCCGCTTTTGCGCCATGCGTTGGAGCAGTTCACGCGCGAGTTGCAGGGTGAGGCCGAAGTCATTCTAGTCAATGACGGAAGCACCGATTTAACCCTGCAACAGATTGTTGACTGGGCGAAGGAGGACGATCACGTGAAAGTGGTAAACTTTTCACGCAACTTCGGCCATCAGATCGCGTCTACTGCGGGGTTAGATTACGCAACCGGCGATGCTGTTGTTCTGCTGGACGCAGATTTGCAAGATCCGTTGCACGTCATCCACCAGATGATTGCGCGCTATTGCGACGGCTATGATGTAGTCTATGGCCAGCGTAAAGCACGCCTTGGCGAGACATGGTTTAAGCTCCTTACCGCGTGGTTGTTCTACCGGTTAATGCGTACCCTTGTGCATAAAGACCTACCTGTGGATGCGGGCGATTTCCGGTTACTCTCCCGTCGGTGCCTTAACGCCCTGCAACAGATGCGAGAGACGCATCGCTTTCTTCGAGGGATGGTGGCGTGGGTAGGTTTCCCACAGGTCGGAGTGCAGTACGAACGATCGCAGAGAGCCGCAGGTTCAACAAAGTACACACTGAAGAAAATGGGGGCGTTTGCGTGGACGGCGGCGACTTCCTTTTCTATTCTTCCGCTAAAAGCAAGCACATTGCTCGGAGTTATTGTAACGCTAGTCGGGGTGGAGGAGGCGGTTCGGGCCCTTCTGGCGAAAATGTTTCATTGGTATGTTGTTCCCGGATGGACATCCCTCACGGTACTCGTTAGTATCATCGGGGGCGCGACACTAATAAGTGTTGGAATGGTAGGGGAATACATTGGAAAGCTATACGAGCAAACCAAGAACCGTCCCCTCTACGTTGTGTCCCAAACTCTCAATGTTAGCCCGGTGAACAGGGCAGACGTGGAACCGCGTCTGAAGGCGGTCGGGAAACAGTGACGGAGCCCGAGTTTGACCATTATTCGCGATCTTACCAGGAACTGCTCTGCGATCCGATTCGTGATCGTTTTGCGGCTGCGGATTCGGAGTTCTTTCACATTCGCAAACGCGACCTGATCCGCAGCTACTTTCGCCAGCGGGCGACAAACACGAGGGAGTTGAGTTATCTCGATGTAGGTTGCGGTCTGGGAGAGCTCATGTCGCTTTTGCGCGGGGACTTCACCCGCGCGGCAGGTTGCGACATCTCCCGGGGTATGATTGGCCACGCGTCAGGGCTCGAAGTCAGGTTGCAGAAGGATCCCTGCAAGATCCCATTTGAAGCCGCGGAGTTTGATGTGGTTTCCGCAGTATGCGTGTGCCATCATGTCCCCGAGGCTGACCGGATCGCGTTGACCCGTGAGATAGTTCGGGTCCTGAAGCCAGGTGGAACCTTCATTGTAATAGAGCATAATCCTTACAACCCTGTAACAAGACTCATTGTGAACCGCTCGCCGATCGATCGCAACGCTCAACTTCTGAGGCCCCGAGAGACAAGGGTACTGATGTCGGATGCTGGACTCGTTCCCGTGGTAACCTCTTACTTTCTTTTGTTCCCCCACCGCGCATACCACCATGGCGGTGCTACAGTAGAAGATTGGCTGTCGATGTTGCCATTTGGCGGTCAGTATGCAGTTTTCGGAAAGAAGCAGGCTGACCGATGAGTCCGGACCCCTTTTGCCCACGCTTTTAGTCTCATGGGGCATGCGAAGTTGCAGCCAAATGCTTAAACCGATCATGAACGTCGACCTCGTCTGGCATACCTTGCCTTGTCGAGCGCTGACAGAACATGGCAGTGTCCTTCTCTCGCCGTTCCTGGGCGTCGCGTATTCCATTTTAAGATCCCATTTCGTCCTAGCGTGGCTATTTGTGCTCGTGTGTGTTGCTGCATGCGGATTACTGATAAGCAGCCACAATAATGCAGTAGATCCAAACGTCCCGAAGCAGCTGCCCTCGGATCGGAGACCGAACTTTCCGGGGCGGCTGGAGCTCATAGATAAGCTCTCGGCAATAGTATTACTGCTTTTTGTGGCGGGCTATATCTTTCTTATCTTTTACAAGGAAGACTTTGCCTATTATGACGACGATGTGCTGACAGATTTTAGCATACGCGGACAAGCATTTGCCCCTCCTATCTGGCCGGATATGGGCAGGTTCTTCCCCCTAGCGGAGCAGGAGTTTAATCTAGTCAGGTTTATCACGAGGTCACCTGCGGGCTATCACTTACTGGTTGCTGTGCAGCTTATCGTGCTTCTACTTATACTGTTTGTCATCCTACGTGAATTTACGATCCGCTATCGCGCTTTGATCGTGATTGCTGTAATGCTCGCTCCAAGCTTTGTTATCTCCTTCAGTGGTTTCGTTTATCCGGAGCGAAACGTCCTGTTTTGGTTGACGGTTATGCTGTTGTGCGTCCAACGCTATTCGAAGACAAAAGCGCGTTTATATTTTGTCGGCTGTCTGATTGCCACACATTTCGCGCTCTACTACAAGGAGACTGTTGTCCTTTTCGTGGTTGCGTATGTCCTGGCCCAGTTGCTCCTACAACTCCATGCGAGACGCAAAGACGAGCATCGGTCATGGCAAGAACTGGTCCGGGAAAATGCGCTCTCGCTGGCAATGCTAGCAGTAGCGAGCATCTATGTCGTAATGTTTGCCGCGTTCATGCATCCATACCGGAAGTTTGCGTATATTGCGCAGCATCGGGAAGATCTCCGCTCTGTGCTTCTGACGTGCTTGCAGACTGATTGGTTTCCTCTTATCCTGTTTGCGGTTTTGGCCGTTCGAGTTCAGCGGTTCATAGCCGACAACAACAGTGACCTTGACGCGATGTGGGATGCTGCCGGCGCCGGAGCTTTAGCGTACTTTGTCGGGATTACCGGGCTAAGGCTAAGCAGCGCGTACTACATGGCACCCGTGGATTTCGTGGCGTGTCTGTATTTGGCCGAGATATCTCGTGTGTGGTTATCCAAACCAACTAAGATCCGTACAGCGGTGGCAGCCGTCACAGTGGCGTGCGTCTTGATTCAGAACGGTGCTTACTCGTCGTTCCGAATTGTCGAAAGAAAGAGCCTAATAGCTGTCAAGCGTCAACTTGCAGAGTTTTTGCGACAGTATGAGGGGACGGCGAGGAGCGATAGGATTGAGTTATTTTTTCCGTACTCCACTGGATACCATCTGATGGGCCTTTCTTCGTACTTGAGGTACCGGGGATTTCAGTTGGATGGACAGAGCGGTACTATGCTGGCTACGGGTTCGCGTCTTGTCATCGAAGGGCGCGAGGACTTTCCCGACGGCCGGTGTGTTGCATATCGCGATTACGCTTGTATTCACTCGAATGGTGCGGCGCCTGGTGGCCTGATCATTGTGCTCCCCGACGATAACGTCTCAATGGGTGAACTGGAGAAGATTGAGAAGGGGGCGTGTTTGTTGCTAACTGTTAAGCCCAGCGCAGTGTCCGGTGGGGCAAACGCGTGGTTGCGCAGACTGCATGCGGTCTCACCGGAGTTTTCGAACCGCGAGTTGCCAGAACATTGGCTGCAGCTTCATGTCTTCGAGAAGCGCAGGTAGTTGTGTGCGGGATTATGACAGACAAGAAAAAGCGAATAACGCTCGCATCGATTGCGACCCGTACGCTCTGGCGCCCTGAGATCACGATCGGGGTCCTCCTCGTTGCTTTGCTGCTTCAAAAGACAAAGCTCATGCGGCCTGTGGCGGGGGGCCACATATTCTTTGCCATTGTCCAGCACGACGGCGCGGTCTTCGCCCTATTGTTGCTGCTTTATGCAGTCGGATCGGCAATCGCGAGCCGGAACAAGGTTGGAATAGCCGGGGCCGCCGCGACGATTGTCAGTAAGCTGTGCATCGTGGTGTTTCTATTGGTTGTACTGCTGTATGCGGCCGATGTTGCTGCATACCAATTCTTTATCACGCGATTGTATGCCAGCGATATTGTGACATTTTCTTCGGAGCCGCGCGGCGTGTTCTCGTTGCTTCGCACCGGTTGGCGGGTTATGAGTGCACGCGCCGCCTGGAAGCTCGCGATTGACGCCGCACTAGCGTTATTGCTCCTGCGCGCTTGTTGTGTGCTTCTGGTTAGGCCCGTGCGCTCACCGTTACGCGGCGCTTACTTGGTGGGGGCCACGCTGGCGCTTGCGATTTTCTGGCGTGTGCCGGTCCCGAACTACGTGTATTCCTTTGTGGACAGGCCACTGTTCGAGAATTTCATCGAGCGCAACCATAACTTCTACGTGCGCAACACCTTTAGTGATGCTTTCCGAGCGCAGATCTTGGCTGCCCCAGTGCCGGCCATGAACTGCGAATCGGGGAGAGGCCGTCGGCTCAACGTGATTCTTTTGGTCGTCGAGAGCTTATCGGCGTACCACTCCCACTTTTTCTCGGGAGTGGAGGATTGGACGCCGAATCTCGACGCAATTGCAAGGCGAGAGACAGCACTCACGAACTTTCATGCTAACGGGTGGACGACCACTGGGGGGTTGGTCTCTCTGCTGACTGGGACACTCCCGTTGGTTCCTGAGCTGCGCACGAGCAGGACTACGGCATTTACTCCGATCGGAGGAACGTCGCTCACGGACTATCTTGATGTCCCACGGCCACTTGCGCGAGCACTCTCTGAGCAGGGATACGCGACAGAGTTCGTCGCGCCGGGTGACCTCACGTTCTCGGGACAGGACAAATGGTTGCCTGCCATGGGCTTCCAGAAGATTATTAGCGGAGATGATCCACGCTTCGCGGCACAGAAAATGCGTGGCCCCTTCGATTCGGTACCGGACCGATTACTCTATAGTGTGGCTCTTGATGAGCTGACCCAGATGCCTGCCGACAGGCCGTATTTTGTGGTCGTGCAGACATTCTGGAGCCACCGTCCGTTCATGGATCCGACCGACGACCTTAAGCTGAACGGCGAAGAGCGTGTATTCCGCGATACTGATGCGCAGATCGGAGTTTTTTATGAGCGTCTGGCGGCGGCTGGTTTTTTCGAGAATGGCCTGCTGTTTATCACCGGAGACCACCGGGCGATGGAGCCGTTTCAAAAGGCGGAATTCGAGCGTTTTGGAGCCTCTGCGGCGGCACGCGTGCCAGGCATAATTGCGACGCGTGCTGTGGACCTACCGCGAATGCTCGCACAGGACTTTCAGCAGCGTGATTTTCCCGCTTCGATCGAGGCGCTCGTCAGCGACCGGTACTGCGTGGTGCCACAGGAGGGATCTTTTCTGAGTAATCCACCCAGGCCACCCAGTTGTATCATCCAGGCGCGCGGAGATGACCGCGACCTCATCTACGTCAAGTGCGGCACAGCGGAAGGTACTGTACGAGCCACCGGCGATGCCACGAGATTCGTGAGCGGCGCTGTGCCTGACGAGGCGTCGATAATCCAAACCATCAATCGCACCCGCGTGCGTCGGGTTAGATAAGTGCTGGGTTTCGAAAGTTCACTGAACGACCTTCGGCCTAAAGCCGAAGGGTTATGACCGTGTTGGCAGCATCGTTATCGGGCATTGAGTTGCAGTCATAGCAGATATCATCGTTTGAAAACTGTACGAGTGATGGTCATTCCCTTACTTGTCTCAAAAACGGAATTCGGTCGGGTTCCCGAACAATACTCGGGAGAGGAACGGCGCCGGGGTCTCGGCAGCCGCCATCAGATGAACGCCCTGCTTCTCGGAGTGGTGGTGATTGGTGTCGGTCTGAGGCTATGGCCATACATTGCGAATACATCGCCCCGGCTCGACTGATTGGAAAAGTTTTTGCGGGTGCTGGATAGATTGTGTTTGGAGTCGTTGCCCTATGTCCGACACGCGTTTAACCAACGCTAGGCCGGCTCAGCGCTGTGAACCGAACGGGATGGGATTGGAGGAGCAGACAGTACCACTGATTACCCGCGGCCCCCGCACCGGTCTGGGAAGTACAGTGGATCGCTGCCGGAAAGATCCGGGAGATCGCACGCCTAAAGTCGCTGTTTTGTGTCAACCATCCTTACTTCCATATTCTGGATCCGGAGTGGGCATTTGACCATCAAGATGTGCGTTCATCCTTTTGCCTGTCACAAAGTCTGAAGGAGGCTCAGATGGTTAAGCGCGATTCGACTTTCGGTGGGTATAAAGTGATTACCGTCGCGCTTGCGGTCTGCCTGATCGGGTCGGCACTCGCTCACTTGGGTCTGGCGCGGAAAGTGTGGAAAGCTCGAGCCATGATCCACGACAAGCTGAGCAGCACGCCGGCGGTTAGACTGTCACCTACTTCCGCGGACTTCAGCATTCAAGCGATTGGGACGAGCAGCCCTCAGCGTACGATCACGTTAACGAACAGCGGCACAGCTCCCTTGCATATTAGCAATTTCACCATCACGGGTGGGGATAAAGACGATTTCGGTTTGAACCAGAACTGTCCAAGCACTCTGGCGACCGGTGAGAATTGTGCTCTCAACCCAATCTTTGTACCCACCACCCCAGGACCGCGAAAATCCTCAATTGTTATTACCGACAATGCAAAGGGAAGTCCGCAGAGCATGGTTCTCACGGGGATCGGCACTACCCTAAGCCCTTCGGAAACCAGTCTTAGCTTTGGCATTCAAAGCGTGGGTGCTGGCAGCTCAGTGAAAGTGATCACTGTCACGAATAAGGGAAATAGTGCGCTGCACCTTGCGCGGATCGCGATTCTGGGGCCCGACCCAGGGGATTTTTCAATGACTTCCACTTGTGGTAGAACACTGGGGGACGGGGCTCAATGTACGGCCAGAGTAACCTTTAAGCCTATAGCCAAAGGCATGCGTGTCGCGTCGCTGCGATTTAACGATGAGGGTGGGGGCAGCCTCCAGGAGATCGGTTTAACTGGGACAGGGACGGGACAGGGCCAGTTCATGGCGCTCAGCCCGGACAAAACTCACCTTGTGAACACCTTTACGAACAAGCCAGTATTCATCACGGGGGAGGCGGCGTGGTCCTTGATCGCTCAACTCTCCGATGCCGATGTTGAAATCTATCTTGCAGATCGAGCCGCACGAGGATTCAACGCCATCATCGTGAATCTGATAGAGCAACAGTACGCCGATCATGCTCCGGCGGATTTCTATGGGGACGCGCCGTTTAGCGGAGCCACTTTTTCAACTCCCAACGAAGCCTATTTCGTGCATGCCGATCATGTGATAAGCCGCGCCGCTGCGCATGGGATCAGCGTGTTCCTGTTTCCTGCTTACCTCGGTTACGGCTCTGGCCAATGCAATATTCACAACGAGGGCTGGGGAACCGATATGGAAAGGGCCTCCGAGGCCGTCATGAGGGCATGGGGCGTGTATGTTGGCAATCGATACAAATCTTTCCCGAACATCATCTATGTCATTGGCTGCGACGCTGATCCACGTACTTGCTCTCCTCCTCTTTTGGGTAAGCTCAATGCTGTCGCGACTGGGATCAAGTCTGTCGATTCCATCCCTCTGATGACGGCCGACAACGGCGGCCAGCAGTCCTCTCTGGATGTGTGGTCGGGGTATTCATGGTTGGACATCAGCGACATGTATGGTGCTTCGAACGTTGCCAAACTAAACTCGGAATATACACGCTCAGACTTCTTACCATTCTTCCAGGGCGAGGATACATACGAAGGTGAAAACTCTGTGACCCCGGTCAGCCTGCGCAAACGGCAATACCGGAGTGTACTTAGCGGCGCCTATCTGGGCAGCTTTTTTGGCAACAATCCGATCTGGTGCTTCAATGAATCCAATCCGGCTTCCGCTGTGCCGTGCCGAAGCAGCCCGACGTGGCAGAGCCAGTTGGGTTCGACAGGAACGGTAGGACAATCCTGGTTCGGCAAGCTCTTCCGTTCGCGCGAGCACTGGCTGCTTGCGCCAGACATCAACCACACCGTGGTCACGGCCGGCTATGGCTCCGGCGCGACGGTGACGACAACCGCTCGAACCCGGGACGGCCAGACAATCATCGCGTATGTCCCGGACGGGAGCGCAGCAACGCTAAAGGTGAACATGAGCAAGATTAGCAGCGCCAGCAGTACGGCGAAGTGCTGGTGGTTTAACCCGACTAACGGCTCAACCAAGCCGATTGGGAGCTTCCCGAATTCTGGAACCCATGACTTCACGCTGCCCGATTCAAACGATTGGGTTTTGGTCATTGATGATGCGCGGGCGAACTTGGCGGCGCCAGGGAATGCTGATTTGTGAGGATGAAGCGCATTGTCCCGCAGCACTATTTATAATTTATTATTAAGGAAAGGCCATGGAGTATCCGACGAGAAACCAAAGAGATGGTGGTCCGCCACCATCCGCGCGCTTGTGCGCCCGGAGAATGGGCGAATGTGCTGAACCGTCTCTCGCTGCCTCAATCTGTGTGCCCATGCTGATGTAACCAGGAGACATTCCCATTACTTACGCCGATGTAAGCGAACTCACTGAAATGACGGGCTTTAGTTCTTAGACATCAATAGAGGGCGGTCTCCGGGAGTTCGTAATCTGGTACCGAGAGTATTACGGCCGGTAATCAAGCTCACGGGATGTGCGTTGGACGGTCGTCGCTGCTTCATGGGCTTTATCGCTCAATGATAACCGCGAGCTGTCGCCGTCGAGGATCGATGAAAATGCCCTTTCGCAATCCTGCGTCGGTAAAGAATTCCCAAAGATCAGTCTCCTTGAGAGGCGATGAAGTCCAAAGGCCATGGAGTACTGTCGTTACCAGTCTGCCGCGTATTCCCAAGCTATGGTGCAGTATGATCCCTCTTTTCCTGGGACTTTTCCTGTTTGTGATGAACAACCTGGCACCCCTCGGCGCGCTCCTCCATCCCCGGCCTGGATATACGCCACTGCTAATGCCCAGGAACCAAGACAGCGCACAATATCTAACTTGGATTGAGGCCTGCAAGAGTGGATGGGCCATTCCCAACTATCACGCGCCCTGGAAGACCGAGGCCGCCTTGCACGTTCCGCTGATGTGGGTGACCGCGAAGTTTTCGTCACTTACACAGATGCCCTCCATTTACTCTTACCTCGGACTGCAAGCTGCCTGCTATGTGTTGGCGTTTTACGCATTAGCATTGCTGCTGAGGGTGTTCACGGTCTCTCCTGGGCAGTCAGTTCTGGCAGTTGGTCTTATGATTTGCGCCGTACCGCTGAGATCATTCGCCCTGCTTCCTGCCCTTCTGCTCAAAGGGAGGGTCTGGGCCCTGATGCACTGCGGCTACGACGAGTTTCTCGGGGGGGGCGCCTCTGAAGGATTCTTTCAGGGTGTTTCCTGCTCAGCAACCGTTACGTTTGGCACCGCCACTGCCCTCCTGTCCTTAGCGCTCTGGGGTCGCTACTTCTGCTTCGGTAAGAGGAACGATCTCTGGGCAGCAAGCCTCATCCTGGCGCTGTCAGGTTTCTTTCATCCGTTCGAGTTCATCCCGATTACGGTCGCCGCTGCGCTTGTGCTTCTGTGGACAAGCCTTAACTTGCAATCAGCTCTCATTGATCTGTCGATCCTTTGTATACCAGCTCTTGCCGTCGTGCTCTTCTATTTTGTGCCGACGCTCACACATACCTGGCTGAAGATCGCGACCGATCTAAACTGCTTTCATGGTGTCCGCATAACACATCATGAAATCCTCGCACTTGGTTGGCCCCTGCTCCTTGGGTTCATCCTTGCCTTCTTGCGGCCAAAGTCGGCTTCCCGTCAGGACTGCTTCCTAGCCTGCTATGTCGTCGTTGCGGTCTTCGCCCTCCATATGCCATTTCTACCTTGGCCTGGGCATTTCAAAGACGGTTTGAATTATGGTGCTGGCATCCTGGTAGTTCAGAAGCTGGATACAATGCCCAGCCTGGTGAGGTTGTGGGCGAACCGAAAGCTGTGGCGCCTTGGCTTTGTTGTCTTGCTTGTTGCAGCGGCTCTGATGCCACACCTTTACTTTCGCTATCTAACATACAGAACTGGAACGACCGCAACTGAGGCATTCGGGCAAAACACGGCGCTCGCTCCGGTTGATGAAGCGCAGGTGATCACTTGGCTACGTGCACATGGCGCAAGTGAGAAACTCATCCTTGCACCATTGGAGAATGCTCCATGGGTGGCAACCGTACCGATGCACAGCTTCGCGTCTCACTGGATCTTCAGCCTAACGGACGATCAGCAGGCGTCCCTCTCACAGGCTTTCTTTGAAGGTACTCTTTCGGATACAGCGTCCGATTCATTGTTGAGGTCCTACGGAGTTCGCTACGTTTTGGTTCCAATTGGGAGTCCGGCGCTCCGATATGTCCGGAACGCCGAGTTGCGATGGACTGGGAAGCGACTCGTCCTATACGAGATCCCTTATAACGACATGAAGCCGTTTCCACGACTGACAAAGGTTTTGCTCAGTGGCCATCTCCGTCCGCTATATATTTGGAAGCAAGACTAAATTCCGAGCCATTGCCAATGGGACGCCTAGAAAATTTCGCATTCGCCCTCAGTGGCGCGGTACGCGAGATTGTATTCCTCGTGTCAGGCGCGTTGATGCCCTTTCGTGCTTGATGCAGACTATTCCTTTTCCGATCGAGGAAAGAGAGAGGGACCGCAGCAAAGGCCGCTGACCGGCACGTGAAGCCAGATCGCGCTGGTAGCCGCTGTCCCAAACTTCCCCGACGACATATGTCAAGTCATGTCAAGTCCTCACAAGAATGACGTTGTCGACTCCCCGAGATCGGAGCGGGAAACCCTATCTCTCGCTCTCGCTTTTAGGGCTGTCACGTGGCTTCTCTTGGTATTTGTATTTGTCTTTTCGATGGTCCGCGCCAAGAGTCAGGCGATTGCCCATGATGAAGCGTTTACTTATGTCCATTATATCCATGGCGGTTTTGGACAGACCCTGAAGTTTTCGCCGAACAACCACGTATTGTTCACTTGGGTGGCCGCGGTACTGACGAGGCTTTGGGGAGTCAGCGAATTTACTCTGCGGCTGGCAAGTCTAGCCGGCATGACAGTATATCTGGTTGGTTCTTACCTTCTCTGTCGGCGTCTTTTTAACACCGGCATTTTACTTCCCCTCACCTGTTCACTTCTCGTGACTAACCCTTTAGTCTCAGATTTTCTTGTAGCGGCTCGCGGGTATGGTCTCGGGCTATCGTTTTGGATGTTAGCAGCGGTCCTTATTACGGATCTGTCAAGCCCCGATAGCCTTCGATCACAGCCGAACCGTTGGCAATGGAAATGTGTGGTCGCGTCTGCTTGCCTTGGTCTTTCTGTCACAGCAAATGTCAGTTACGTACTCCCAGCGGTCAGCCTTGCTATTTCTTTCGCGGCAGTGACTCTTGACAATCTGAGAACATCGAGCGGGTCATATGTCACAAACCTCTTGTTCATCGGTCGCTGGTTGGTCATACCGGGCTCGGCGGTTGCCTTGTTTATTCTATGGCCCTATCTCATTCAGGCTCAACCATCTTCCTTCCACTTCGGGTATGACAGACTCACCGTTTTTCTCAGGGAATTAATCGACTCATCGCTCCTATACAAATGGACGGATGAGACTTATGCCAATCTTGGCGCTCACCCGCTCAGTGCCGGCAGCTGGCAGTACCTTCTGTCAACCGGGTTATCGTTCGTTGCGCTGCCCTCGCTGACTCTATCGATCGCGGCAGGATTCGTGTTTACTTTACGAAACTCGCCACTCGTGGAAAGGTCGAGCCAGCGGACTTGGTGTCAACTGTTCTGTGGTGCTACGATTGGGTGCATCTGTCTCCTTGTCTTACTTCACCTCATAATGCGGAGTGACTATCCAGTGATCAGGGGTTGTCTATACCTCATACCGCTGTATACAGTCAGCACTGCATTGATAGCACGCGAGTTAACTTCCCGCGCCCCTGCTCGCGTCAGGATCTTCGCGGTGTGTGTTGGCCTTTTGATAACTACTGACTATTTGTGTTCACTGCAGATGTCTACATTCCGGTACAACGGATATGACGCACGCTCACGTGAAGCCTTTGTAAACATCTTCAAGGACGCAGAGGAGAGAGGACTGAGAGATGTGAGATTCGGTGGTACGTGGTGGTATGAACCTGAGCTCAATTTCTACCGGCTTCGTTATCGGGCGAATCAGATTCACACGTATGAGGTGATCGATCCATCTGCTCCATTAGTTTCCCAGAATCTCCTCCGGCCTGCCGACTATGATTATTTCTGTTTTACATCAGAAAACAAATTTGACATAGGAAATCTGCGCTCGCGCGTTGTTTTTCATGATGACAAAACGGACATCACGATCGCTGCGATTGAGAGGTAATTGGCTGTGTGTAAGGGATTGTTAACGGAGCTGCACCGCCGAAGGCTTAAGCACATAAGCCTCGCTGGTCCGTGAGGAATGTGACCGGCGAGATGATAGGGAGAGTGGGGGTAGAAGGGCGGAGAAATGAGAGTCTTACCGCGGCTGAGCCCCGCCCAGGCCGTCGCGTTGGCGTTACCCGGCCACATGAGGATAGCCTTCGAGAATTCTTAAAGCTGGAAGGCAAAAGCGCACCAACTAGGCACTGATCGCGCCCATGGAGACGCCCATGGACCGAGCCAGCACGCTGGAGAGCCACTGGAAGATTGGACCGTGCGTGAACGCGACAGTCGCGGCCGACCCAGATGCCACGAGAGAGTTTGAAAACTTCGTCAAGATGCCAATTGTCGTCAACCAGGCTGGTATCGCGGACGACGGACGGTGCTCGCGGTGAGAGCCACACGCGGTTTATCGAAGCGAGCACGAACCACAGTAAGACCAGCAGGTCCCAGTGTCTCGCCAGCCAGGAGCGCGGCCGCCGCGAGCCAGAGTGAGGCGCATGCTGGCGTCGCTCGCTTACCAATTCATCCAGCTTTGCCATGGGTGAGTGCTATTCTATCGCAGGGCAACACTATGGCGTGCATGCCACAGAGCCCCGATCTCAGCGCTTCGCCAATGTCATCGAACATCCCGCGGACTCCAGAGGGATCGTCCAGACGGCTCCCGGAAGGCTCAGCTCGGTGACAATGAAGATCACAGTAATTTTGTGCACGTACAACCGCTGCCAGAGCTTGGCGAAGGCTTTGGACAGTGTCGCTGCCCAAACCGTTCCCGAGCCGGTCGATTGGGAGGTTCTGGTGGTGGACAACAATTCGAGTGATCAGACGCGTGAAGTGATCGAGGGATTTCGCCGCCGTTACCCTGGGCGTATTCGTTACCTATTTGAACCAAAGCAGGGGAAGTCGCATGCGCTCAACGCCGGAATTCGGGAGGCTCGGGGCGACGTTCTTGCCTTTATGGATGACGACTTGACCGTCGAGTCGACATGGCTGCAGAGTTTGACGGCGGCTTTGGACGACAGCGAATGGGCAGGCGCAGGAGGAAGAACACTTCTGGCACAGAAGTTTACGCCTCCTTGCTGGTTGGCGCTCGCGGGACCCTACAGCTTGGGAGGGGTACTCGCCGCTTTGTTCGACCTTGGCGACAAGTCTTGTAGACTTACCCAAGCCCCGTACGGTGCCAACATGGCTTTTCAGAAAAAAATGTTTGAAAAGTACGGGCTTTTTCGCACCGATCTAGGTCCGAGCCCCAACAGCGAAATTCCCCGCCCCAACGAGGACACCGAATTTGGTCGCCGGTTGTTGGCTGCGGGTGAGCGGTTACGTTACGAACCGTCTGCCATCGCCTATCACCCGGTTCCTGAAAACCGGATCCAAAAGGACTATTTTTTGGCTTGGTGGTTCGACTATGGCCGAGCCATGGCTCGGGAGTGGGGGCGTGGACCCGATATTTTGGGGATCCCACGACCCTACCTAAACATGCTGGCAATCGCAACTACCACGATGGTACCAATGATGCGGCGATGGCTACTGGCCTTGAATCCACAACAAAGATTTTACTGGAAGTGCTTCGTCTGCATGTCAGCAGGACAAATCAGGGAGTTCTACCGCCTTGCTCGATGCAAAGATACAAGGAGGAGATGACAGAGTCCGGCGTGGTGAGACCCGCTCTGTCGCCGGTGTTGGCGGAATGAATCCCACCCACCAGGGCACAGGTCGGTTTGGCCAGATTTGATGATGTGAAACATGCTAAACATTACAGTTATTTTGTGCACCTATAACCGTTGCCAGAGCTTGGCGAGGGCGCTGGACAGCGTAGCCGCGCAAACTTTCTCCGAGTCGGTTGAGTGGGAGGTCCTGGTGGTGGACAACAACTCGCGCGACCAAACGCGTGATGTGGCGGAGGACTTCTGCCGCCGATATCCTGGGCGTTTCCGTTACCTATTTGAACCGCGGCAAGGTAAATCGTATGCGCTCAACGCCGGGATCCGTGAAGCTCGTGGAGATATTTTGGCCTTCCTGGACGATGACGTAACAGTTGAACCGAGGTGGCTCCAGAATCTAACATCGGCCCTCCACGACGGCCAATGGGCCGGCTCCGGGGGACGCATTCTTCCGATGCGCGGCTTTGTGCCTCCCCGCTGGCTTGCACTCGATGGTCCGCGTAGTCTTGCCGGTGCACTTTTTGCCTACTGGGACCCGGGCGATGTGCCTGGCGAACTCAAAGATCCTCCCTACGGGGCCAACATGGCTTTTCGCAAGGAGATGTTTGACAGACACGGACATTTCCGGACCGACTTGGGCCCCTTCCCTGATAGCAAAATTGGGTTTGAAGACACAGAGTTTGGTCGTCGGCTGATCGCGGGCGGAGAGTGCTTACGTTACGTGCCCTCAGCGATTGTTTATCATGAAATAGATGAAAAGCGTGTACGAAAAGGTTATTTCCTAGCGTGGTGGTTCGACCTCGGGCGAGGTTCAGTTCGAGAAACTGGAAAGAGTCTAAGCATCGTGGAGATTCTGAAGATCCTTGCCAGGATACTCCTAACGACTCCGCGATGGCTGCTAACCGTGGATCACCAGCGCAGATTTTATCGCAAGTGCCGGATATGGTACGAGACCGGTAAGATCGTTGAGGTCTACCATCAAGCGAAGGGTGCAAACGCACCCCGGACGCAAAGTGAAGCGGCGCCGAGGTCGTAGCCGCCAAAATAGGGGGTATTGTACATACAATAACGCAACTACACAATGTCCCACGACATTTTGTACTTATTGTATATAAATTCGATATGAGTGATCAGTCCAGTTTCGATAAGCCACGCATTGGCGTGCTGGGTCTGGGGCATGTGGGTCTTCCCACTGTTCTTGGCTTTGTGGAGATGGGTTGGTGAGGTAATTGGGGCCGATGAAGATGCGTCCAAGGTGGCGATCCAGTCAGGCCAGGTCCCCTTCTATGAGCCGGGCTTGGACGATCTGCTCGCCCGCGGCCTGGCGAGCGGTCGACTGACCCTGAGCCATTCCGTCGAGGAGGCCGTGCGCACTGCCGCAAATCTTGTTTGTCTGCATCGGCACCCCTCAGAAAGAGACGGGCGAAGCCGATCTGAGCCAGGTAGAAACCATAGCCCGGGTCATCGCGCGCAACCTGAACGGATACAAGCTGATTGTAGAGAAGAGCACCGTGCCGGCGATCACGGCTCAATGGATTAAGAAGACAGTGGCTCGGTTTGCGAAGCTTGTTGATGCGCCAGGCAGGCAGGCCGCCGAGTTCGACGTAGCCTCGAATCCTGAGTTCCTTCAGGAGGGAAAAGCGCTTGAGAACATCTTCCATCCCGACCGCATCGTGGTAGGGGTAGAATCGGAACGGGCTCGCGCATTGCTCGAGCGACTCTATCATTCGCTCAAGTGCCCAATCCTGTTTACGAATGTCAGCACGGCGGAGCTGACCAAGCACGCGGCAAAATGTCTTCTTGTCCACCAAAATTTCCTTCATCAATATGATGGCCGACCTGTGCGAAGAGGTAGGTGCCGATGTCACCCAAGTGGCGCGCGGCATGGGACTCGATCCCCGTATTGGGCGTGAGTTTCTGAACGCCGGCATTGGTTTCGGAGGCTACTGTTTCCCCAAGGATCTTCGCGCCTTCATGTATCTGGCGCGCGAGCATGGGGTCGATTGCGGGTTGCTACAGGAAGTGGAGAACATCAACCTGCAGCGAGTCGCGTTGTTTGTGAAGAAGGTGCGGCATGCCGTGTGGGTCCTGCAAGGCAAGAAACTGGCCGTGCTAGGCTTGGCCTTCAAAGGCGGAACCGACGACATTCGTGAGTCTCCGGCCCTGCGCATCGTCAAAGCGCTGCTGGAGGAAGGTGCCCGGCTGCGAGTGCACGATCCCCAAGCCATGGAGGCCACCCGGCAGGGAATGCCACCTCAGGCCGGACGCCTGGAATACTGTCCCTCGCCTTACGAAGCAGCACGCGAGGCCCACGCTCTGCTGATCGTGACGGACTGGGAGGAATACCGCGAACTGGATCTCGCACGCCTGCATGAACTCATGGAAGTTCCGGTGATCGTTGACGGCCGCAATCTGCTCAATCCCGAGGCAGCGCGATCAGCTGGCTTTGAGTACGTGGACATGGGCCGGAGTAGTCGCGCCCAACAGTGGGTTGCCGCGGTTGAAAGCACATCGTAGCGTGACCGCGAACAATGGGTCACCGTTAGAAACCTCGGCCTACGCTGGAATGCTCAGGCTTTCTTACGAAGAAGGCTTTCTTAAGTCAGAGACAATTACCTCAGTAAGAACCAACATCTCTTAACGGCTGCCAAGGCATTCAGCGGCTCTTTCCGAAAGTTTGAAGGTTGGCCACAGAAGCCCGCTCAAATGCTCGGATCGCAATCCGCCCAACTTCATCGAGCGAAATCTCGTCCTGTCGCCAGTCGTAGAGCTTTGTCGTCCGTGGCGACTCGTGGTTCGCGATGTGCTGCGCCTCCGAGGGTGCCCTTGTTGTTCAGGTAGGCGGTGATGCCGGTCGCGCGAAAGGTGTGGTTCCCGATCTTCGTCTTGATTCCGGCGTCCGTTGCGCGGCGCTGCATCAAGCGGTAGATCTCCTGCCTGGTACGATCCTAATTGGGAAGCATAGCGAACCACTGCTCGGCAAAAAGGATCGAACCGACGTGTTATAGAGCACCGAAGCAGTGGGACAATGCACACTACTAGTCGGGAAAGAGAAGAAGGCGCTGGAAGTACTCTGTGGGTCTGTTCTCGTCGCCATCTTGACCGCAGGACTATGGCCATTCCATGTTCCCAAGAATGAGGTGCGCTGGCTAAGCGACGGCAACGGTCTTCATTTCGGTAGACACGGGGTAATACTGAGCTCCGAGGCATTTAGTTTGGCTGGGTTGAAAGATGGAATATCCTGCAGCGTTGAGATCTGGTTGCAACCAGCCCTCGATACCGGGGGTACTATACTCGCATTCTACACGCCGGAAAATCGTATCGTCGCATTCTCGCTCGACCAATCTCTAGACGACCTTCTCTTGCGACGTGTAACTGTTTACCGGCAACGCCGTGCCAAAACTAAGTGGTACATCGGGCACGTTCTCCGCAAGAACAAGCAAGTGATGGTCACGATCACCTCAAGCAGACAAGGCACAACAGTTTATGCGGATGGTACTCTCGCAGGCACGTCTCCGTGGTTCGGACTCTCGAGTAAGGATCTGACTGGTCAACTTGTCGTTGGTAACTACCCCCTGGCGGACAATGGGTGGCAAGGTCAGTTAAGGGGACTGGCTATTTACAATCGAGAGCTCACCGCGGCCGAGGTTTTGCAGCACTATGACGCCTGGACAACGAACCAACAAGCCAAGATCAAGAACGAAGGTCCTGCCGCGCTCTATTTGTGCAACGAGGGGGCGGGGAACGTCGTTCATAGCCAGACGAAATCAGGGAACGATCTTCACATTCCAGAGCGTTATTTTGTCCTGCACGCACCATTCCTCGAACTGCCTTGGGATGAGTTCCAACCCAGCTGGAGCTATTGCAAGAATGTCCTGATCAACATCGGCGGCTTCGTTCCCCTCGGGTTCTTTTTCTGTGCATACTTGTGGTCGGTACGACGCCTTGACCGGGCTGTACTAGCCACGATCGTTTTGGGCGGAGTCGTCAGTTTTGCGATTGAAGTATTGCAGTCCTTTCTCCCGACCCGGGATTCTGGCATGACTGACATCTTCACGAACACGCTCGGGACTGGTATCGGAGCCATGTTGTACAATTGCAAATCAGTTCGGGCTCTATTCGCGATGGTTGGTCTTGGAGGACAGCGTTAACCGGTTTGCAAACGGTAACTACTTTCTGGCGTAATAGTAGGAGAAGAACCTTTGCTGTTCAGCTTCCGCCGGAGGAGGTTGGCGCCGGAATGCCGCAATGTCTTGCGCATCATGCAGTTATTGGAGCTAACGTTCTTGGAATAGTGGCGACGATTGGCACGGAGTTTGCACCCGCAACATTACTCTCCCCTTGGTTACTATGGTGCCTTAGCAACTTCTGCCTACCTGAGTAAAATGGGGCAAGACCAGAGTGTTGGCGCCTTGCCTTGCGGGACGGATACGTGAATTTCTTAGGAATCAGCGGCTTAGAAGCATCTGCTCCTTTCAAGCAGGCGCATTGGCCGGGATTGGACCCGAGGGAGTACCGCATCTCCCAGGGTTACGATTCTGCCGCGGCTCTCGTAGTTGACGGGAAACTCATCGCCGCTGCGGCGCAGGAACGCTTTAGCCGCAAGAAGCACACCGGCGATTTCCCGATTGACGCCATTCAGTTTTGTCTTCGCGAGGCGGGTCTCGGCATCGAAGATGTGACCGAGATTGCCCACGGTTTTGATTACTTGCCTTTCCAGCAGCTCTACTCGCTCGATCCAGATTCCTCTGGGCTCTACCAGAAGGTGTTCTCGAAGGAAGCACTGGTCCGGCAAGTGCGCCGCTGCTTCCCCGACTTCCCTGCCGAGAAGATTCAGCCGGTAGGTCATCATCTCGCGCACGCCGCCAGCGCCGCATTTACGTCAGGGTGGAACGAGTGCCTGGTGGTGGTGAACGACGCGATGGGGGAGGTGCAAAGCCTCACTGTGTTTGAATTTCGCGGCGGCCAGTTCAAAAAGCTGCGCGAGATATCGGCCAACGATTCTATCGGTATCCTTTATTCCCTGGTCACGCTGCACCTGGGTTTCGATTTCAACTCCGATGAATACAAGATCATGGGGCTGGCGCCCTATGGCGACCCGGAGCGCTTCCGCGCTTTCTTTGAGAAAACAGTAGAACTGCGTCCCGATGGTTCGATTCGAATTCCGATTCTCCGGCTCAACCGTTCGCGAGAGGAACGCGAGAATTACCTGGCGACCCGCGCTCACCTGGACGAGCACCTCGTGGCACGACGAGCGCCCGACGCGGAGATCACTCAGGAACATAAGGATGTAGCGGCGGCCCTGCAGGAGTGCTTGGATCGAGTTGTACTGCATGTTTGCGGACACTTCGGAAAGCAGACAGGTATGCGGCGCGTTGCACTGGCCGGCGGAGTCGCACTCAATTGCACGGCCAATGGCAAACTCATCGACTCCGGCATCTTCGATGAAGTCTATATACAACCCGCCGCCGGAGACGACGGTACCGCGCTGGGTGCTGCCCTGTACCGCGCGTCACTCTCCGAAGAAGCTCACAATGAGCGCATGCCGGTTCCGCTGCTCGGACCTGCATACCCGTTCCCGTGTATTGAGAAGGCGCTTGAGAAGTACGCCAGCCGGATTACGGTGACGCCTTTTGTGTCTCTCGATGAGACCTGCAGCGCAGCGGCCAAGCTGATCGCCGAAGGACGAGTGATCGCCTGGTATCGCGGCCGCATGGAGTATGGTCCGCGGGCGCTGGGGAATCGGAGCATTCTGGCCGACCCCGGGCATCCCGCCATGCGCGACCGCATCAACGCGATGGTCAAGATGCGGGAAGCATTTCGTCCGTTCGCGCCGGCCTGCTCGCAGGAGCAGGCGCATCGCTGGTTCAACATCGCACCGGGAACGCACATGCCGTACATGATCACGGTGGTCGACGTGCGCCCGGAGCACCGGGCATCATTGCCGGCCATCACTCACGTGAACGGTTCGGCGCGCCTGCAGACAGTTTCGGGAAAAGATAACCCTGATTTCCATCGTCTGCTTGGGGCGGTCGGCCGAACCACGGGCCGGGAAATGGTGCTCAACACCAGCTTCAATGTGAAAGGGCAGCCCATCGTAAATACGCCGGAGGAGGCTATTGAGACTTTCCTCGGCACCGGCATTGAATTTCTTTTTCTGGAGAACCGAATTGTTGCCCGCAGAAACAACTGACTGCAACAAAACCGAGGTCGATTACCCGCGCGAGAACACGATCGCGCAGCTGTTTGAGCAGCAGGTTGCGCGCACGCCGGACGCGGTCGCGGTTGTTTCGGCAGGGCGAAGCCTAACCTATCACGAACTCGACCAGCGCTCTAATCAACTGGCGCGTCATCTTCAGCAGCTCGGCGTTCGACCCGAGAGGTTGGTTGGCATCGCCGTCGAACGATCCGTCGAAATGATGGTCGGGCTTCTGGCGATCCTGAAGGCGGGCGGGGCTTACGTTCCGATGGATCCCAGCTACCCCGTGCAGCGCATCGCACTGATGATCGAAGACTCTGACGCTCAGGTCATCCTGGCGACGGAGAGCACGAGGTCGTGTCTGGGGAAATCTGCCAGACACATTGTCTCAATCGATGGTGATGCTGACGCGATCGCTGGCAACGGTACACACGCGGTTTCTTCCGCGGCCAGTGGACAAAACCTCATGTATGTAATCTACACCTCGGGCTCGACGGGAAAACCCAAGGGAGTGATGATCGAGCACCGCAACGTGGTCAACTTTTTTATCGGGATAGATCGGGCAATTGGGTCCGATCCGGGCGTTTGGCTGGCGGTGACCAGTATTTCCTTTGACATTTCCGTGCTTGAACTCTTCTGGACGCTGACGCGCGGTTTTCAAGTGATCATTCACGGCGATGAAGGCACGCAGACGATTCCGGGCGAGATTCGGAACTACGGCGTCACGCACATGCAGTCGACACCTTCCCTGGCGCGGATGGTTGCGGTCAATCCTGATGGACTGGCTGCACTGGGACGATTGAAGAAACTTTTTCTCGGAGGCGAAGCACTCCCGCCATCGCTGATTCGTCAACTGCGCCAGGAATTCCGCGGCGAGATGCACAACATGTACGGGCCAACCGAAACCACGATCTGGTCCACGACGTTCCCAATCACCGGAGACTCCGACAGCATCTCGATTGGAAAGCCCATCGCGAATACTCAGGTCTATGTGCTGGATTCTGAGCTTCGGCCGGTTGCCGCGGGCGAGTCCGGCGATCTGTATATCGGCGGCGATGGCGTGGTGCGCGGGTACTGGCGGAGACCGGATTTGACAGCCGAGAGGTTTCTGAGTGATCCGTTCCGGCCGGGAAATCGCGTCTATTGCACAGGCGATATTGCGCGTTTCCTGCCGGACGGAAATCTGGAGTTTCTCGGGCGGGCGGATTTCCAGGTCAAGCTGCGTGGCTTCCGGATCGAAATCGGAGAGATTGAAGCGGCGCTTGAGCATCAAGCGGGAGTGGGTCAGGCGGCGGTGGTTGCCCGCGAATTCAAACCCGAAGATAAGCGCTTGGTTGCCTATGTCGTTCCGAAACCCGGGACAGAATTGGAGATTGCGGATCTTCGCGCGGCGCTAGCCGCGACTCTTCCCGAGTACATGGTGCCGTCAAACTTCGTATTTCTCGATTCTTTGCCCCTGACGGCGAATGGCAAGATCGACCGCAACGCGCTGCCCAATCCTTCCACACTGGAGAATGAATCGGGCACGACGCTGGAACCGGCGCGAAACGAACTGGAGCGCGTGATCGCGCAGGTGTGGAAAGACGCGCTGGGCGTGGATCGCGTGGGATTGAATGAGAACTTCTTCGATCTCGGCGCGCATTCTCTGATGGTGGCCGAGGTACACATTCAGTTGCAGCAACTGCTTGGCCGCGAACTCTCTTTGGTCGACCTGTTTCAATTCCCCACAGTCACCGCCCTTGCTAAACATCTCAACGGAGAGGAAGCCGCACCGCGACTCTCGAGCAGAGCAGAGCGGCGGTTGGCCGCGCGACAGCAGCGAACACAATGAACATGAAGAACACGGCAATCGCGATCGTTGGCACGGCCGGACGCTTTCCCGGTGCGCGCAATGTTGCTGAGTTTTGGCAGAACCTGAAAAACGGGGTGGAAGCGATCCGTCCCTTCAGCGACACCGAGCTGCTGGCCGCCGGAGTTTCTTCCGACGAACTCGCCCAGCCGGAATATGTGAAATCGGGCGTCGTGCTCGAGGATTTGGACATGTTCGACGCGGCGTTCTTCGGCTTTAGCCCGAAGGACGCATCGATCATGGATCCGCAGCACCGTATCTTTCTTGAGTGCGCATGGGAAGCGTTGGAAGATGCGGGTCACGCGCCGGGGAGTTTCGAGGGTTCGATCGGAGTCTATGCTGGCTCCGGCATGAACTCGTACATGATCCACAACCTGCTGACGAACCCGCGGCTGGTCGCAAGCGCCGGGCTATTTCTGATTCGGCAAACGGGAAATGACAAGGACGTGCTCGCGACCCGGGTGTCTTACGAACTGAACCTTCACGGGCCTAGCATCAGCGTGCAGACGGCTTGCTCGACTTCTCTGGTCGCGGTGCATCTGGCGTGCCAGAGCTTGCTGAATCAGGAATGTGACATGGCTCTGGCGGGCGGAGTCACGGTTGAGTTCCCGCACGGGCGCGGTTACTTGTATCGCGAAGGCGAGATTCTGTCGCGCGACGGACACTGCCGCGCCTTCGACGCCGATTCGAGCGGCACCGTGTTTTCGAGCGGCGCAGGCATTGTGGTACTGAGAAGGCTCGATGACGCCTTGGCCGATCGCGACACGATTCACGCCGTCATTCTCGGATCGGCGATCAACAACGATGGCGCGCGAAAAGTCGGGTATCTCGCGCCGAGCGTCGATGGACA
>Ga0074045_10000422_pt1 | contig 41789 bp, 31 predicted proteins | sample BogForMeECP23OM2_FD_94442 | JGI IMG/M metagenome (GOLD analysis project Ga0074045, IMG submission 94442) | Bog forest soil microbial communities from Calvert Island, British Columbia, Canada - Bog Forest MetaG ECP23OM2 | ecosystem: Environmental > Terrestrial > Soil > Wetlands ...
TCCCATAAACTCCTCGGGTGAGAATCGGCAATCCAGATAGTCGTAAAAGTCGGAGGTCATCGCGCACCCCCGCTAGGGCTATCATGCGCCGGACCCTCGGTCGGGTCAAGTATATTCTTGCCCAAATTAGCTTGACAAACCGCCGCCAAGGTAAGTATAAGATCGCAATCGAAAGAATTCGTAAGCGAGCCGTAACCAGCCGTAAATCGGACGTACACAACACCAGCAATGCGGAGGGCGCCATGCGACCGGCCACCCCAGTTCTTTCCCGGCTTCTGACAGCATCCTTATTACTGACCTGTTCTCTGTTCGCCGCTGCGCAGGGTAGCTATCGCGCGCAACTCCGGGGCGTGGTTTCCGACGCTGCCGGTGCGGTAATTCCGAATGCCACCGTAACCATCACCGAAACCGCTACCGGCATCGCTACCCGCACCCGCACCGATGAAAAGGGAGAATACTTCTTCACCGGCCTGCGCCCCTCCACCTATTCGGTGAAGGCCGAAGCCCCCGGATTCCGCACCAGCGAGCGCACCAACGTGGTGTTAGCGGTTGACCAGGAATCGTCCCTGAACTTCAAAATGCAACTCGCAGGCGTATCCACTTCCGTCGAAGTCACCAGCACCGCGCCCCTGCTCGATACCGGCAACGCAACCTTGGGCACCGACGTCACCAGTGAGTACGTGAAGGAACTGCCTCTCGTGAACCGCGACTTCTTTGGCCTGACCTTCCTCTCCGGAGGCGTGACCGAGGTAGCCGGATCAGGCACCCAGGACAACTATCCCTCAGGCACGAATTTCGTTTCCAACGGGCAGCGCAACGCCACCGCCGAGGTGCGGATCGACGGTGCCCTGATCAGCGCGCCCGAGCAAGGCGAGGGCGGAAACTCAAATGTTTATTACGAGCCGCTAGTCGAAGGCGTACAGGAATTCAAGGTTCAGAACAACAGCTTTTCCGCGGAATTTGGCAACAACGGTGGCACCGTCGTCAACATGGTTCTGAAAAGCGGAACCAACTCATTCCATGGCAGCGGATGGTACTTCCTCCAGCGCTCCCAAATGAACGCCCGTGATTTCTTCAACCCCGCACCGAATCCCAAACCCGATAGCAAGCGCGACCAGGGAGGATTCACCATCGGCGGCCCCATCCGGAAGAATCGCACCTTCTTCTTCGCCGATTTCGAAAAAGTCCGCAGCAACAGCGCCTTCAGCAATCTCGCAACCGTACCCACTGCTGCAGAACGAATGGGGGATTTCTCGGCGTCCTCGACCAATATTTACGACCCCAACCAGCAGAATTGCCCTACGCCAACGAGCTGCATTCGGCAGCAGGTTGGGTTAAACAGCAGCGGCCAGCAGGTTGGACCCTTAAACGTAATTCCCTCAAACGAAATCGATCCCATCGGCCAGGCCATCCTCAATCTTTATCCGCAACCCAATTTGCCGGGCCCAATTAATAACTACATTTTCAGCGGCGTCGCGCATCAACCGGATTATCAGTTCGATATCAAAATTGATCATCAGATCAACGACCGCAACCACATCAGCGGACGCTACAGCCGCGAGTCCTCCAATTACTACACTCCTATGATCCTTGGAGATAGCTTCGACAACAACGGAACCGGAGACGGCATCGCAGGCAGCCCCACGCTGGCGCAAAATGCTTCGATCGAATACTCCCGCACGGTAAATCCCCACATCGTCTGGACCAGCCACTTCGCAATCGACCGCGTGCACGAAAAGGAAACGCCAGGGATTCCCACCATTTCCAGCTTCAATGCTTCGTTGCCATCCGGCGTTCAACTGTCGCCGATTTTGCAGCAGGCCAACGGGATCGATCGCATGCCCGCGATCTACATGTCCTCGGGCGGCCAGACTGCCCCCTGGACCGATCTCTACGATCAATGCTGCGCCAACACCACCTTTGCTCACACCCTGTACAGCTACTCCTCCCAGTTTGTGATTTCGAAAGGCTCGCACCTGCTGAAGTTCGGTGGCGAGCAAAGACTCTTCTACAACAACTTCTTCCAGCCCTCGGATCCGACCGGCGTCTTCAACTTCACCGACTATGTCACCTCTCCGACTCCGAACAATGACACGGATGCCGACGGCAATCCCACCGGCAATCCCCTGGCCAGCACGCTCTTCGGATACGCCGACAATATCAATCCGTTTCCGTCTGAGCCGACTGCTCTCCAGGTCTTGCCTTCCGTTGCGAATCGATCGGCGGAGACTGGTTTCTACTTCCAGGACGACTGGAAAGTTACTCCCAAACTCACCCTCAACCTTGGCATTCGTTATGAATGGAGCACGCCCTACGACGAACGCTACAACCGCATCCAGTTCAGCAATTTCACCGCGCCCACCGGCGTGACTCTCGATTTAACCCCTGCCCAGGCGGCTCTGGCCTCCGTGGGACTCAACTATCCTTCCTCTGAGCAGTTGATCGGTACCACAGAATTTCCCACCTCGAGCACGAGACACGTTCCGGTATACCGCAACGATGTCGGTCCGCGATTGGGATTTGCCTACTCTTTCGATTCGAAAACGGTCGTGCGCGGCGGCGCCGGCATCTACTTCGGAATGAGCCCGGCCACGAATTTCCAATATCCCGGAACTGCTTTCAGTAAGACGGCCACAATGTTCTTCACCAACGATAATTTTGCGACCCAGTCCGCCACGCTGGAGAATCCGTTTCCCGGCGGCTTCACCGCGCCACAGGGCAAACAGTACGGCCAGTTCGCCGAGTGGGGATACGGAAACAACAATGATCTTGGCACCACTGCCGCCCGCGATGCCGATCTCTATCAGTGGAATGTGGGAATCCAACGGGAATTGCCCAGCCAGATCGTCCTCGGCGTCGACTATTCCGCCAACCGCAGCACCCACCTGCCATGGGCTGGCACCAATAATCGGGACTTCATGTCTTCGACTTTGCTGGCCCAGATCTCGCAGGCTGTTCGCTACAACTACGACGTCACTCAAGCCAATGGCATCGGGGCCTGCGACGGGATCAGTTGCGTGACTACCTTCCTGGCAAACCCGGTAACAAACCCATTCCAGCCCATGTTCACCCAGCCGTGCACACCCACTCCCACTTCTCCCTGCTTCAATGAGCCGGATTCGCTTTACAGTACGGCGCAACTCCCGTTGGGAAATCTGCTCAATCCCTACCCTCAGTTCACGGGAGACTTCGAAGGCCTGATGTTGGAAGAGGCTTCCTCCTGGTATAACTCAATGCAGGTCCGTTTCCAGAAGCGAACCACGCACCACATCAGTTTCGAGGGTAGCTACACCATTTCCAAGCTGACCGATAATTCCTCGGCAGGTCGAAATAATTGGGTCGGATCGCTGAGCAGCGGAATGCCGCAACAACTCGATCGCCTGAATCTCGAACACAGCATCAGCGCCAATGACGCGCCGCAGCGCCTCGCGGCCGCCGTTGTTGTTACCTTGCCCGTCGGCCGCAATGATTGGATTGGCGGAAGTATGAATCGTGGCCTCGACGCTGTCGTGGGAGGCTGGTCCATCGCTACTCTGGTCACGGAGCAATCAGGCCAGCCAATCGCGGTCGGCATGAGCAATCCCCGGCTCGCCAATGGCAGCCAGCGCCCGGATGTCGTCTGCTCTCAGCTCAAAACCGGTCTTAGTATGAAAGATGTCGCCACCAATTGGGAGGCAAACTCCGCAGCCGAAGGAAACGGGAATCCGCCGGTCGCCTCATTTATTAATCCCAACTGCTTCGCCGATGCTGGCGATCAGAACCCGGGTAACGCTCCGCGCTATTTTCCCGGCTTGCGCGTGAACGGCATCCACAATTTCGACATGAATCTCTACAAGTCGTTCATACCGAAAGAAGGGATGACCATCGATCTCCGAGCCGAAGTCTTCAATCTGCTGAATCATCCGCGTTTTGCCCAGCCGGATTCCGCATTCGGAGATGCTGCTTTCGGGACGATTACTTCCGACGCGAACGGCTATTTGCCCCGCTACTTCCAGTTCGGTTTGCGTTTCGAGTTCTAGCCGGCTGCGAAAAAGCTCCACCAGCCCCGCTTTGAGTCGCCGTAAGTCACGCAATACGGTTCACGAAGGTTATTCCTTCCAGGGAATCGCTCCCCGTCCCATCGAACTCCACTGCTGACGCATGAAAGCAGACAATCCGCCGCGATCGCGAAACGCTTCCGTACCGCCAGCCTTGGTTACGGAGTATGCGGCCGCGATGTTGGCGAAGGCCAGGCAATCTTCAGGTCTGCCGCCCCGCAAATAGAGATGCATGAAGCCCGCGGCGAAAGTGTCCCCCGCTCCCACATCATCCACGAAATTCACCCGCGGCGGGGCCACGCTCCACTGCTCATTTCCAGCGCGGCAAACAGCCGGTCCCGAGCCGCACTTCACCACGACCACGTTCGCCAGCCCCGCCAGCCCATCAAGCGCCTTCGCAAGATCCGTTGTCCCCGCAATCTTCTTCGCCTCGCGTTCGTTCGGAAGAAACACGTCGACAAGTTTCAGAAGATCGCGCAGGTCCGATCCTCCCTTTTCGATCCGCCACTCATCTTCCGGATCATCGTTCGTGTCCAGCGATGTGGAAAGGCCGGCCTCCTTCGCCTGCCGGAACATATCCAGAATTCTTGGCCGCAACGCCCGGTGCAGAAAAAACGACGAGACATGTAGATGCCGCGCTCCAAGAACGTAGTCCATGTCGACGTCGGAATACCGCATCTCAAACATCGTTCCCGGATACGTCAACATATGTCGATTGCCGTTGTTGGGCAGCACCACCGTGAGCCCAGTAAGAGACTTGGCTTCCTGCTTCACCCGCGCAGTATCGACCCCCGCAGCGGAAAGCCGCTCCAGCGCCACTTTTCCCATGGGGTCGCCGCCAATCTTCGACACAAATCCAACCGGCGTCCCCAGCACACACAAATTGTGCGCGAAAATCCCCGACGAGCTTCCCAGCGTGAATGCCATGTCGCTGGCCAGTAGCTCTCTGTCTGGCGACAGTTGCCCAGGCAGGCCGTAAAGAATCAGATCTAGATTCAGCTCGCCAACCACGCACACCTCGATCACGGACCCTTCCTTTCGTGTCGAAAAACCGCAGAACCTCTTCGCTCAGGGATGAATGCTGACATTCTGTACCACGCGGCTGATCGCGCCATTTGGACTTGGACAATCCGGCCGCAGGTTCGACTGCAGTGAAAAGAACAAACCGAGCAGTTGCCCGAAGATCACATCCACCGCCGGGCGGTAGTCGTCGGCGAGTGCGCTTGGCGTGGCCGGCATGAAATAGTGTTCGTTGAAAGAGTCCATGCGCGAGATTTCCCCGCCCGCCACTACAATTCTGGACCTTACCAGCTGCTTTTGCCCGATCTCTTCTAGCAAATCCCGCTCGTACTGCTGAACCCGCCGATTCCCCGAAAGAAGGCAAACGAACAGCGTGGTCTGATCAAGCGCTGCCATCGGACCATGCCGCAGCCCCAGCACCGATTCCGACATGGTCAGTGTTTTCCCCGCGGTCAGCTCCAGCAATTTCAGTGCGCATTCCTTGGTCGCGGCCCGTAGCGGTCCCGAACCCACAAAACAAGCTTTCGTATATCCTTCCTTCGCCAACGCAGCCGCGCAATCTGCGGCGCGCGGCAGCAAATTCCTCCCCGCCTGCACCAGCTCCCACAGCACTTTCTCGTAGCGGGAAAGATCGTCGACATGCGCCAGGCATTGACCGCAGACCGCCATATTCGAGAACGAACTGGTCATCGCCAGTCCGCGATCATTCACCGCGTCATCCAGACAGATGCTCAGCACTCGCGGATCGCCCGCGCTCTCCCGGATCATCCGGCCATTCGCGTTACACGAGACCACAACATGATTGATATTGGCCGATAGTTTTTGAGCACGTTCCAATACCGCAACGCCTTCCGGACTGTCCCCTGAACGCGAGAACGATACCCAAAGGTACTTGCGTTCAGGAATCAGCATCTCGTCCATGTGCGTCAGCAAATCCGTGCTGGGCACCGCCATCACTTCGCAATGCCAGCACTTGCGCAGAAGATAAGTAAGCGACTGCCCAATGTAGTCGGAGGTTCCTGCGCCGATCAGAAACACCGTAGGCTTGGAATCCAGATCTGCACTGAGCCCGGCTCGCGACAGAAATTCCGCGATCTCCGACTGTTTTCTCCGGAAAATTTCAAACGTCGTGATCCATGTGTCGGGCTGCTGCGCAATCTCGGCAGGCGTATGCGCCAGTCCGCGAACCTCTCTCTCGCCGTCTGGCAACTTCAGCAATTCAGAAAGGGCGTCCACAACCAACTCTCTCCTCGATTCTGTTTCCCGTCGTCACAATGCACATTTCCGCGTAGGTCACGGCTCATACCAAAACACCGCGCCTTTCTCAATAGCCGGCAGCTTGAAAGTGATACCCGCGTCCCCCACATTGCCGGTCACCGGTTGAACATCTCCAAGAAACGGCAGAAAGAACCCATGCCCGTGGGTCGCCCCGGCTACCGTGACCTGCACGTCGGTTTGAGGCGTCTGCACCGGATTCACTCCCCCTTGCAGTCCGGCAAAATTTGCAAAGAAAACGTGAGGCTTGCCACCCACTTGCGCGATTGAGCTAGCCACCATGGGCGAGGCCGTTACACGAACCGGCGTCTCGGCTTTCAGCCTCTCCAGAAACTTTTCCTCCCCCTCACCCGCGGCTTGATCAATCTGCTTTTGCAGCCCGGCGTAATAATCCCCTCCCGAGAATTTATCAAACTGGATGAGATTTTGAGCGATGCCAAGCTCATTGGCATGATCCCCGGTGGCCACGAGCTTTTTACCACTTTGCGCATACTTGGAGAATAACGCCTTCTCCTCGTCGCTGATCACTCGCACATCAGGCAGAACCAGCGTCGGCCCCTGGAATTCTGCGAGCGTCCGCGGCGTGACGATCTCAAACTCCAGATGCTTCCGCATCAGAAGAATAAGGACTCCCCGGTAAGAAGATATAAATTCCTTGGCGTAGTAGTTTCGCGTCTCAGGGGAAAAATAAACGCCGATCGGGCTGATGGCAGTCCGGGGACGATAAAAAGTGTCTTCATGCGCCTTAATCCAGGCAAATATTTTTCTTCGGGTCGCGGTATCGTTCGATCCTGCCATCGAATGTCCCGGCGCATCCCAGAAGTTCGATCCCGTCGCGATCTCCGAGGCCGCCAGATTCATCATCGCCTGCCGCCGGTCGACTTTCTGATCGCCATCCCACGAGTAATTCAATATCCAGGTCGCCTTGCCCTGCGCGAACGCACGAAAGGAATGCATTCCCACCTGATAGTTGAACCAATCCAGCGGGCTCCGTGACGATGCCATGTGGTCCCCGCTGCCAAATTCATATTCGTGCGCGACCGCGTCGACCACCCCGTACAAACTGTAAACATCCGCACCCACGCGAACCGCTTCTTCCTCAATCCCCGGATAAATCTCCGGAATCGTCTTGATCGCAGGATTCACGCTCTTGGCATTGCGATCGATTTCCTGCATGAAATCGGTGATGGTCTTGATTCTGAATGCGACCCACTTTCGAAAATTCGCGTCCGAAAAATCTCCCAACTTGACATCTTTCTTGGCATCGAGCCCCATCTCTTTTTGGAAAGCCGCCACCGTGTAATCGTCGAAGCTGGCCCACGTATCTTCCCAGCCGTCGAAATGCGTCATCCAGTAGGGGATGTCCACATAAATTCCATCGATCCCGGTGCCCGCAATCTGTTTTACCCGCTCCATGTAAGTCTTGCGCCACGCCGGAGCGTAAGGGCTCACCCACACGTCCTCATCGCCTTTGGCAATCCAGAAAGCCGTACCGCCCCCAAAGATCGCTGGTTCACCGCTGATTTTCCTCTGCAGCCAATCCGGGTGATCTTTGGCCAGGGTATGCGGAACTTTGTCACCATTGGCCGTAATGCACTCGGTCCCCGCGATATATACGAATGCCTTGTTGCCAGCAGCATGTGCCTGCTCAGCCACAGCTCGAATCGCTCTCAGCTTTTCTTCGGGATTAACAAAGCTTTCATAGCGCCCGGGTATGTCGTTGTCCACTTCGATCCCGAAGACGCCGTCCTCCTGTGCCTTGCGAACAATCTCGACCGCATTGCCGGTCTTCAGTCCGTAGGCGCCAATGCGCACGTAGTTGGTCCAACTCTGGTTGGGCCAAGTCCGCTCTTCCGAACCGGAACCGGCCCCCAGAATGGCCCCAAGCGACAGTAGAAAGACGGCCAAAGCGGCGGCTGTTGCAAACGCGGGTCGTCCCCCCCGAGTGAGGAGGCCGAAACCTGGAAGAGCGAAGAAAGACTGCACGCACTTTCGTATCATTGCGATTAATAACTTTTACTTTCGTAACGGTAGCTCTGTCAAGTGTAAAATGGTTTCGGCCAGCGTGAGCGGTGGCCCAACAAAGTCACTTGCAGGCTGTTGAAACAACAGTTCCCCCGGTAGCCGCCTCACCGCCAGCCATAGACAAACGAAAGCGGTCGCGGTAAAAAGGAAGTGCCCAACGCAACTGAGTCACTGAGAGCCACGCTTGCCGAATAGACCTGTGCTGAACGAAGAGCGCCGCCGGCAGATTCTCGACATTCTCAATCGCGACGGACGCGTTCTGGTCGTCGACCTGGCCAAACAGTTCCGCACCTCCCAGGTCACCATCCGTAAAGATCTCGACATCCTTCAGGCCCACGGACGCATCCAGCGCAGCCACGGTGGCGCTTTGCCGGCTCGCGAAGGCGCTCTCGAAGATCCTACGCTGCGCGAAAAAGAGAAGCTCTATCGCAAGGAAAAACTTCAGATCGCCGCCGCGGCTGCCCGCATGGTGCAGGAAGGCCAGGTCGTCATCCTCGATTCCGGCACCACAACCACCGCCATCGCCCGCGCCCTGCGCGAGTTTGAGAACCTCACCATCATCACCAACGCCGTGAATATCGCCGCGGAGCTGTCCGGCTCCCCCCTTGAGGTCATTCTCACCGGTGGAACTCTGCGAAAAAATTCATTCTCCCTGGTCGGCCCGGTTGCCGATGACACCTTGCGCCGTCTGAATGCCGATATTCTCTTTCTCGGCGTCGATGGCTTCGACGTCCAGCACGGATTGACCACGCCCAATCTGCTGGAAGCCAAGGTCAACCGCACCATGATGGATGTCGCCCGGGTTGTGGTCGTCGTGTGCGACTCCAGCAAGTTCGGCCGCCGCTCTTTATCCTCGATCGCCCCGCCCTCGGCCATCCACCACCTGATTACCGATCGTGGCATCCGCAAGTCGGACCTTGCAGCGTTGAAAAAATCCGGGATCGACGTAACCGTAGTCTGAATCCCCGCTGGGTCTAGCCTTCCTCGCTCAGCCTATTTTCCGCCGGCGAGAGCCTCGCCTCGAAACTGTCCGAAGATTCGCTCCGCGTTCTTGTGGTAAATCTTTTCCAGCACCGGATCCGGCAAATCCATTCCATAAATCTTCCACCGCCCTTGCCCCGGATACCCCCAGTAGTCGAAATATTCATCCGCCGTTTCCAGCCACCGGAAATGATTGCGGTACATCGCTTCGTCCACTCCATTGTCGGTGCCGAACATGATCCGATCCTGATACTTGATGAAAAATTCGCGCGCCCGGCGTGGCTGCCGCCCCAGTTCCGCTTCCCGCGCCCCAAACTCCACCATTACGTTGGGCAGCGTGTCCAGCAGGTGGGAAACGTAATCCAGGTTCTCCGGCCAGTTCGCCACATGAAGGGCCACAAACGTCGTATGCGGATGCTTCGCGAACATACGGTCTCGAGCTGCAAGAACCGAATCCTTCGTAGGAAACTGCGGCCCATAAAAACTCCAGTCCGGATGCTCCGTCAGCTCTTCATACCGCTCATTCTTGTTGTCCAAGGGATGGAAGAACGCCTCCGGATCGGTCGAGTGAATCGAAACCGGAATGCCCAGCCTTCCGCATTCCTCCCAAATGGGATCCATCCGGGGATCGTCAACCGCAATGAGCTTTCCCGACTTGTCACGCACGGTGAGGCCAAGATCCTTCAACTGTTTGAGCCCCCGCGCTCCGCGCCGGACCGCGTCATCGAGGTGCGCCACCATCTCCTGCCCAAAGTTCGCATCGTCGATTTTGCTCCAGTCAATCTGGCTGAACACGATGAAGCGCCCCGGATACGGCTTCACCATCGTGTCGATCACTTTCTGCAGTCGCTCGCCCCACATCCCGGTCAGGATCACCACCGTCCTGACGTTGGTGTTGTCCATGATCTCCACCACCCGCTGCGGCGGCATGGGATCGTCAATCCCCATGGCGTCGTTTACATGATTGTGAACGTCGATGACGTAATACTTCGCCTTGTCCACGTTATGCACCGGCGCATGCAGCATGGAAACCGGCTGAAAATCCTTCAGCAGCAAGGTTTTCTTCTCATCAGCGCCAGCCGCGGATTTGTATCCGATCTGCCCCGAAGACTGATCTTGCGGAGTCGCCGCATTCTGCGCCGCTGCCGGCATGAACATCGCCAGAAGAAAGAAAAAAGAAATCAGGTTTTTTGTGGACATTCGAGTCCATCCTTCTCGAAGCTGCAAGCTCGACTGAAGATCGACTGGGAAATTCTCAACTAAACGACAGCAAAAGTAACCATTCGCAATATACCGGGCTTTCCCGGTTTCGACAACCAGACCTGCCGGCATGCCCTAATTGTTTAGTCGAAGCTCAAGGGTGAGATCATCCCGGCGTTAAGCTCTTCGCCGATGGTGGTTCAGCTGAAGTTTGATCCCATTTGCTATGTGACGCTTGCCGTCGAATCGTCGGCAAAACGGGAACCGTGCACTAATGACCCTTGACTGGCGCATAGAAATCCACAAGATTTCCATCCGGGTCGCGGAAGTAAATGGACCGAGTTCCCCAGGGTTGGGTGGTGGGTGGCTTAACCCAGGTTTTCACAAGGCCCTGGAGTCTCCGGTATTCTTCATCGACATCGGCGACGCGGAATTGCAGCACCACGCTCCTGTTCCTCGCCGCTTCGGCCGAGCCAGGGATGTATTTTTCTTGAGCTTCCTCGGAAAAAATTGCCAGTACTCCCACACCTGTCGCAAACTCGGCGTAATCTCCACCAGTCTTCTTCGCCTCAAGCGCGAAAATAGGCTCGTAAAACTCCACAAGCCGCTTCACGTCCTTAGTGATCAAACAAGTATTCACCAGTCTTGGGCCGCCGGGTTCAGGCCGCTTTTCCTCCACCGGCGGCCGGTGCGCGGTCCAGCCAATTGCGAAAACCACAAACATGACTGCCAAAGACCACCAGCGAGGCATCATCATGACTTTGCTCCCACCCGATTCTAGCGAAACTGCGGAAGACCTCCCGCTGCGGACACTTCTCTTTAGACGAACTTCCTGGAGTGATGGAAAGCATCAGTGGAATGGAAATTCGGCCGGATCTCCAGTAGCAGGGCGCGGGAGCGGGGTCAATATTAAGGGTCATCTGATAGTGTCCTGATTTGGGTTCTCTAAAAATCAGGACACTATCCGAGAAGCGCAACTCGAAGTCCGGCTCGGACCTCTTTCTTACCTTTGCACGTACCGGAGATTAGAAGTCGTAGTCTTCATGAGTGCAGCTGCAAACGCCGAAGCCGCTGCCCAGCTGCATCGCGTAATAGCAAAGCTCGCCCAACAACGATTGCTCAGCAGTGCTGAGGTTCGCGTCGATTGCTTCAGCCTCGCTGGTTGAGAAAGGTCCCGTCACTGAAGGCAAGCTCCGTGTTGCTTGGATGTGCGTTGCGAATTCGCGCAGTCCGGGAGTCGGTACAGGAGCGGTCGGATCGTTGCTCGACGATGAAATGACCTTGATGACGCCGTGTCTGTTCAACTTCGGGGTCAGAACCAGATCAAAATTTACGAGTTGCTGATTTACGGACTCCGAAAGCAGGCCGTCAGGAGTTACAGCGCAGCTGCAGCAATCCTGCAACTCTTCGCTGTCATCGAATACGTAGAAGTCGGCCCAGAGAGTTCCGCTGGTTCCGGCGCCTTTTTCGCCGTCGTTGATGATACGCACGGTAGCGTCGGGTGCGCCGGCCGTATTTGCATTGGAATAGTAGGTGACGAAGTAAACGCTGTTGTCACCAACATTCTGCGCCAGGGCGGTTCCCCCCAGCATCAGGGCGAGTGTTCCTAAGAAAAGCGAGAATCCGAGCCTTTTCATTTCCCTATCCTCCCGGTCATAGTGGCGCCTTGCACCTGGGGGATAACGACAGCGCTGGTTGCAAGTTTACCCGGTTCGGCATTTCAAACAAGTACCATCGCGGCTTAGCCGGAAAGTGTCTAATGCTTTTGGGGTAATTTCGTATACTAAGCTGTTTGAGCAGTTGACACTGGGCCCCTTTGCGCTATAAATGGGCGCAACATGAGGAGCTCGCGTCATGAAAAAGCTAAGGGGCTTGGGCTTTTTATTGGGGCTTTTGCTGGCTGTCGCCTTCGGCATCCGTCATGTAGCCTATTCGCAGAGCGCTGGTTATGTCTCAACATGGGCGCAAGAGGCCTGGTCTAACGCTCTGCAATCACCGGTTTTGCCTGCCACTCTCAGCGGGCAAACCCCAATCAGCATTCCGGAATCGGAGGAGCTTTCCGATCCGACCGGCCAGATCGGCAGTTACCAGGTGGACGGCCCGACGATTACCTCTCAGAATGCTTTTTTTTCGTCATCGCTGGGCACTAACCAACGCAACTGCTTCACCTGCCATCAGCCGCAAGACGGCTGGGCACTCACTAGCCGCACCGTCCAGTCGGTATATCAGAGCACCAAAGGCAAGGGCGCCCTGTTCCAACCGGTCGATGGCTCCAATTGCCCCAACCTCGGAGCTGCGGCCACCAGCCCTGGCGCAGCCTTCATAAGTGCGCGAAGCCAACTGTTTACCAAGGCGAACATCCGAATCTTCTTGCCCCTACCTCCGAACCCCGAGTGGGCATCGCTTACGCTCGTAAATGATCCTTATGGTTGCGAGAACAGTGCGACATACGGCGTGCCGGCAGGATTTGTGTCGATGTATCGGCGTCCATTGCCTACCGCGAATGTCGTCTTCCTCGATCCCGCCGGAACCAGGGTCCCGGCCCCGCCAACCCCACCACTTCCGCAGATTCCAGGGCTATCCGGCGTCGCGCCAGAAGGAACGGGTTTCGCCATCATGTGGGACTCGCGCGAGCCGGACCTGCCAACCCAATTCCAGGATGCGGTCAGGATTCACGCGCAGGCAACTTCTGCCCAGCTGGCGGCGCTAACGGCGGATGAAATTCAGCAGGGCGTCACTTTCCAACAAGGAAACTTCACTGCTCAATCTTTCGACAATAGCGCTTCGGATCTGACCGGACGCTCCGATCGCAGTGGGGCGACTGGTGGTGCCGCGTTCCTTGCCTCGCAGACTTGCGGCAGCGATATTAGCTTCTGTCTGCCCTTGGCTCCTACCTTCCTTGGCGTCCAACAGTTCACCCTCTACCCGGCCACTTTCAGTGCACCCACGGGCGCAGAGGAAACCAGGCGCGCGTCTATTCTTCGCGGCCAGGCCATCTTCAACGGTGGAGTGCACTTCCTGGTGAATGGGGTTTCGGGTTTTAATAACGTCCTTGGGCCCAATTTCAGATCGGCTTGCAACACTTGCCACAATGTACAGAATATCGGGAACAATTTTGTGCTTGGTCCTCTGCACACCGGCATCGCCGACAACAGCTACGTAAGTCCGATTCAGACCCCGGCCGGCGGAGTTCCAACTTTGCCACCGACGCCGGACTTGCCACTATTCGCGTTCTATTGTCCGACAGGCTCAATTCCGTTCTTTAGCAATCCGGTCGCGGTGAGCGGCACGACTTATGATCTGTTTGAAACCACCGATCCAGGGCTGGGTTTGATCACTGGGAAATGCGCCGATCTAGGGAAAATGAAAACCCCTATTCTGCGCGGACTGGCTTCGCGAGCGCCCTATTTTCATGGCGGCAACGCAAGTTCGCTGCAGGACCTCGTCAATTTCTACAACAAGCGATTCAACATCGGCCTGACGTCACAGCAACAAACTGACTTGGTGAACTTCCTCAACACGCTTTAGCGTGGCGAGATTGCCCGTCTCCGTGGCTGCCATGAGCAGCACGGGCAAACTACGGCGTGTGGTAAGCGGCTACCTCATCGTCCGGTGTGCGGCCACTCAACTCGCCGCCACTTCAATCCGCTACAGCCTCTTCTATCTCTGCTCTGCACTTCTCGCGGGGAGCGGTGCAGAGCATCAGTAGAACGGATATTCAACCAGAGTCCCCGGTATCCGAATCATTTTGTATTAAGGGGCGCTAACGGGAAAGAAATGGCTCCTCAGGTAGGATTCGAACCTACAACCCTTCGGTTAACAGCCGAATGCTCTGCCATTGAGCTACTGAGGAGTGTAGCGAAGCGCACTTGAGCGCGCGCTTCTTGAGCCCATCAATCATAACATTTCAAGTGACGGCTGAAAACAGTCAGCGCGCGATTTTGGTACGCTATCGGGTTGCGAGGTACAGAGCTCCGAAGTGGATTTGCGAGGTGACGATTTGCGAGGTGACGAGTTGAGAGGTGATCGATGAGTGCGGTTGGTTTGATAGTTGCTTCGGTTTTTCTTCTGGCAGGAGCTACGCTCGCTGGCAATGACGTGAAGCCTTCCGCGCAGGTGCCCAAAGCAGACAAGCGTCCGCTCGAAGAAACGATCCACGGCGTGAACATTGTCGACAACTACCGCTGGCTCGAGGATGGCACCAGCGCCGACACCCAGAAGTGGGTGGCCGAAGAGATGGCTTATACCAACGCTCTCCTCGATCCCCTCCCCGGCCGCGATGCCATTCAGAAGCGCCTCACCGAACTCCTCGGCATCGGCAGCATCAGCCAGCCCGAAATTGGCGGCAAATATTATTTCTACACCCGCCGCGAAGGCATGCAGAACCAGCCCGTGCTCTATGTCCGCGAAGCCGCACTCGACGGAAAAAACGGTGCCAAAGACCGCGTCCTGCTCGACGTCAATCAACTCGCCGCCGACGGCACCATCGCTCTCGACTGGTACCAGCCTTCCGAGAACGGAAAATATCTCGCCTACGGCACCTCCCCGAGCGGCTCGGAGATGAGCACCCTCCACATCATCGAAACCAAAACCGGCAACCAGCTTCCCGACACCATCGAGCGCACCCGCGCCTGCAGCATCGCCTGGCTGCCCGATAACTCCGGCTTCTATTACACCCGTTATCCCAAGAAAGGCGACGTTCCCGACGGTCAGGAGATGTACAACCGTCACATCTTCTATCACGACCTCGGCACCGATCCCGACACCGACCTGAAGATTTTCGGCGAAGGCCGCGACCCCGAAGACTGGCCCAGCGTCAGCCTCGATAACGACGGCCGCCTTCTCCTCATCACCGTCGAGCAAGGCTGGACCAAGACCGAGCTCTTCCTGATGGATTTGAAAAAAGGCACGCCGCCCATCCGCATCACCACCGGCAAGAATTTTCTCTACACCGGTTCCATCTACAACGGACGCGTCTACATCGTCACCAACGAAGATGCCCCGCGCTACCGCCTTTTCGTCACCGAAGCGGGAGACTACGAACGCGACAACTGGAAAGAAATCATTCCCCAGTCAGACGCAGTGCTCGAAGGCGCAGCCGTGTGGGGCGGAAAGATTTTCGCCCAGTACGAACAGAACGCCACTTCCCAGCTAAAGATTTTCGATATCGCCGGCGACAAGATCAGCGACCTCCCGCTTCCCGCGCTGGGCACGGTCTTCGGCTCCGACGGCAAATGGGATCGCGACGAAATTTTCTACGGCTTCCTCTCCTTCACCGTTCCTCCCACAATTTATCGTTACGACCTCAAGACCAGAGCCACCACGCTCTGGGCCAAGGTCGACGCCCCTTCCATCGATCCCGCCGCCTACGAAGTCAATCAGGAGTGGTTCCACTCCAAAGACGGCACCCGCGTCCCCATGTTCATCGTCAACAAAAAAGGACTGAAAAAGGACGGCCACAATCCCACGCTCCTCACCGCCTATGGCGGATTCAACGTGAGTCTGACTCCAAATTTCAGCCGCACCGCCTATCTCTGGATGGAGCACAGCGGAGTCTATGCCGTAGCCAATCTCCGCGGCGGCGCCGAGTTCGGCGAAGACTGGCATCGCGCCGGAATGCTCGACAAAAAGCAGAATGTTTTCGACGACATGATCGCCGCCGCCGAACACCTCATCGCCGAAAAATATACCGACACCAATCATCTAGCCATTCAGGGCGGCTCCAACGGTGGACTGCTCATGGGCGCCATGATCACCCAGCGTCCCGATCTGTTTCGCGCCGTGGTCTGCCAGGTCCCGCTGCTCGACATGCTGCGCTACCAGAATTTCCAGATCGCCAAGCTCTGGATTCCCGAGTACGGCAGCGCCGACAATCCTGACCAGTTCAAGTGGCTCTACGCCTATTCCCCCTATCACCACGTGAAAGAGGGAATGGAATATCCCGCCATCCTATTCATGACCGCCGACACCGACACCCGCGTAGATCCGATGCACGCCAAAAAAATGGCCGCCGAGATGCAAGCCGAAGCCAAAAACGGCGCCAGCAAAACCCGTCCCATCCTGTTAAGGATCGAATCGAAAGCCGGCCACGGAGCAGGCAAGCCAGTAACCAAGCAGATCGAAGAGTTCACCGACGTGTATTCGTTTCTGTTTTGGCAGTTGGGGGTGAAGGAGTAGGAGGTCGTCCGCGGCGCCAAGCGCCACATCCAGCGCCGAGCAAAAAATCAAGCCTTAAGAAACGATTCGGGCTTAGCCCTGTTTTGGCTGCCGTGTGCCCGCTTCATCGAGCGACGTGCGCACCGCAGCGCCCCACTCCAGCCCCGCAGGGGCGGTAGAGGATAGCCCCGGACGTAAGTCCGGGGTAAGCAGCAAAAAGAGGAACGAGTCCCGTCAGGGACGGCAGAAACATCACTACTCCCTTGTCATTCCGAGCCGTTCGTAGCCGCGATCAGCGGCGAGAACGTCTCGGAATCTGCTGTCCCTTAAACCACCCGTGCGGACGTTGAATCGCCACTGTGACATCCAACCTTGCCTTCCACAGCCCAACCCCGCCGGGTGCCCCATTTCTCGCGTCCTTTGCGAGAAGTGGGCCTGTCTAACGTCGCGCAATTGGCTTGCGCCGACCGTGACGGATATGAAGGATGTCGACTGTGCCTTCCTGAATGGTGAACAGAATTCGGTACACGTGCGGCTTATGGCCGTAGAGGAGTTGACGCACCTCAAACGGGATTGTGTGCTCTCGGGAGCCAGAGGGCAGCGCTCGGGAAACGTTGCCAGGGACGTGATCGCGTCTTCCATCGCCGAAAACCAACGCAGGCCGGTTTCGCCCGCGTGCCGTGCTAACAGCCATTCCAGGATTTCTTCCGCGTCATTCTCGGCCCGCGCCGAGATTTCAACGCGATAGGTCATGCTTGCGGCGCATCTCAGAGAGGAATTCTGCGGCGGGACGAGTGCGTCCGGCCTTTACGTCTTCGTGGCCGCGGCGAATGGCTTGGGTAGCTTGCTCAAAATCCTGGCGCTCCCATTCGAGATAGGCTGCCAGAGCGTTGTCGAGCGCGGTGGCGGGGTCCTGTCCGTGGCGTTGGGCATACTCCTCCAGTTGTGCCTGGCGCTCGGGTTTGAGGGGAATCGCGTTCATGGCTAAGTCTCTGCTTAGACTAGGAGCGCACGTGGCTCGTGTCAAGCAGAGTGGTTGGCTTCCATGTAAGCGCGAAGGATCGCGTTGATGCCGGGTGCCCCATGTCTCGCCGGGTTTGCGAGACATGGGAGCTTTCTAGGTCGTCGCTCGCGCCTCCATATAAGCCCTCAGGATGGCGTTGATGCGAGTCTGGTAGCCGCGCTGTCGCCGGAACCAGCGCAGCAGGTCGGTGTCGAGTCGCATGGTCACGATGGTTTTCAGCGTGGGCATGACGACCTTGGCATTTTTCCAGAAGGCGGCGTCGGTGGGGTGGGCGTCCGGGTCCGCGAGGATACCTTGGCGAATCGTAGCAGGGCTCATGCGATCTAGCCTGCGCCAGTCAGTCCCGGCTTCGCGGCCTCGCCGCGACGTGGAGCTATTGTCCTTCGAGGTTTTGCCAGTAGTGGCGCCCTTCGTGCGGCTCCGAGCGCCACGCCGAGATGATTCGCCTCTCTTCATCTTCTTCGTCGACATCGACGACCGTTCTCTTCGTTCAAATGTACCCCACTCCTTGTCATTCCGAAGCCGTTCGTAGCCGCGATCAGCGGCGAGAATGGCGAGGAACCTGCTGTTTTGTCAGGGCCGCCTGTGCTGCCGCGGAACTCCACTGTGACATCTAACCTTGCCTTCCACAGCCCAACCCCGCAATCATGGTTGAGCCCGGCACGCTATACAATTAAAGGTAGACCGTCCCCAAGGCACAATCAGCTCCGAAGTAACAGAAAACAAAGATTTTACCTGTAAGTCCTTTAGAAGATGGATTTTGCAAGCATCGAATTTCGTAACCCGCTGATCCTAAAGATTTTGCAAGAAACAGAGGGGGAGGGGGTACCACGACTCAGACTTCAAGGCCAGCAGCGAAACGCATCGCCTATCGAATAGGCATCGCGTACATGAGTCCGCCCTGCGTCCAGAGATTGTTGGCGCCACGCGGCAGCTTCATCACCGACCCGGAGCCGAGGTCGCGCTCAAAGATCTCGCCGTAGTTGCCCACGGCTTCGATCACGTTAACGGCCCAGGCGTCGTCGAGTCCGATCAGTGGTCCATAGCCGCGCTGGATTCCAAGCAGACGACGCACGACGACATCGTCGCTTTTCTTCATTTTCATCTCGGCGACATTCGCCTGCGTGATCCCACTCTCCTCGGCCTGGATCAAAGCCTCCACCGTCCAGTTGACGATGGTGGCCCACTGCGGATCGTCAAGAGTGTAGGTCGGCGCCAACGGATCTTTGGCAATCACGTCCGGCAGGATTTCACAATTCTTTGCGAAGTTCTTGAAGCCCAGCCGTTCGAAGGCCAGTTGCGAGACGTCGGCGGAAATGGCGGCGCAGTTGCGCGTGACGAAGGCCGCTTCCATCTCTCCTTCTTCCTGGAAAGGAAACGGAAGCCACTTGATATTCTCGCGCTGCATGTAACTCGATAACTGGTCTTCAATCTCGGTCCCGCCGAGGTAACAAACTTTCTTGCCGGCGAGATCTCTCGGCGAAGTGATTCCCATGCTCTTATTCACCAGGAAGCCCTGGTAGTCATAGAAAATCGGGCGAGCAAAACCGAAGCCCTTGTTCGCCGAATTGATGAAGTTCGGAGATCCGGCGGCGAGAAGCGCGATCTCGCCGGACTTGAGCGCTTTGAGCGCGTCCTGCTCGTCGCGGAAGGGCATGATCGTGTACTTGGCGTTTTGGCCGAGCACGGCAACGGCCACGGCTTTGCAAATATCCGCATCGAAAACGGAATGATTCCCATGTGCGTCCTGGGTGGAATATTCAGGCTCTTCAGTATTGACTCCGCAGGGCAGGGAGCCAGCGGTCTTGATGCGATCGAGAGTCGTACCGGCGTGGGCGGCGACGTTCGTTCCGACGACCAGCCAGAGAAATGTGATTGAAAAAAACAAAAGTGCGGAAATTCTGGGCATGCGGGTCTATTCCTTTACCGGTATCCGGACGAAAGAATTGAAAAAGTCCGGCGACCGGAGAGAAGAATCCGGTCGCCAGAGAGAGAAGGTAAGGAAAGCGCTAGTTTGTGGGCCAGCCGGGCGTCTGCGTCGGAATGCCCGGGTTGGTCCCTGGACGCGGGTTGAAGTCAGCTGGTGCAGGGTCGCTCACACCGCCCTTGATCGTGTCGGTCGGGGTGAGTTGCAGGATGCGGCAGCCTTGTCCGCCATAGTGCGGCAGACTCAGAACCGTTGCCTGCGGAATGGTCGCATAACCCGCCGGCAACGGTGGCGTTGCGCCTGACAAGCGGCCATTGTCAAACGCGGAGAACATATCTCCCACGCCGGGTGTGGCGGCGTCGGAGGGTCCAAGGTAGCTCTGGCCGTAGGTTTTCTTGCCCAGCTTGCGAGCCGCAACTTCATCGGGAAGATCGCCCAGCGGAGTCAGGTTGAAGAGTTCATCGATGAACTTGATGATGGAGCCATGCTCGGTGGCTTCGTGAGAGATTCCGTGCACTACGCTGAAGGGCGAGATGATGATCGTGGGAATTCGTGGTCCCTGATCGAGAGCGTTTCCGTTGGGATCCCAGGAACGAATCTTCGGCTGCGTGTGATCATACAGACCATCGGTTTCATCATAGGTGATGATGATGGCGCTCTGCGACCAATACGGGCTGTTGGCGATGGCGTTGATCGAGTCGGCCAGCAGGGCTTCGCTGATCTGTGCATCGGAATAGCCTGGGTGGTCATCGTTGCCAGGAAAAGCGGCCTTAACCGCCGGACTGGGAGAACGAGGAACGAGGCTATCGAGGTTGTCGTAACCTCCACGGATGTAGAACACTCCACCTGCCGCAGGTAATGATTGGTTGCTGATGGCGGTGTAGAAATCGCCGAGGCCCTTCAGGTGCGAAGCAGTCTCGCCCGGGTTGTTGGACTCATAGCCAAAGTATTGCGGGCCGTTGTGATGCGCGATGTAGCTGGCATGCGTCGCGGTGCCGCCAGTATCGGTCGATTCCAGATCATACCCTTCCTGGAACCATCCCCAGTTCACGGGACCGTTGGGGCTGCCCGCGATCTTCTGGATGTCCTTTTGAACGTCGAGAAGGTCAAAAGCAGGATTCAGGTCGTTGGCTGTGATGCTCTCGATCTGGTTTCCCATGAAGGAGAGCGGCAAGCTGGCGAACGTTAGGTTGGAGGCGGGATTAGTGGTCCCAGGAGCGCCCGATTCCGTGGGCTGTTTTTCGTTGGCTGGAGTTTGGTCGAGAGCGGAACCCCAGAAGGGCTGGGGATCGCCGACCACGGGTAATGCCGCATTCGTGGTGTTGATATTCAGGCCCAACAGCGGATGCTCGACCCACTGCGTCATGCCCGACTGACCGGCGATCATGGCGATGGCGTTGGGCGTCGAAGGTCCGATCACGGTGTCAAAGAAGTTGTCGAAAAGGGTAAAACGATCCGCGTATTGCCAGAGAAACGGAGCGGTTGCGCAGTCCACGTGGCTGACGACCAGTTCGCCCATTTGAACCTGCGCCTCGGTCGGTGCCGGGCCAGCGTAAGTGCACGACGTTTCAGAAGTGCAGGTCAACGTTCCCGAAAGTCCTTCTTCGGTGAAGGCATAGCGATCATTCTGGGCAACGTTGCTGGAATTAAGATCCAGCTTGGCGTCGATGGCCGTGTGACCGTGATTCACCGAGGCAGTGTCCTCCGGATAGAGGTTCACTGTGGTTGGGGCCATGCTGGTGTTGACGCCGGTGACGGACTGAGGAATTAGAAATGGAGAGATGGTGCCGACCGTGCCGTTGGTCAAAACAATCGGCTGGACGAAACCGGGCGTCTGGCTGGCGGGCTGTGAGAACAATCCACGAGCTCCCGGATAAGAACCGAAGTAGAAGTCGAAGGAGCGATTCTCCTGGAAGAGAACGAAGACGTACTTGATGTTTTCCTGTAACAGAGCAAGTTTTTGAGCGTGGGTGAGAGCGGGTGCAGCAGCGAGACTCCGCGTGTAGCGAGCAACTTCGGCGCTTGATCTCGGCGCGATCTCGACTACTTTTTTCTGATCGGCAAGCTCATCATCCGCGGAACTTTGGGCCATGGTGGCGATTGGCTGCATGGCCAATGCAGCGACTAACAGCGATGCGCAACTAGACTTCAACAATTCTTTAGCTTGCATACTTTATTCTTCCTCTCTAATGATCGAATGCTCTCGGGCTTTTAAGTTGTCGCCGGTCGATGCCTTTTCCCGGCGCAGAAAACTTTCCGCATCATTGAAATAGCCGGATGTAAATGGACCGTTGAGATGGCGTAAATAGTTAATGAAAGTCTCGTGACAGGATTAAAACTGTTGAGGTCTACAACAGCTTGAGTTGCGTGCGAGAGATTGGAGAACTGCTCGTGGCTTCGATTCCGAAAATGCAGCGGCCAGCGGTTCAGGCTTCAACAGTTACGTTGGGTTTCGTCGCGATCGTACTGGCAATGCTTGCCAGGCGCTGATAGGACCGCAATCGGTCCTCATGTTCATAAGTATCCGTCACCACGATCACCTCATCGGCGCCGGTGTCACTTACTAATTTCTCCAGCCCTGCCTTCACCGTCTTGTCGGATCCGACGATTGCCGCTCCCAGCCTGTTTTCCACAGCCGCGCGTTCCCAGTCCTGCCAGAGGGGCTCCATGGAATCGACGGGTGGTAATAGTTCGACGGGCTGATTGCGGATCAGCCGCAGAAATCGCTGCTGGGGAGTAGTGAACAATCGGCGGGCGGTCGCATCCGTCTCCGCCGCGATCACCTGCACCCCTACCATGAAATAAGGTTGTCGGAGAACTTCGCTGAGCCGGAAGCGCTCGCGATAGAGTTGTGCCGCTGCATACAGATATTCAGGAGCAAAGTGCGCGGCGAATGCAAAGGGCAAGCCCAGAGTTCCCGCCAGTTGCGCGCTGAAGCCGCTCGAACCCAGCAGCGTGATGGGCACATTGCTGCCTTGCCCGGGAATTGCCTTCACTGCTTGCCCGGGTTTTTCGGGACCGAGGTAGGTACGTAGTTCGTCGAGTAGCGCCGGGAAATCGTCCCCGCTTTGCTGCAAGTCTCGGCGTAGCGCCCGCATGGTCTGAAAGTCGCCGCCGGGAGCGCGTCCCAACCCGAGATCGATTCGCCCCGGATAGATTGCCTCCAGTGTGCCAAATTGTTCCGCCACGACGAGCGGCGCATGATTGGGCAGCATCACTCCGCCGCTGCCCACGCGAATTTTCTTCGTTCTGGACGCCACGTGCCCAATTAAAACACTGGTAGCCGAGCACGCCAGTCCGGAAATCGAGTGGTGCTCCGCCAGCCAGTACCGCTTGTATCCCAGCTTTTCCACATGCTGCGCCAAATCGACCGAGCGGGCAATCGCGCTTCCGGCGCCCTCGCCCGGCCGCATTCCGACCAGATCCAACACGGAAACAGTGAGCCCTCTTCCCATGCACGTTAGATGAACCAGCAGGGTAAGCGATGCGAAGCTGATTTTCCAGAATTGGCGTTCGCCGCATAGCCCGCTCGAATTGATCTGTTGATGCCGTGGTGCTTGGGCAACCGGTTGAGCCCTCGGCTGTTAGGACCCAAATGAAGAGTTGACCTCTACCTGTGAGCGGATTAAGATTCGCAATCGCCCGAGGTCAATGGGCGATCTCCCCTTAAACGCGAGTACAGTGCCTCGCGAAGAATCTGCAACCTGAGGAGCGCCGTTGATGGCGACTCGTAGATCCGAGTTCATCGTTCCCGTAGCCGAATTCGCAGCAGCCCTGCTGGCACGGCCAGAGGTGGGTCCGCGCTGCCAGGTGATCGCGGAACAAGTTGCGCAACTGCTGCCGGGGGACGCGGTGGTGGTGTACGTCATCGAGGACCAGCAAAACCCATCCTGGGCGCCGAAAGCCACCTCCGGCGAGATCACCGTCGCCGGCGGCATGGAATTCGACACGGGGACGCTCGGCACAGTAGCGGACAGCAAGGAGTTTGCTGAATTTGGCGCAAGCGATCTCACGCGCGAAGAATACGCGCACCTCGATATCCGGCGCACCGTAACTGCGCTCGTCTATATGCCGCTGATGATGGGGGAAACTCTTCTCGGCGCAATCGAGGTGATCAGCTACGAAGAGTCGTTTCCAGAGGAGACCCAGGAAGCGCTCGACGAAATTGCGCAATTCGCAGCTCCGGCGCTGGCTGCAGCTTTGTCTTATGAGAGCGAGCGCAACACCAGCCTTCATTCCATCAGCCGCGTCGCCCAGATGTACGACCTGGAGAAGGTCTTCAACTCCACCCTGGAGATGAACGAGCTACTTCCTACAATTGCCAAGAAGTTTCAGGAAGTGATGAATGTTCAGGCGATCAATTTGTGGATGGTGAACAACGACGCGCTTGAACTCGTGAACTCGGAAGGATTCGACCCCACTGTTGCCGTGGGTCAGGTGCAGGGGCCCGGCCAGGGCGTTGCCGGAGACATCTCGGATAATGGTGAGCCCGTGCTCATCGTGGATCCCGCCGACGAGCGCCTGAAGAAGCGCAATGTTGAGCATCAGGATAGCCCAATATTTTCGCTGGTTGCCGCCGCTCTCATGGAGCACGAGAACCTGGTAGGCGTGGTGGAGGCGGTAAATCGCCTCGACGGCGAGCCCTTCGACGATGACGACCAGTTCCTTCTGGCCAATATTTGCGAAACCGCGAGCAATGCTCTGCACAATGCCAGCCTGCTGCAGACCGAGCGCAAGGTCGAGATCCTGCAAACCCTGGTGCAGGTGAGCGCCGAAATTACCTCCACGCTCAACCTGGACCGCGTGCTGCAATCGGTGGTGAACCATACTCAAGCCATCGTTCCCTTTGAACGTGCAGCGATTGCCCTGGAACAACGCGGCGCGCTGCATCTGAAAGCCATTTCGGGCTTGACGCAGATTAATCTCGCCGACCCCGCCGTTTCCGGTCTGAAAGAAATGCTGGAGTGGGCGTCGATTTCCACCAACGAGATCAATGTTACGCAGCACGGCGACAAGATTGATGACCCGCGCCCGGAAACCCAGGCTAAGTTTGCCGCCTACTTCGCAGCCAGTGGAATGAAGGGATTCTATGCGCTCCCCCTCATCGACGATCAGGGCCGGGTCGGCATTCTGTCGTTTGAGAGCAGCGATCCTGATTTCCTCACTGTGGCGCATATCGAGATCATTAAGGTGCTGGCCGGCCAAGCTACGGTCGCTCTGCGCAATGCTTCGCTCTATCGGGAAGTCCCCTTCATCAATCTTCTGGAGCCGTTGCTGCAAAAGAAGAAGCGCTTTCTGGCGATGGAAAAACGCCGCCGCGGGTTCATGATGGCCATCGCTGCCGCGGTGGGGCTATTCCTTATATTTTGTCCTTTACCCATGCGGGTGGACGGCGTTGCAACTGTGGCGTCCGCACGGTCCGCGCAAGTGCAGGCCGAAGTCGATGGCGTGGTCAAGAATGTTCACGTCCGTGAAGGTGATTCTGTCAAGCAGGGCGCGGTGCTGGCCGAACTGGAAGACTGGAACTATCGCGCAGACGTGGCCGGTGCCGAGGCCAAGTACGCGGAAGCCGTGGCCACAATGAATCGTGCCCTGTCGCAGAATGACGGAACCCTGGCCGGGAACGAGCGGGTGAAGGTCGACTACTTCCGGGCGGAGTTGGCACGCGCTCGCGAACGATTGGCGCGGACTATTCTGAGAGCGCCTTTTGATGGGGTCGTGACCACGGCGCAGGTGCAGAACTCCGTGGGCCGGCGTCTGATGCACGGCGATACTTTCGCGGAAGTTATTGAGACTTCCCCCGTAACCGCCGACGTTGCCATTTCCGAAGAAGACGCAACGTTGCTGCGAAGCGGGGAGGCCGCGTCCGTCAAACTCGAGAGTTTTCCGCTGGAGACTCTGCGAGGCAACGTAACTGTTGTCAGTCCCGAGGGCCAGGTCGAGTCCGATCACCGGTCGTTTATCGCTCGCGTGCGCGTCGCTAATCCTGACGGTGCGATACGGCCGGGGATGCAGGGTCGTGGCAAGGTTTTTGTGGGCTGGCATCCGGCCGGCTACGTGTTGCTGCGGGGCACGGCGATGTGGTTCTGGAGCAAGTTGTGGTCGTGGTTCGGGTGGTAAAGATCGGCTGGTGAGTTTGCCTGATAAGTTCGGCGGGCAGGAAATCGCGTTTCTGGGGGGTCGGTTATGCGGAATTCTTCACCTTATGGTTGGGCGCTATTGGCAGCGTTTGGTCTCACCGGTTTGTTGTGCGGGTGCAGTTCCACCCCTACGGTGGCAGGGGCCGCTGCGGCCGCTCCCGACAAACCTGCGGTCGAGGCAAACGCTCCGACTCAGGTCTTGCCAGCGGACTACATCGCTTCCGGACCAATCGTGGTGGAGAACCAGGTCGATCTGGAGGCCCAGCGCGATGGAGTGGTGTCGCAGGTTTTCGTCGAGACTGGCACAGCCGTAAAGAAAGGACAGGTTCTCGCCCAGCTTGACGACCGGCAACTCGCCGCCAACAAAGATGCAGCGGCCGCAAAGGTTCGAAGTACCGACGCGGATCTTAAGAACTGGGAGGCCAGCGCACAGGTCGCGCAAGTGCAGCGCGACCGAGCCGAGAAACTGTGGGCCGCGAGTATCGTCGCTAAGTCCGAGGAGGAGAAGGCGAAGTACCAATATGATGCGACGGAGTTCGAGGTGGAGCGCCAGCGGGAGGATTTGAAAGTCGCCCAAGACACGCTGCGCTCCCTCGAGCTTGAACTGGAAAAAACCCGAATCACCGCTCCCTTCGACGGCGTCGTGGCTCGCCGCTACATTCGCGCCGGGCAGGAAGTTGCGAAGAACGATCGTTTGTTCTGGGTTTCGGCAGTCTCGCCCTTGCGCGTGAGGTTTGCTCTTCCGGAAGCGTATATGGGCCGCGTGCGGAAGGGCACGGAACTCATCGTGGTGACGTCGGCGACCCCGGCCGAGCTTCACAACGCGCGCGTGGTTCTCGTAGGCCCGGTGGTCGATCCCTCCAGCGATACGATCGACATCACGGCAGAATTGCAAGGATCAGTGGCCGACCTGCGCCCGGGAATGACCGCCAACATCCTCTTGAAGAACCCGCAATGAATCTTGCCGAAGTCCTCAACGTCGCGCTTCCCGAGTTGCCGGCAAAGAGAATCGGCAAGGCTTATCGCCGCCTGCATCCCCGGCTGATCGCGCGCGAGCAGATTGAAGGCGGAGTTCCCACCGTTGTCGCAATGGTATCCGGCGGCAGTTTTATCATGCGGTTCACTCCCGACCAATGGAAGCTGGTGCAGCTGTTTAATGGAGAACGTTCCTACGTCGAAGTTGCGGAGCTTTTCGAGCAAGAGATCGGCGTATCTTTCACTGAGCAGGAGGTACGGGAGTTTGCCGACTCGCTGGAGGAGGCTGAGATCTGGTACAGGAGCCCGCTGGAGCTCAGCACCACGGCCAACGAGAAACTCGCCGACGAGCGCAGGCGCAGGGCCAAGAAAACCATCGATCTGTCGATGATGACGTTCTCGACCTGGGATCCCGACAGCTACCTCACTCGACTCCACGCCCGCCTGAGTTTCATGTACACAAAGTGGTTCACCTTCCTGACCCTGGGAATGTTCTCGGTCATGGCACTCATCTTCATCAGCGGATGGAGTGAGATCTGGCACGACACGGTGCGGTACTACACCTTCAGCGACAAGAGTGCGGGGGATCTGGCTGAGTTCTGGTTGTTGTTTTGTGGACTGGGGTACTTTCACGAATGCGCTCACGGGCTGACCTGCAAGCATTTCGGCGGGGCCGTCCACAGCATGGGATTCATGCTGGTCTATCTGTCTCCCGCCTTCTTTTGCGATGTTGGCGAGGTCTATGTGTACGGAGGGAAGTGGCCGCGAGTGGCGGCCATCGTAGCCGGGATATGGGTTGAACTGATGTTTTGTTCCGTGGCCAGCATCATCTGGTGGGGAACTCCGGCGGGCATCCCGATTCACGACTTCGCTTACAAAATCATGCTGATCACGGGCGTGGCTGTGGTTCTGATGAACCTGAACCCGCTGATCAAGCTCGATGGCTACTATCTTTTTGGCGAGCTGATCGGGATGCCGACGCTCAAGGAGGACTCGACCGCATTTGTTTCCAGCTGGGTGAAGCGCAATGTGTTCCGTTTGCCGGTGGAGGTTCCCTACCTGCGTCCCCGGCGCCGTCTGTTCTTCGTGATTTACGCGATCCTTTCCGGCTTCTATAGCTACTTCATCCTGTTTGCGGTGGTGCGCTTCGCCTATAACATTTTCTTCCGGCTCAACCCGCAGTGGGCATTCCTGCCGGCGTCGTTGCTGGCTTTTTTGATCTTTCGATCGCGACTGCGCTCCTCGGTGAGGTTTGTGAAAGACTTCCTTGTGGATAAGAGTCAGAATTTCCATAACTGGTGGCGCGAACCCTACAAGGTTGCGGCTGCCGCGCTGTTGGCGCTCGCACTCTTCGCGCCGGTGTGGCGCGAAACTGTGGGTGGGCGGTTTGTTCTGGAACCTGGACAACGCGCGACGATTCGCGCCGCCGTGCCGGGACAGATCACGGAGGTTCTGGCGGAGGAAGGGACGCCGGTAGCGGCCGGAACTCCGCTGTTCCTGCTGCGCAATCTGCGGCTCGAAACGGCGGCTGATGAAGCCAAGGAGAAACTCCATACCGCGGAGGCCCAGACCCGCGAGGCGGAACTCACCTACGCGAATCTTGGAACCGCGCGAGCCGAGAATGAATCTCAGGCTGGGCGCTCCCGCTCGGTTCTTGAACAGGTTGCGGCCTTGAAAGTGACGAGTCCGATTGCGGGTGTGGTGGCCTCGCCAAGGCTTCGGGACCGGTTGGGCTCCTTCGTTCAGGAAGGAGATGTATTGGGCGATGTGGAGGACGCCCGGACGCTCAGGGCGCGGATTTTCATCCCTGAATTTCAGGTCCACCGCATCGGGACTGGCGCACCGGCCTCGCTGAAGCCCGAGGCTTTGTTTTTCCCGGTTCGAGGTCAGGTGGTATCCGTGGCGCCCGCTTCGTCAGAGCTCGCTCCCGGCCTGATACAAGAAGAAAAATACAAAGGCGGCGCCGCGCCCACCTATTACGTGGCGACCGTTCTAATTTCCAATCCTGATGGGAGGCTGCGCCCGGGGATGTCGGGGGACGCGAAGATACAGGTCCGAAGGCGAAGCATTGCGGAGTCGGTCGGGAATACTCTCCGCCAGCTCGTCCAGCGAAAAGTGTGGTGAGGCTGGTGCGGCGGAGGCGGTTGCCACAACACAAAAGAGGGCCAAGCGCCTTGAGTCCCCCAACTCGCAGCGCCTGATCCCTCTTCTTGGTTCAGCAACGTTACAAAACTTGCTTAGGCCTTCTTGGCCAGCTTGGCTACTTTCGCGACCTTCGCTACTTTGGCAACCTTGGCTACTTTTGCTACCTTCGCGACCTTGGCTACTTTCGCCACTTTTGCTACCTTCGCCATGTTGGCGGTGTAAACGGAGCCGAAAGGCTTGGCGGTGGTCGTCGGATTGGTGGCAATGATGGCTTTCTTGGCCGCCGTCAGATTACCGATCAAAGATTTCTTTTGGATCGACATTTCGTTTCTCCTTTTTAGTTTCTTCCATCCTGTCGGTTTTGTAGTAAGCAACTCCTGTGCCAAAGTGCGGCAGGCTCGAGCGAACTATGTCAAATCCATGTAAATAAGTGAGTTAATCGAAATCCCACAAGGAAGAAGGGGAACTGCGGTCCGGAACCATGATCGGGATGAATCAAATATTGATCCTCGAGGGATGAGATTTTAATCCTCGCCGTGCGACGAGTGAATTTTTCAATCTCGACCGACCTGATATTTGCGGCAAAGATAGTGCATTTTCTGCTTGTCGACCTGCAGCAGCCGCGCTGCACCGATCTTGCTGCCGCCGGAACGCCGGAGCGCCGCTGTCAGGTAGGCCACCTCGATCTTGGCGATCTCCTCATCGAAGTTGACGCCGCCTTCGGGAATCAGCATGGATTCCTGGCTGGCGGCACTGTTGTAAAGCAGCCGCTGCGGCAGATGTTGGACCTTGATCACCGGTCCATCCACCATGAGCACCAGCCGTTGCACCAGATTTTGCAGCTCACGCACGTTCCCAGGCCAGGCGTCCTCCTCCAGAATCTGTATCACTTCCGGCTCCAAGCCCTTCAAGGGAACGTTGTTAGCAGTGCAGTAGGAGCGCAGGAAATGGTTCAGCAGCAGGGGAACGTCCCCCGGGCGGTCGCGCAACGGTGGCAGCACGATGGGTACGACGTTAATCCGGTAGTACAGGTCTTCCCGAAAGCGGCCGGCCCGCACCATCTGCTCCAGGTCTTCGTTGGTCGCGGCGATAAGACGGAAGTCGATCTTCCTCGCGCTCTGGCCGCCGATGCGGGTCACGGCCCGGTCTTCCAGCACGCGGAGGAACTTCGACTGGAGGGCCAGACCTAGCGTGGCAATTTCGTCCAGCAGCAGCGTGCCGGTGTGCGCCAGTTCGATGTGACCGGCCCGTGCCGTCCGCGCATCGGTAAAGGCGCCCTTTTCGTGGCCGAACAACTCGGTCTCGATAAGGTTCTCCGGCAGCGCCGCGCAATTCAGACTGACGAAAGGCTTTTTCGCGCGGGGCCCCAATTCGACAATCGCCTTGGCCACCAGCTCCTTGCCGGTTCCGCTTTCCCCCCGGATCAGCACCGTGCTCGCGCTATCTGCGACTCTCCGGATGGCCTCGTAGACGCGCCTCATCGCCTCGCTGCTGCCGATCAGATCGCAAAATGACTCCGGCTCGCTTGGCTCACCCTGTCGTTGCCGGCACTCGATCCTGAGCGCACGCTTTTCCAGCGCGCGGTTGAGCACATCCCGCACTTCCTCGAAATCGATGGGTGCGACGAAATATTCATCGACGGTGGCCGCTACCGCTTTCAAACGCAGGTTGTGACTGTTGGAACGAGTTAAGCCCACCAGCACCAGGTCCGGCCCGAGTGCGCGCAGTTCACCTAAAGCGGTGATGCCGTCCTCGCTGCGGTCTCCGATGGTGTCCAGGTCAAGCAGGACGGCGTCCGGTGGCTGCTTGCTGATCAACGCGATCATTTCGTCCCAGGTCTGGAGCATGCTCAGGTCGTGCTCGGGCGCCAGGTAGGCCTCGGCTTCGGGACGCACTCTTTCGTCGGTGGTGATGATGATGACCGCGTGACGGTCGGCTTCAGTCCGGGCGCCGGGCAGGGGCATGGGCGTTCTCTTGGCGCACCGATTATGTCAAATTTTTCGACCCATGAGGATGAAATATTTATCTCGCTTCGATCCATCCTGCGCTGCCGTGAATTTAAGGACACTTGCAAAACCCCGCTGCTTACCGTAATTTGGAACCCGCTCTGAATCGGCGGAGGAGGATAGTTTGGACATCAACGTGCGGAAGCGCTCCCAGGTGCAAGTGATCCAGCTGCGCGGAGCTCTCCGCATGGGCCCTGCCGTGGACGGCTTACGCCAGACCATGGACGAAGCGCTCAGCAACGGAGACACGCGGATGGTGATGAACCTCGCGGAGGTTCCCATGGTGGATTCCAGCGGAATTGGTCTGCTGGTGCGCTATCTGGCGGTGATCAAGCAGAAGGGCGGGAACCTGAAACTGGCGCAACCCTCGAAATTCGCGGTGCAGACGTTGAAGCTGGTCGGTGTTCTCAATCTGTTCGAGATTTTTGATAACGACGACGCGGCTGTCGAGTCTTTTGCCAAGATCGCCTGAGTCGATGGCGGATTCCAGAACCAGCGGATTCCAGAACCAAATGAGCCTCTATGCCGGCTGAGTTCAGCGGTGTCCCGGAAAGCGAATTGTCGGAGCGGTTCGACCTCAGCGTGCCTGCGGATGCCGAGGCGATCGCGGGCGTAGTGGACGCCCTCGCGGAAACCCTGGAGCATCTCGAAGTTCCGGAGCAGAAGCGGTTTGAGATTGCCTTGGCGGTGCAAGAGGCATTGGCCAATGCCGTTGTCCACGGCTGTGGCAATGACCCGTCCAAACAGATTCGATGCCGGTTGCAGTCGAATCCGGAAGGCCGGATTCTGATTTCTGTTACCGATCCTGGCCCCGGCTTCAACCCAGAGCGCCTGCCCGATCCGAAGCAGGACGGGAATGTGTACGCCGATCATGGACGCGGCGTTTACCTGATTCGGCAGCTCATGGACGAAGTTCAAATCGCACGTCCAGGAAATGAAATCAGGATGTGGAAGTATTAGTTGAGGATTTTCTCTAGAGTTACTGCAGACCTTCACCAACGATAGCCAGGGCGCGACTCCCTTCCAAACCTATTTCAGGTCGTTCACCAAGTACAGGTCGGAGAGCGTGCGACCGTATTCGTAGACATAGTTTTTGCCGTCGGGGGTGATGAGGACCGAGCTGATGTCGGTGACGCCGGAGACATCCGGAGGGACAAGTTGTTTCCAAAGTTGCTTGCGGCCGGTGGCCAAGTCCAGCCGGTTCACCGTCGCCGGGACTTCGCCGAGCCGGTACACGAAGAGGGAGCGTCCGTCACTAGTCCAAGCGATAGGAGCTTCTCCAGCACTCATGCCAGGAATCGGCCGAATCTCACCGTTGTCGAGTTTGAGTAAGGCAGGGTTTTGATCGGGGGTGACCAGCGCCACTTGTTTGCCGTCAGGAGAGATGGTGAAAAGGCTACCGTTCACGCCTTCCTCGGTGATGGCCTTCGCCGGACCGCCATCCAGGTCCTGCAAGTAAAGCCGTACGCCCTTGCCGGGCTCGTCGGCGGAAAATAAAAGTCGCTTGCCGTCCGGGAACCAACGGGCATCGAGGCGATTGATCTGGTCATGAGTCAACTGTCTCGATTCTCCAGCACCTGTAGGCAGCAGGTTGAACTGAACGGGTGGCTTGGGCAGGCCCGCCAACGCCCACTTCTGATCAGGAGACAGCGCAAAGCTCGATCCGTCGCCGAGCCGGATCGCCGGCGACCCATCGGTCCCTCGCAGATAGCTGGAATAGTTCTCCCCGCCCGCTTCCCCGGATTCCGTGAACAGAAGTTTCTTGCCATCCGGGGATAAATCCTTGGGTGCCGACCAGTCAAGCCAGGAAAGGTCCCGCTCCTTGGTGGTGCCGGCGGTTAACCCAACCATTCCTACGCGGGGCACATCCCGGGTAATCAGCACGCGGCCGTCCTTCGCTACATCCTGCAGAGTCAGCGTGCCGGGCTCGCGTGCCAGAAGTCGTTCTTTGCCTGACAGCGTCACGGCAGAGAGATAACGTCCATAGCCCAGCCGGGTGCTGGAAAACCAGATTTCGTCTCCGCTCGGCGACCAGCCCAGCCCCCAGGCCGTTTCCCAGCCGGTGGATAAAGTCTTCTTCTTCCCTGAAAGATCGACGACCGCGATCGATCCGGCATCGTCTCGGCGAACGGGATGCTCGATGAAAGCTACCTCGTCACCTTTAGGGTTCACCCGCGGGTGACTGAGCCATCCTCCGGTCTGGTACAGCACTTTTCCGATGGGATACTCCAGCCGGCTCAATCCACCGAACTCACGCACGACGGCGAAATTGGTGCCATCGGGCGACCAGTCCGCCCACTGCACATTTTCCAGCACCTCGCGTGGCGCGCCCCCGCCGAGCGGCACCCGTCCCAGCGTGCCGGCGTTGATGTAAGGATCGATGTTGTGGCTGTTCAGCAGGACCGCCATCTCGCCTTCCGTCGAGATCGACAAAACCTCGGCCTTCGATAACCCGAAAGGACGGGACTCAGGACTGTCTGGCCGGGTCACCAATATCTCGGTGGGGTTTCCTTCCCAGGCGGCGCTGTAGACGATGTTTTTCCCATCCGGAGCAAAACGCCCCATGCGGATGGTGCCGCCGCGGAAGGTCAGCTGGTGATAGGTCGGCGGCGTGATGCTGTGAGACAGGCCCTCGCGCTTTCCCAGGAAATAGGATGCTGCAATCAGCCCGAGAACCACGATCCCCAAGACTCCGGCGATGACTGGTCGACCTGAACCGCGCTTGCTGGATGGTCGAATGGCCACGGGTTCCGGTGCATCGGGTTGGGTCGCGATCTTCGTGCTAGTGTGCGAGTCAGTCTGCCGTCGCAAACGCTGCAGGTCCACGCGAAAGTCGGAGGCGGTCTGGTAACGGAGTTTGAGATCCTTCTCCAAAGCCTTCTCGAGAATCTCGACCATCTTTGGCGGAAGTTGAGGATTGAGTTGCAACGGTGATGCGGGGGCGCGGTTGAGAATGGCATCGAATACCGCTGCGCTCGTAGGACCGGAAAACGCCGGCCGCCCCGTCGACATTTCGTAGAGAACGATGCCTAGCGAGAACAGGTCGGTGCGCCGATCCAGATCTTCGCCCATGGCCTGTTCCGGCGACATGTACGCAATCGTTCCCACCGCCATGCCAGGACTGGTCAAGGCATCAACGTTGACCGCGGTAGGCATGGAGCTGGTGACGCCGGCATGTGCCGAGTGCGCTTCGGCGGTGTATTTCGCCAGGCCAAAATCCAGCACTTTCGCCTGGCCGCTGCGCGTGATGAAGATGTTCGCCGGCTTGATATCGCGATGAACAATGCCCTGGGCGTGCGCGGCATCAAGAGCGTCGGCAACTTGTACGGAGATCTCCAACACCTCGCTGAGGCGCATCGGCTTGCCTTCGATACGGTGCTTCAGCGTCTGCCCGTCGATATACTCCATGACGATGTAGGCAGCGCCACCTTCTTCTCCGATGTCATAGATGGTGCAGATATTGGGGTGATTCAGTCCGGAGGCGGCCTGCGCCTCGCGCCGGAAGCGTTCGAGTGCGGCGGGATCTTTGGCGGAATCCTCGGCCAGGAATTTCAACGCGACAGTGCGATGCAGACGGGCGTCTTCGGCCTTATACACGACTCCCATGCCGCCGCCGCCGAGCTTACCTGTGATCTTGTAGTGGGAAATCGTCTGGCCGATCATTGTCTGGTGATCATTGGCCACGCAATCTTAACGGGGCTGTCATGCAGCGTCAATCGGCAATGCGGGGAAGTCGCGGGACAGCAACGCGGAGCGCACTTTTCTGGCAGCAATTGAATTGCAAGATGCCAGGCGCGACTTTTCCTGGAAGTGGATGGAACTCAGGAGGCTGGCGTGGCACTCGATCGCAGGCCATGCGGAACAGCCAGCGGCAATAACCGATCAGTACGGCGCATCTCTCTCCAGTCATACTCATAAGCCGTTCCGCAGAGCAGACAGATCTGATAGTGGCCACCATTTGAGTCAATACGTGGCCAGGCGAACCGGTGCTGGCAGCCTCGTCCGAGAACCAGCTTCAACAAGTTCATTGCCTTACTCCTTCATTCCGGCTCTTCCAGCTATCGAGCCATCGGCTAAAGAACGGTTTGGGTTGACGGTTTAGCAAATCTTGAAGCGTGGATAAAAGAATCTGAGGCGGTTGGGATTTTGAGAGGAATGTGTCCACCGCCTCCATCTTTTTTTGCGGCAGCGGCCCGTAGCCGGATAACAGCATGATGGGAACGTGGGACTTGGTGCGCTTCATCTTCTTGGCCACCACGTCCCCCTTCATTCCGGGCATCTGGTAGTCGAGGACGACGGCGTCCACGGCGTGCGATTGGAACAATTTCAGGCCTTCGTCCCCGCCGCTGGCTTGCAGGACTTCATAGCCGTTGTTTTCGAGAAACATTTTGCGGCCGATGAGACCATTCCAGTGGTCATCGATGCAGAGAATTGTTTTCAGCCGAGCCATGACTGCTCAAAACCCCAGTTCGGCCAGAATTGAGTCTTGCCGAGGTGCACTTCGGTCCCAGGAAGGGGAAAAGTTCACCTAAATGAAGTGGCGGGCAAAATGATTTGACTACCGCAGTAACGAGCATTCAAATTACGAACGTTCACTTGGGTGAAAGTTACTCGGGGCGGGGTCGTGGGAGGGGGGTGCGATGCGGATGCAACTCATCCATCGCAAGAAGAACTACCAGGCCCGGTGTCGTTCCATCTGCCCAACATCGTGACGATTCTGGTCCAGCGACGACTGGATCGCCGCCTGCAGTTTTTGCTGATCGTCGTTGTAGAGTCCGAGGAACTTGAAGGGCTGAAGGCTCCAGGAGATGGGACACAGCATTTCCGCCGAGCCCAGCACCGATCCGTTTCCAGTGAGAAACATCAACTTCACCTGAGCGCCCTGAACCAACGGACTTGGCAAACTGAGCAAGCCGCCAGTGAGGGAGATCACCTTCAATTTCCCCGATACGCGACGGCCATTTTGAAAGCGAAGGACAGCAGGCGTGGTTTCCGCGAATGAAGTTCGCGGGGCGCGCCGTCGGGCGTCCGGTGAGGGAAAGTACGGCATGTGACTAAAGTTAAGTATGGGGCCTTTCCACAAGAAAGGGAGATTACGGAAGGTCCGGTCTGCCTACGGGTCGCGACTGCCCTCTGAAACCGCAGAATCCCGGACCCTTACCCGTGAAAGCTATTTCGCCGGGATCAAGGTCTTAGCGGCCCCCATGTTGTCGTAACGGTCATAAACCCGTACGACTACTACGTGCTCGGAAGACGATGAATCATCCTTGGCCGCTTCGGGCCTGGCTTTGAAATCGTAATTCTCGGTCTTAGCATCGGAAAGCTGACCTACGGGCTCTACGTATTTCCAGTCACCCGCGTCCACCGAGTATTCGGCGCGCTTGATGGGAGAAAAACCATCTACGGCTCGGAACGCAACGTGAATTCCGCCGCTTTCGAGCGAAGCCGTCAAATTCTCGATGCGCGGAGGAGTGGTGTCGACCTCGAACCGGCGGCTTTCCTTCGACGCGTTCAAGGCCTCGCCGGGCGAGTGTGAGGGCGCGTCGGAAGCGACCACTTTCACGGTATAGCCTCCGTCAGGCAGCAGGCTGGCGTCGAAAGAGTAGGCCTTGTCGGCGATGTCATCTTTGAGCAGCAGCCATCGCTTCTGGCCGTCGCCTCGGTAGTAGATGGAATAGACCAGTTGGTCGTCGTTCTCATCGTGCGCGGTCCATTTCACGCCAATGGAATCGCGATCGTGCGAACTGGGTGGCGGAGCTTCGAAATGCGGAGCTGAAGAAAGACCCGACGAATCCGATCCCAGACCGGCGCCCGTACTCTTGGGCTGCGGTTGGTACTTCACGCCGACTTGTACGGTAACGTCGTCGATTTCGGGCGCGACGTTCTTGGGCAGGTAATTCAAGGCCACGCTATCCACGCGAGGGGCGGTGCTTCCCGCGTGCAGCAGGGCCTTCCACTGCGCGTAACGCGCTGCGGGGATTCCGGTTTCGTCGTCTTTGCCGAGATTGATCTTCTTCCACTGACTCCAGTTGCGATCCGGATTATCGACGTTGCCGCTGCGAGCAGAAAGATCCACATTGCCGACGCCGCGGAATTCGACGCGTCCCCAGCGCGAGAAAATCTTGGCGTCGAACACATCGCTCTCATACGTGCCTTCGGCTTCGGGGCCCGGCCCCAGCACAAAGACTTTTCCCAGATTGCTCGTAGCTGCGTAGACGCCACCGCCGGGAGCCTTGGCGAAGGCCGTTACCTGCGTGGCTGCCGCTTTCAGCAGATCGGAGAAATCGTCGAGGCCGGTGATGGCAAAGATGTGACCTCGATTTCCCGTGCCGGCGAGCAGGCGCCCCTGCGAATCAAACGAGAGAGCGTAGACGATATCCTCGTGAGACGTCCACAGCCGGGTGGGCGAGCCGTCGGGCGCAATCCGATAAACATCAGAACCATTGCTCACCCCGCCGCCGGGAAAGGGAAAGGCCCCTGTCATGACAGGACTGGGAGCAGGAGAGATAGTCATGCCGGGAACCTGCTGCGGTGCGCCGACTCCCGGCGCGGCAGGAGAGCCCATGGTCAAAAGCGCGGCGGATAGTCCCGATGAGCTAGCCCCGCTCCCAGGCTTTTTTTCGCCAACGCCGGCCGCATAGATGTTGCCCGCTCCATCCAGCGCCAGCGCGGTAATCTCTTTCTTCGGCGCACTGTAGAGAACGAAACCGTCGCCGGCAGGAGAAATGCGGTAGATCAATCCGCTGCCGTCGGACCCGGCAATCAGGTTGCCTTGTGCATCGAAAGCCAGAACGCGAATGTGAGTTTCGTCGCTCTTGAAGAATACCGAGTGCTCACCTTTGGGCGTGACGCGAAAAATCTCCCCATGGTCACCGGTGGCAACGTACAGGTTACCGGGCTTATCGAGCGCGAGATCCCATATATATTTCGTGCCCGGTTCGAAATAGACGGACGAACTCCACGACGGATCGGCGGCAGGTTTCGCAGCGTCTTTCTCGGAAGCGGTACCCGCTGGCTGAGCGTGGCTTCCCGGGTTGTGCTCGAGCTTGTACACCTTGCCGTCGGGCGCGGTGGCGGCATAGATTGCTCCTCCAGGGGCAATCTGCAGAGCTTGTACCTGAAGTTCCTTCGGCTCAAAAATAATGCTGGCTTTACCATCTGGAGTGATGCGGTAGACGCGGGCAGGCGCGCCAGCCGCTACATACACATTTCCCGCGTCGTCGGCCGCGATCGCCCAAATGTAGGTGGAAGGCGTCGCATATAAGCTCTTGAATGTCGGAGCCAGTTCCAATCCCCCCGCGCTGCGAATCGCGACGCCGGTGGCTGTGCCTTTGGTGAGTTCATCAAATTTCGACTGTTCCCAAGAACGAGTTCCCTCGGCGGACGCCGTGGAGATCAGGCTAGAACCGCAAACGTATGTGAGAAGAAGGACAATAATAAAGAAGAAAAGCTTTCGCGCACTCGACAATTTCATACCTCTGGGCATCGTTGTGGGGAACTGTAAGGGTAACACGCCGGAAAGATCGAAAGCTGCGCGCACAAACGATGGGTTAGGCTCACAGAGCGGAATCTCCCATGTTATCGTTACATCAGATGAACTCCGCGCGCCAGGAATTGCTTCAACTGCTAGCCTACAAATCTTTCAGGCTGGGCGAGTTCAAACTATCATCCGGCGGGACCAGCGACCACTACATCGATTGCCGGACCACAACGCTCGATGCCAAAGGCGCCCGGCTGACGGGGCAGGTTTTCCTCGACGAAATTCGCGAGCGAGGCTGGAAGCCGCAGGCCATTGGCGGCCTGACCATGGGAGCCGATCCGATTGTCGTGGCAGTGTCGGTGGTGAGTGGGGAGCTGCCAGGTTTTCTGGTGCGTAAAGCGGAAAAGCAGCATGGCATGGGACAGCGCATTGAAGGCTTTCGCGAGAAGGGCGCGCGAGTGGTGATCGTGGACGATGTTTGCACCACCGGCGCTTCCACCGTGCAGGCGATTGAGACGGCGCAAGAATTCGGATTCACCGTGGTGGGCGCGATGTGCCTGGTGGAGCGCGAGGAAGCGAAGGGGAGGCCGAATGTGGAGAAGGCCGCGGCTCCCGCCCCGTTCGTTTCGATCTTTACATCGAGCGACGTGCGTGCCGAACATGTTCTGCAAACGGACGACACAAAACCGGTGATCTTTGCCGTTGCGGCACTCTGTGAAATCTGCGGACGGCCGGCAGCGACGAACAACCCAAGGAATCTGTGCGACGCACATAGAAATTGATCTTTATTCCTACTACGACTTCATGATTCAAACACTGGAATGGACTGAACAGGGCGTCCGCTTCATCGATCAGACGAAGCTGCCCACGGAAGAAACCTATGTGACCTGCAACAGCTACGAGCAGGTCGCCGACGCCATCCGGACGATGGTAGTGCGCGGAGCGCCGGCGATCGGCGTGGCTGCGGCCATGGGGATTGCGCTTGGCGCGCAGAACTCCAAGGCCGAAACGGTTGCTGACCTCAAGCGGGATCTGGATCAGATCTGCGACGTGATCGGGAAGACGCGTCCGACCGCAGTGAATCTTTTCTGGGCGATCCGCCGCATGCAGGAGAAGTTTGAGCGCATTCGGATTCGTCCTATCGCGCAGATCAAGCGCGAATTGATTGAAGAATCCAAGCGCATGCATGCCGAAGATATTGCGGCCAACCAGGCCATGGGGCGCCACGGCGCCACCCTCATGCCCAGCGAGGGCGGAGTGTTGACGCACTGCAATGCCGGTGCGCTGGCTACCGCAGGCTACGGCACCGCGTTGGGCGTGATTCGCGCGGCCGTTGAGCAAGGAAAGAAGATCCACGTCTACGCCGACGAAACCCGGCCGTTTCTGCAAGGCTCGCGGCTCACCGCTTGGGAACTAATGAAAGATGGCATTCCCACCACGGTAATCTCCGACAACATGGCTGGCGCCATGATGAAGCAGCGCAAGATTGGAGCGATTGTGGTTGGCGCCGACCGGATCGCGGCCAACGGTGACGTAGCCAACAAGATTGGAACCTATACGGTCGCGGTTCTAGCTAAAGAAAACGGCATCCCGTTCTACGTCGCAGCGCCGATCTCGACTGTCGATCTAGCGTGTCCAGACGGTGAACACATTCCCATCGAACAGCGTAACAGCCGCGAAGTCACGCATATTGCCGGGAAACAGATGACGCCCGATGGCGTCTCGATCGAAAATCCGGCGTTCGATGTAACTCCAGCCAAATACGTAACCGCCATCGTAACCGAGCGCGGCATTGCCCGCGAGCCCTACGTGGAGTCTCTGCAGAAGCTCGCGGGCGCAGAGGCCCAGGTCGAAGCCTAGGACTCAAAGCCGTCCCCATCGGAAAACACTGATCACTAGCCACTGACCACTGCCTCCGGCACTGCTTTGACCCGGCATGCACGCGCGTGACGCGCGTCACATCAGAGCCACGGCGCGTTGAGTACAGTTTTCAGTAGATGGCATTCGACAATCGAGGGCTTGGCAACCCGCTCGCATCTAATTATTTTTATGGTTCGAAAGTGCCATGTGGAGCGGGAGCTGTTGTGAGAAGATGGCGCATTCTACTGTCTCCGCCCCGGCTTGGCTAGGGGTGGGACAGGATGGACCCAAGCGGGGGCCGAGTGCATCTAACGAACCAAGTAGTAGAGCAACAATCTCTGCTGCGAGTGGAAGGGTTGAAAAAAGTTTTCCGGTCCGGCGAATCGGACCTGGTGCTCTTTGAGAATTTATCGTTCGAGGTGAAGCGGGGCGAGATGCTCGCAATCGTCGGCGAGTCGGGAGCGGGGAAGAGTACCTTGTTGCACATCCTCAGCGCTCTTGATCACGCTTCTGCCGGTGACGTATACTGCGCGGAATTGAAGCTGAATGCGTTGTCGCCGGACGAGGCAGCGGAGTTTCGCAATCGCGAGACGGGCTTTGTCTGGCAGTTCCACTATCTGCTACCGGAATTCACTGCAGCGGAGAATGTGGCGATGCCTCTTCTAGTGCGTGGTCGAAGTTGGGAAGAGGCGGCCCCGGAGGCTTCGCGCTGGCTGCGTGAGGTCGGGCTCGAGCAACGCGGGCATCACCGTTCGGGCGAGCTTTCGGGCGGAGAGCAGCAGCGGGTGGCTCTGGCGAGGGCGCTTATTACCGGTCCCAAGTTGTTGCTGGCGGATGAGCCCACCGGGGACCTGGACGGACACACGGCCGAAGCAGTTTTCGAATTGATCGCGCGATTGCATCGCGAGCACCAGCTCACCTCCCTCATTGCAACACACAACTTCTCGTTCGCGCGGCGTTGCCATCGAGTGTTGCGGCTGCAAGGAGGTCACGTCGAGGAAATCCGGCCGGAGTCGCTGCCGATTTAGTGAAAGATTAGTAAGACAAAGTGCAAGAAATTGGACATGCAAAAAGTTCGAGGAGATTTCAACAGGTTCCTTCGGTAACATTATAGTAACGATTCAGTACTTGGGTTCGGTGGCCGTTTGATTGCATAATGAGGTGGGATACGAATCAGAATGCAACACACTTACGACATCGGGCGAGGATTTAGGTAGGTCGAGCCGGAGCTAGCGCCTTCTCGGCCGGAAGGGTTCAGGGGGAAGCGCATTATGTTTGAACGTTATACGGAGAAAGCCAGGCGCGTCATCTTTTTCGCGCGCTACGAAGCAAGCCAGTTCGGGTCTCCTTATATAGAGACCGAGCACCTGCTGCTGGGGCTCCTGCGCGAAGACAAAGCCCTGACCAATCGGTTCCTGCGTTCCCACGCCTCGGTGGAATCCATCCGCAAGCAGATTGAAGGACACACCACCATCCGGGAAAAGGTTTCGACCTCGGTTGATTTGCCGCTGAGCAATGAATGCAAGCGGGTGCTGGCA
>Ga0074045_10000423_pt1 | contig 41747 bp, 44 predicted proteins | sample BogForMeECP23OM2_FD_94442 | JGI IMG/M metagenome (GOLD analysis project Ga0074045, IMG submission 94442) | Bog forest soil microbial communities from Calvert Island, British Columbia, Canada - Bog Forest MetaG ECP23OM2 | ecosystem: Environmental > Terrestrial > Soil > Wetlands ...
AGTCTGGACCGTGTCTCAGTTCCAGTGTGGCTGGCCATCCTCTCAGACCAGCTACCGATCATTGCCTTGGTGAGCCGTTACCTCACCAACTAGCTAATCGGGCGCGGGCTCCTCCTCCGACGCATTGCTGCTTTGAATCCTCGAACGTTAGTCCAAAGAATGTTATGCGGAATTAGTCCCGCTTTCGCGGGGGTATTCCCCATCGGAGGGCAGATTGCCCACGTGTTACGCACCCGTGCGCCGTGCGCCGATCCCCGTATTGCTACGGAAACTGCGCACGCGACTTGCATGTGTTAAGCACGCCGCCAGCGTTCGTTCTGAGCCAGGATCAAACTCTCGTTTGAAGCCTGTCGCTTGGCGATAAAAAAACCCGGGTTGCCCCGGGCCAGCCTACCAAGCAAAATTATGAGTCGCTCAAATTAACTCAAAAACCCATTCGCGCTCGAAAACCCGAATGGGGTCGAACAGATTCTGGCACATCGTATCGGTTGTCAAAGAGCGTTTGTTCTGCCTCCCTGTCCTGCAGAGTGGCGTTCAACGAACTCACTAAGATTAGCAGACTGAGCAAAAATGTCAACACGCGATTACAGGATCTCCCCGATTTTCCACAGTTACCTCTGAGTACGCCTGTAAGTCCTTACAACATGCTAGGATGCGCGGAGCAGAGAGGTTGTTGAAAACGTGATTCGCCGCAACATTCCTTGGCGCCGCGCGCCCGCAAAACCGCTAAATCCCGCGGAAAACCTGAATCGCGCTTTGCGCAAGACCGCGTCTTTCTCGCCCGGAGAGCGCATCGCTGTCGCCGTGTCTGGAGGAGCCGATTCCGTTGCCCTTCTGCATTTGTTGCTGGAGATACGGGAGCAGGCCGGAATCGTTTTGAGCGTGGTCCACTTCAATCACAAACTGCGCGGTAAGGCCTGCGACGCGGATGAGAAATTCGTAAGGAAATTGGCGGCTGCACATGGGCTGGAATTTTTCGTCGCGCATGAAGACATCGCCGCACGCGCAAAACGCGAACGCGGGAATCTGGAAGAGGTGGCGAGGAAGGCGCGCTATGCGTTTTTCGAAAAGCTGGTGCGGGAGGAACGCATCGCGAAGATTGCCGTGGCGCATACCGCGGATGATCAGGCGGAAACCGTCATGGCGCACATCCTGCGCGGCACTGGTCTCGCAGGGCTTGGCGGAATCCATCCGCAAGCGGGGGCGGTCTTTCGCCCTTTGCTCAACGTTCGACGCCAAGAGTTGCGCGAGTATCTGCGAGCGAAGCGCCAGCGCTGGCGCGAAGACGCAACGAATCTCGACACCAAACGAATGAGAGCGCGGATTCGTCAAAAGCTCATGCCACTGCTGCAGAAAAACTTTCAGCCCGCCGTAGTCGGGCATCTCTGCCAGTTGGCAGAGTTGGCACGCGAGGATGAAGCTTATCTGGATGCCCAGGTCGGCGAGTGGCGCAAGGCCTTGGCCCAGGAATCTCCCTACGAAGCTCGCGTCGCACTAGCCGATTTACTTGCGGGCCCGAAAGCGCTGAAGGCCCGGCTGCTGCGGCAAATCGTGCGGAGCGTGAAGCCGCGCGGCGGACAGCTGAGTTCCATGCATGTGGCCGCCGTTCTCGACTTGGCCGCGCAGAAAGATAGCGGCAAGGCTTTGCAGTTACCCGGTGGGGTGGAAGTGCGTCGCGACCGCGACTCCATTCGATTCCGAGGAAGCGAAATTGCTGCGCTACAAACACCGCAGGAGTCGGCGCCTCGTGAATACTCCTACGAACTAGATCTGCGCTCCGGTTCGGCGGAGTTGCCCCTTGTCGCACTATCCCGCCGCTTGTTCTTCAGGGTCATTGACTGGCCCGCCGAAGGGCGAGAAACTAGTGAGACAGGGGCGGTCTTGGACCGTGACAGGTTACGTCTACCCCTTGTGGTGCGAAACTGGCGGTCGGGCGACGCCATGCGTCCGTTGGGCCATCGGAAGCGCCACAAATTGGCGCGGCTTCTGAACGAGAAGTCCGTCAGCCGCTGGGAAAAAGAAACTTGGCCGGTGCTAACCAGCGGCGGGGAGTTGGCGTGGGTCCGCGGCTTACCTGTTTCCGCTGAGTTGGCGGCCGGGGCGAAAACCCGGAAAGCAGTCCTGATCACGGAGGAACCAGCATCGTGACCAAGACGAGTGGCGCCACCTTTTCAGCGGCGCGAATTGGAAACCGAGTTCGCGCACTGGGGCGGGAGATTTCGCGCGAGTGCCACGGCCGGCGGTTGGACGTGGTTGTAACCATGGACCGGGGTTTTGTATTTGCCGCGGACCTGGTTCGCGCGATTGATGTTCCGGTGGTCCTGCATTTCCTGCGCGAGGATGTTCGCGACGTTGATCTGGCTGGCAAGGCACGCCGTGAAGTCTTTTTTGCCAACCGCGCGGCGACGACCTCTGACGGCCAAGAGCGGCCGGCGTGGAAGGGCCGGGATGTGTTGCTGGTCGATGCGGTCATCGACAGCGGTATCACGCAGGATTTTCTGCTGCGGCGGATTGGCGAAGGCAAGCCAAGGTCGCTGCGGCTGGCGGTGCTCTTGGACAAGACTTCCAAGCGCCGCGTAGCTCTGGAGCCCGATTACTTCGGCTTCAGAACTGCATCTAATGTATTGTGGTCCGGCTATGGGCTAGCTCGCACGGATGGCACAGGCGGAAACGGGAAGCAGCTGGCAGCAGGGAATACAGTGAATCGGCCGTTGAAAAGCAAACAGGGGCGAAAGAAATAACCGGGCTCGGAACTTCCAGGGTTCGGGGGGGTTAGAAAATAGCGAGGCTAATGTGAATTCCAGTTCCACGGCAAAAACAATTCTTTTCTGGATCTCGATTGTCTTTTTGGGCGTAATGCTCTGGCGGCTGGTCTCCGCCAACACCCAGACGCCCCGCGAAGACACTCCCAGCTATAGCGAATTTATGGCGCGGGTCGATGAGGGTGACGTCAAAGAAGTCACCATGTACCTCTCGCCCAACAGCTACGAGATGCAGGGGGAATACACCAAGCAGAACAAGAAGTTTCGCGTGACCGTACCGAAGGAAAATGCGCCGGAAATCACCAAGGCCTTGCGCGACAAATCCGTGCAGCTGAACGTGAAAGAAGTCCGCAGCAGCGACTGGGTACTGATTCTGTTGAATGCCCTCCCCTTGCTCCTGCTTGCCGGATTCGTGTTCTTCCTGATGCGCCAGATGCAGGCGGGCGGCAACAAAGCCCTCAGCTTCGGCAAGTCGCGCGCGCGCTTGCTTTCGGCTCAGCAGAAAAAAGCTACCTTCAAGGATGTAGCAGGCAGCGACGAAGCCAAAGAAGAGCTGCAGGAAATCATCGAGTTCTTGAAGGACCCGCAAAAGTTTCAGAAACTGGGCGGACGCATTCCCAAGGGCGTGCTACTCGTGGGGCCTCCAGGAACGGGCAAGACGTTGCTGGCCCGGGCGATTGCCGGCGAAGCCAACGTTCCGTTCTTCTCGATTTCCGGTTCGGACTTCGTGGAAATGTTTGTGGGCGTGGGCGCAAGCCGCGTACGCGATCTTTTTGAACAAGGCAAGAAGAACGCGCCGTGCATTATCTTCATTGACGAAATTGACGCGGTTGGACGCCATCGCGGCGCCGGCCTTGGCGGCGGGCATGACGAGCGCGAGCAGACTTTGAACGCGCTGCTCGTGGAAATGGACGGCTTCGAGTCAAACGAAGGCGTCATCCTGATTGCCGCAACCAACCGGCCCGACGTTCTTGATCCGGCGTTGTTGCGCCCCGGCCGATTCGATCGCCGCGTGGTGGTGGCGCGCCCCGACGTGAAGGGCCGCGAAGAGATCCTTCGCGTACACACGCGCAAAGTGCCTCTCTCCGATGACGTCGAGATGTCCATCATCGCACGCGGTACCCCGGGCTTCTCTGGCGCCGATTTGGCGAACCTGGTGAACGAGGCGGCGTTGTGGGCCGCGCGGCAAAACCGCAAATTCGTCACCATGGCCGATTTCGAGATGTCTAAAGACAAAGTGCTGATGGGCGTCGAGCGCAAGTCCATGATTCTCTCCGACGAGGAGAAGAAAAATACGGCGTATCACGAGGCTGGGCACGCCCTGGTCGCCGCCATGACGCCGGGAGCAGATCCGGTACACAAAGTCACCATCATTCCTCGCGGCATGGCGCTGGGCTTGACCATGCAGCTTCCCGAGGCGGACAAGCACACCTACACCAAGGAATTCCTTGAGGGCACACTCGCGGTGCTGATGGGCGGCCGTACCGCCGAGGAAATCTTCCTCGGGCACATCACCACCGGCGCGGGCAACGACATCGAGCGCGCCACCGACATCGCACGTAACATGGTCTGCGAATGGGGCATGAGCAACATGGGGCCACTGGCCTACGGCAAGAAGGAAGAAGCCATCTTCCTGGGCCGTGAGATCGCCCAACATCGCGATTTCAGTGAAGACACGGCGTTGCACATCGATAAGGAAGTGAAACGCATTGTCAGCGAGGCTTATGACAAGGCGCACAGCTTGCTGTCGAACAATCGTGATTTGTTGGACCGTATCGCGACAGCGTTGCTGGAACGCGAAGTCCTCGACGCCAACGAGGTAAAAATGCTCATGGAAGGCAAACCGCTGCCGGAGAAAGTCCGGACGCCTCCGACGACACCTCCGCAAGCCGCGCCGGGCACCGATCCGAAGGTGGTGCGGCCAGAGTTGCGGCCGGCTCCGGGCTTTACGCGAGGAGATTCTCCCGCGAAGGCGTGAGGCAAGGCAGCTTTAAGTTCTAAGGATTAACACGCCCGGGGGCACATCGTGCCCCCGACTTTTTTGTGCGAGGGGGAGTAGAATACGGCCATGGGACTGAAAGATGGCGAAAACCTGAATGTGACTTGCCCGTGCTGCCAAGCGAAGCTGGTGATCGATCCGATCTTCGGTGCGGTGCTGTCGCACACTGCTCCGGTAAGGCCCGGACCGGACGTGGACCTCACCAAGGCTTCCAGCATTCTGGAAGAGCAGAAGAAGCAGCGCGAGGACAAGTTCGCGGACTCCTGGTTCCAGGAAGCCAACAAGGAAGACATCCTGAAGAAGAAGTTCGAAGAGGCCATGAAAAAGGCCAAGGACGCGCCCGCCGGCAAACCCATCCGCGATTTCGATTTGGATTAGCCTTCAGTCGCTCGCCGCCGTCATCCTTGAGCGCAGCGCCAACCTCATTTTGCTGCTCTGATGGCCCTCACAAAGCCCGCAACCCCTTAGCCTCTCCTCAATGTTTCGCCGTCGTGAAACGGGCGCTGCACTCCTCTTTACGGCGGTGATTATTGTCACCATCGGCAAGGTGATGTATCTCCTCCAGACTAGTGTGGCGTCTCTTCATGCGTACTAGGCGTATCGGGCGTGCTGCCGGAATGGACTTATGCCGATACCTCCGTGGCGCTCGCCCCGGGAGACCGCCTGCTTTTTTTCACAGACGGCGTCAGCGAAGCCGAAAACAAGAAAGCGGAAGAATTCGGCTACCGTGGCATCGCCGAAGCCGCGGGAACCGTTGCCAGTTCAGCGGCTGAACTGAAAAGCAAAATCATGCGAGCGGTTGAGGAATTCTGCCACCGGGAATTCCGCGACGATGTCACCGTGGTGGTCGCCTGCATCCGTTAGCCTCACAAAGAGATGCGCTACACTGTTCTCCGCGAATGGCCAAACGCAAACCCTACTGTCTGAAACTCAAGCGGACCACGCTCGTGCTGGGCGAACGCACCTTGGTGATGGGTGTGTTGAACGTCACGCCGGACAGCTTCTCCGATGGCGGCAAATTCTTCAGCTTGGATCGCGCCGTCGAAGCCGCCTTGGCCATGGAGCGCGCCGGAGCGGACCTGCTGGACATCGGCGCGGAGTCGACGCGTCCGGGTTCCACGGGCATTCCCGCGAGCGAAGAGCTTGCGCGCTTGCTGCCCGTATTGCAGGCCTTGCGTGGCCAGCTGAGGATTCCCATTTCCGTGGACACGCAGAAAGCCAGTGTGGCGGAAATCGCGCTGGGGGCTGGCGCACAAATCCTGAACGACATTTCCGGGCTGGAAAATGATCCGCACCTGGCGGATGTAGCGGCGAAATTTCGCGCCCCGCTCATTCTGATGCACATGCGCGGCACGCCGCGAACCATGCAGAAGGGGCCTTTCGCGAAAGATGCGTTGAAGAATGTGAGCAGTGGTTTGCGGGAAGCGATAGCAACAGCGCGGCGCGCGGGTGTAGCGAAGTCGCAGATCATTCTCGACCCCGGCATCGGCTTCGGCAAAAGCTTGGCGCAAAATTACGAACTTCTCGCCAAACTCCCGCAACTGGCGCAACTCGGCTTTCCATTGCTCGTGGGCACATCGCGCAAAGGCTTTCTTGGCGCCACGCTGGCCCGCGAGGGGAGGCCCGCTCCGCCCGAAGAGCGCATCTGGGCCACCGCCGCTACGGTCACTGCAAGTATTCTGAATGGCGCGCACATTGTACGCGTCCATGACGTCAGCGAAATGGTTCAGGTTGCCCGCGTCAGTGATTGCCTGCTCGAGCCGGGCAGCGGATCCGCACACAGGCCCACGAAGGCCTGACAATTTCTATATAATTCACCCGCACACAGTTCGGGCAAGTCTGCGCCTTGCGAAAAAGGAATCTTGATGCGCCACTTTTATCGACTCAGCCTGTTTCTCGCCGTCGCTGAACTCTTCCTCGCCCGCACCGTCCTCGCGCAGCTGCCACCGGCAAACACTGATGTTTTGCGCCCACCGCAGGGCGTTGCCGGCACGGCGGCATGCTCCGCAACGGAAAGCTCCGCCTGCGCGCAGGCAGCCGCGAAAATCATCCCGCTCGTGATGGGCGACTCTCCACTGCAGGAAAATCTTCGCAGACTCACCGACGAAGTTGGCGGGCGCGTCAGCGGCTCGCCAGAAATGGCCAAAGCCGTGGAGTGGGGGGTGGCCGCATTTCGCGCTGCCGGTGTCGACGTGCACAGCGAAAAATACACGTTGCCGGTAGCCTGGAGCGAAGGCGCAACACGGTTGGAAGTCCTCGGCCCGGTCGAGTTCCCGGTCTCGCTCGTTTCCGAAGCACTTTCCCCAGCAACGCCTGCGGGAGGACTGGAAGCAAAGCTCGTCGATGTTGGCGACGGCACCGAGCAGGAATTTGCCAACGCCGGCGCGGCGGTCAAAGGCGCAATTTTGCTGGTGCACAGCGAAATCGGCGCAACCTGGGCAGCCTTGTTCGAGGAATACTCGCGTCCGCCCGGCATCATTGCCCGCGCGGTGAACCACGGAGCAATCGCCATCCTCTGGATGGGAGCGCGCGAACGCAAATTGCTTTACCGCCATACTAACGCGCTCAACGGGCAGGTCGACCGCATTCCGCAGGCGGTGGTTGCGCGGGAAGACGCGATGCGCCTCGCACGCACCGTGGCGGCGCATCCCGGAAAGATCAGCGTGCGGCTAACCATGCCAAACAAGATCGTCGGGCCGGTGGAACAGGAGAATGTTGTTGGCGAAATTCGCGGCTACGAAAGACCCGACGAAATCGTGGTGCTGGGTGCGCATCTGGATTCCTGGGAGCTCGGCACCGGCGCGCTGGACAATGGCTGCAACGCCGCGCTGGTGATTGAAGCGGCGCGGGCGATCAGGGCCAGCGGCCTGTTGCCGCGGCGCACCATTCGTTTCATCCTGTTCAGCGGCGAAGAGCAGGGCATGATGGGGTCACTGGGCTACGTGCACGCGCACCGCGCAGAAATGGACAAATATCGCGCGATGGTGGTCTTCGATACGGGTGTTGGCCGCGCCACCGGTTATTCGCTGGGCGGGCGGCACGACACCGAAGCGGGTCTCCGCGAGGTGCTGAAGCCATTCGCCGGCTGGGACGTTGACAATTTCACCTACGACGCGCCGATTGGCGCCGACAACTTCGATTTCATGCTGGAAGGCGTGCCCACGTTCATGGCCAATCAGGAAATCGCCAACTACTTGTTGAACTACCATGCGGCTTCCGACACCTTGGACAAGGTGGACATCCGCGAATTGAAGTTGAACACCGTGCTCGGCGCGGTTACTGCATGGGGCATTGCCGATCGCGTGGAACCCATTGGCAGGCGCCTGTCTCGCGAGGAAATGGAATCGCTGATGAAAGAATCTGGACTGGATCTGGACATGAAGACCAAAGGCTTTTGGCACGCGTGGCAGTCCGGCGCGCGTGGCCGCAAACCCTGAGCCCGCGAGCGGCATTCGTGCCGCGTTCCTCCCCTCGTGCAACATGCGCGATATCCCGGGGGCCATTTGAGCCGTAAAATGCGGTTCACGATATACTGATAAAGTGGCGGAAAACCCAAGAAAATCGAAGCGCGACGCCGTACAGCCAACGAATACATCACCGAAGATATTGGCGCTGGATTATGGCCGTACCAAAATCGGCATAGCCTGGGCCGATGTCCAGGCGCGCATCGCTGCACCCGTCGCCACCCTCGCGCGCATCAATCGTAATGAGGATATGCGCCGGCTGCGGGAACTGGCCCGCCAGGAAAAGGTGCAGCAGATCGTCGTGGGGCTGCCGTTGCGATTGGACGGCACACAAGGCGAGATGGCCGAAGAAGTAACGCGCTTCGCGGAACGCGTCCGCAAACAGGTTGGCGTGCCGGTGGAACTGGTGGACGAGCGCCTGACCAGTTGGGAAGCCGAGCGCATCCTGGAAGAAGAACTGGGCCGCAAACTCATGCACCAAGAAACACATCTGGGGCGAAAAAAGACCAGCCGGGCAGTGGACACGAAATATACTGTCGATGCGGTGGCCGCGATGGTAATCCTGCGGGAATATCTCTCCCGGCAGCCCGAGGCGAAGGAGCGCGAATAGCTTGCGATTTCTGGTGGTACTGCTGCTGATTTTGATGTTTGCCGCTGGGATTGCGGTTGTGTACCTGTGGTATTCGCTGGAAAAACCCTATGGCGCCATTCCACCTGAAGGCGTCTTTGTCGAGATTCCGCACGGCACATCGCAACGGGGTGTGGCCCACATCTTGAAACACGAAGGCTTGATTCGCAGCGCATTGGCGTTTGAACTCTACTCCCGCCGCCAGAAGAAGCGCACCCTGGTGGCAGGAGAATATTTTCTCGACCACCCGCTCAGCGGCAAGGAAATCTTCTGGAAAATCGCCAATGGCCAGGTATACCAGCGGCCATTTACCGTGCGCGAAGGCCAAACGATATTTGAGATTGCCAGCGACCTCGAACAAGCCAAGTACATGTCGGCTTCCGACTTTCTCCAGGCCGCCCAGAACCCTTCTCTGGTGCAGGACCTAGCGCCGGGAGCAAAAACTCTGGAAGGGTTTCTTTTCCCCGCAACCTACAACCTGGCGCGTCACACGGGCGCGGCGGAGTTGACCGGCATGATGGTGCGAAAATTCCGTGAGGCCATGCAGCGGCTCTTTGCCGCGCGAACGAATGGCGAGGTTTCCGGCACCGCGCTTTTGCCCGTTGTCACGCTGGCGTCGCTGGTGGAACGCGAAACGCCGAACCCGGACGAACGCCCGGTGGTTGCCGGCGTATATAGCAATCGCTTGACGAAGGGGATGCTCCTGCAGTGCGATCCAACGGTCATTTACGCGCTTGAACAAATCGGCGCATACAAGGGCAGCCTCACGTTCAAAGATCTGCGCTACGATTCGCCATACAATACCTATATTCATACCGGCCTCCCGCCAGGTCCCATCGGCAATCCCGGCGAAGCTTCGCTGCGTGCGGCGCTGGAGCCGGCACAGACCGATTATCTTTATTTTGTGGCCAACACGCAGGGAGGACACTTCTTCGCTGCCACGCTGGTGGAACATAACCAAAATGTAGCCAAGTATCACCGTCTGCTGAACGGGCAACCCGCGGATCCGCCCGCAAGCGAAGCCCAACACGCGCACGCCGCAGGGCCGAACCACAAAGGCAAAAAATGACGACGGATGAATTGAAAACCAAGAAAGAGATGATCCTGAGCGCCGCGCGCTCGATGGGAATCCAGCGCTGGACCGCCGCGGAAATCGATCAACTGCGCCGAAAACTTCTGGCTGAACACGGCGAACACGGAAAGACTGGCAATGACTACATCGTCGAGGTACTCAAAGAGATGGGCTGGAAGGTGCAGCTCACCGAGCGGGAAGAAGCCGAGGAGCGCTTCGAGGAAGAATTCGAAGATATCCTGCACTTCAAGACTCTGAAGGATGCCGAAGTCAGCCTGACGCGGCTGGATGAACTGCTGCGCCGCTTCAAGGCCCACGGAGAGACTGCGGCCATGGAGCGTGTACTGGAAATTGCGCGATTGGGTAAACGCCGCGCGGAGATGATTTCGCACAACCGCAAAGTGGAAGCTGCCAAACGCGAAGAAAAGAGAGAAATCGGCGAGTGGTTCCGCATCTGGCTGGAGACGCCGGATGCTTTCTTCGATTGGCTCGAAGTGCGCAAGGCTTCGCCGGAGTTCAGCGAAAAATTCGGAGACATCGAGGAGGAATGACGTTGTCTTCGGAGATGATCGCGCCAGAGCTACCTCCTTATTCCCTGGATGTTCAGCCGATGGAACTTGGCGAGGACACAAAAGCCATCGGGCTGGAACTTCTGGAGACCGAGAGCCGCGAGCCATTGCGAGGACCTGTTGCGGCGCAAATCTGGAGCGCGGCCTTCCCGGCATTGGCGGCGAAGGAAAGCCTGGTGGTCGATTTTTTCAGCCATCTGGAGCGAGTTCGAGAATTCTGCAAACTGCATGGCGTGCTCTTCCGGGAAACGGCCAGCCGGTGCCTGGTGCTCACGCAACCTTCTCAGGAACAATTGCGTTTGGTGTTCGAGCGTTTTGCAACAGAGACGTTCGGGCTTCGCGTAGGGGCCAAGGCAGAGCAGGAAGATGCGGTCCTCGAGAATGAACTGTCGCACCGTGGCCTCGATGCCTATCAGGCGGCCTATTCTCGCTATACGTTTTGCGCGGTGTGCGAACCGGAGGACGGCTGGGTGACGCTGCTTAGCGACAAGTTGTGGACCAGCGAGGGCATCCGCCGCCTGCGGCCGGCGCTGCAACCGTTTGACGTCTACTTGGCGCGGCCCCACTAGACCGAGCGGGAAGCAAGCTTGAAATTTATGGGGTTCCTGCGTTGCGGTTTGACGCCCTTCGCTCTGGTTGCTAAATTGTTTAGTTTGACCTTTAGAATGCAAATTTGCCCCATGAAATCTGTTTGGAACTGGACAGTTCTGCTGACACTGTCGGCGCTGGCCTGCGCTTGCGGCGGCAAGAACGCGAGCGTGAAAACCACCAAGGTGATTCCAGCCGCGACGCGTCCGGTGGCGAAGGAGGCGACCGAGGAAGACTTGGTGGATCGCTATAACGCGCTCGCAAAAAACGTGAAGGCCTTGGATGCCACCGTGGAATTGAAGACCACCACCGGGTCCGCGTACAACGGCGTGATCAATGAATATCACGAGGTGAAGGCCTTTGTGCTTGCGGCACGTCCTTCCTACATGCGCATGATCGGCCAGGTGCCAGTCGTGGGGAAAACCATTTTCGATATGGCCAGCGACGGCCGCACCTTTGAAGTGTCGATTCCCCCGAGGAATAAGTTCCTGGAGGGGCCGGTTGCGCTGACGCGGCAGAGCGACAATCCCATCGAGAATCTGCGCCCGCAACATCTCACGGAAGCTCTGTTGTGGCCGGAAATTCTGAAAGAGGAATCGGTGTTGATTGAAGAAGCCAACGACGAGTCCGGGCGATATTACGTGCTGACAGTGCTGCGCGGCGGTTACAAGACGGAAATCTTGCGCAAGGTTTGGTTCGATCGCGCGGATCTGTACATGGTTCGTTTAGAGAGTTATGGGCCGAAAGGGGTACTTCTTTCCGACGTGCGCTACTCCGACTGGCAGCCCGTGGATGCCTCGGCACCGGGAACAAGTTCCGCTGCGGGAGGGAATACGGTACAGGAATACCCGAGGAATATTCACATTGATCGCACCCGCGACGAGTACCAGCTGAACATGAGCATCAAGAAAATCGTGCTGAACGAGCCGTTGGGGGCCGACCGCTTTACGCTTGTGCCGCCCGGGGGAGTCGAAATCGTCCACGTGGGCGATGACAGCAAGGGAAAAACTCCATGATAGGTCAAATGGTGGTGCGAAACCTGTTTCACCGGCCAATGCGCACCTTGATTGGTGTCATGGCAATCGCGGTGGAAGTTGCGCTGGTCGTGCTGATCGTTGGGCTTACCTCCGGCATGCTGACAGAAACAGCGAAGCGTATTGAAGGTATTGGCGCCGACGTGATGCTGCAGTCGCCCTCGGCACAGATTTTCCTGGCATTCAGCGGCTCGCCGATGCCCATCAAAATTGCCGACAAGCTCCGCGAATTGAAGTATGTCAAGGCAGTTGCTCCGGCGCTATTGCAGTTCAATTTGGGCGGCGGTGTCGACGTCGTATACGGCATCGACCCGGAATCTTTCCGTGATGTTTCGGACGGCTTTGTTTTCCTTGCCGGCCACGATATGGAAGGACCCGACGACCTGCTCGTCGACGACTGGGCGGCGAAGGCCAAGCACTTGAAAGTCGGCGATACCTACAATCTGCTGAATCATGATTGGCATGTGGTGGGAATCGTGGAGCACGGAAAGGGCGCGCGCCTGTTCGTACCCATTACCACGCTAGAGGATCTTGTGGGTGCGCATGACAAAGCTTCCATCTTCCTCGTGAAGTGCACCCGTCCGGAGCACACCGACGACGTGATCGAGGAGATGAAGGCTACCTTTCCCGGCTATCCGGTGCGCCCGCTCAGAGACTTTGTAACGCTGATGACCTCCACCAACATTCCGGGGCTGCAAACCTTCATCAACGCGATGATCGCCCTGGCAGTGGCCATCGGATTGTTGGTGATCTTCCTGACCATGTACACCACCGTCCTGGAGCGCACTCGCGACATCGGCGTGCTGAAATCCCTAGGCGCCAGCAATTTCCTGATTGTCCGGGCACTGCTTTCAGAGACCGCGCTTTTGTGCGCCATGGGCGTGGCCGCAGGTGTAGGATTGAGTTACCTGGTACGCGCCGGGTTTCTTGCCATATTCCCAACGCTTTCTGTTCTGATTACGCTTGGATGGATTATCCGGGCCGCTTGTATTGCGCTGGCGGGCGCGATTTTTGGGGCCAGTTACCCTGCGTGGGTGGCCAGCCGTAAAGATGCCGTCGAATCACTGTCTTACGACTAAAAAGATTGGAAACTAGCGACAGATGACAATCACAGTTACAATACGTCCACTCACAGACGCAAACGCCAGCACTGAGCTGAGGGCCGTGGAGCCGATACTTAAGACCGAAAACCTCTGGAAGCTCTACCACGCGGGCAAAGTGGAAGTGCCCGCGCTGCGCGGCGTCAATTTCGACGTTTTGCCGGGAGAATCCGTGGCCGTGATGGGCCCCTCCGGTTGCGGCAAGTCTTCCCTGCTGTACGTCATCGGCGGCCTCGCAAAATCCTCCCGTGGAAAAGTGCTGGTCGACGGCAATGACCTTTCCGACATGTCGGACGCCGAACGCACCAAACTGCGCCGCAGCAAGATCGGCTTCGTGTTCCAGCGCTTTAATCTTCTGCCCACGCTGACCGCCAGGGGCAACATCGCCATCGCGCAATACATCCACGGCGACGGTTACGACCCGCACCGTTTCGATGTCGTCACCAAAATGCTGGGACTCGACGGCCGGCTGGAGCACAAGCCCTCCGAAATGTCCGGCGGCGAGCAGCAGCGCGTGGCCATCGCTCGCGCCATCATCAATGAACCGAAGATTTTGCTGGCCGATGAGCCCACCGGGAACCTGGACACCAAGAATTCCGAAATTGTGCTGGAAATGTTGCGGCGTTTGAACAAGGATCTTGGGCAAACCGTGGTGATGATCACGCACAATCCCGAAGCTACAGCCTATTTCGATCGCGTGGTGCACATGCGCGATGGCATTATTGTCGACGGAATTCCGGCAGACTGAAATGGCGGGCCTCGGCCAAATCCTGTACCGCACGTTTTTCTGGTCCTACGAGCGGGGATCATGGCAATACGATGTGGCCGTCGTTCTGATCCTTATTTTCTCACTGGCCACGCCTCGCCGTTGGTTCCATGACCAACCGGAAGTAGGCTTGCCGGCAAACGCCAGCCAGGTGGAACAGCTCTCAAAAAGTGGCGAAGACGAAGTCTACCGTGTGGATGCCCGGGTATTGGCCCCCCCGGAACGCACTCCAGCGCTACAAAACGATCTGCACAGCGCCCTGCAAAAAGCACAGCCGGAACTAAACGATGGCCGGTTCTCCATTCGAGACATTGAGGCGATCCGCGATGAAAAGGGCAATGTGGTCGCCTATCGCGTCGCCATCCGGCACTGACTTTCGCAGTACGTTACCCCGCTACTTCAACGGCCCTCTTGTTTGGCTGGACCTTTTTTTGCCTGCACGACAGCACTTTCCAGCGCTCTTGACGGGCGCCGATGGGCGCCGCCGCGACTGGGGAACATTCGGGGCTTGTGCTAGGATTTAACGATACCTTGTGAAACGAGTTTTGCTATAGGGGCTGCTTTGAGACGAACAAATTCCGCCTTATTGACCGCCATGCTCGTGATCGGCCTGTGTTCCGGCATTGCAATGGCGAAAACGGGCCAGGAACCAGGAAAACTCACTCTCGATACCGTTCTGCAGTTCATGGATCACGCCGGGCAGGGCTTCAAGACGCTGACCGCGGATATCGAACACATCAAATACACCGCCGTGGTGAAGGATACTTCCACCGAAACAGGGAAAATCTGGGTGCGCAAAGATTCCAAGATGCGCATCGATTTCCTGAACCCGGACCCGCGCACCATTATCCGCGACGGCGATCATCTGTACATCTACACACCAAAAATCAGCCGCGTCGAGGAGATAAACATCAGCAAACACCTCGACGTGGCCGACCAGTATCTGGCGCTCGGCTTCGGCAGCCAAAGCGAGCGGCTGAGGAAGAACTTCAAGATCTCGCTCGCTCCCGAGGACACCCTCGACGGTCACAAAATGGCGGTATTGGAGCTGGTGCCACTCAACGAAGAGGCCAAAAAGCAGATCGACAAAATTCAGATCTGGGTCGATGAGTCGTCCTGGCTGCCGGTTCAGCAGAAGTTCTTCGAGACCGCCTCCGGCGATTACTTCATTTCCAGGTATACGAACGTTCTGGAAAACCTGAAGATCGGCGACAGCAAATTCAAACCCGACTGGCCCAAAGGCACAAAAGTAGAGAAACACAGCGGCTGATGACAACCCTTTGGAGTGCGGGAGCTTGCTCCGGCTTTGCGCAGTGACAGGTCTCGCGACTACAGCAATCGCAAAAGCGGTGGCAAGCCGCCGCACTCCATAGTATCTGTTAGTCGCAATTCAGACCCGCACGGCTTCCCGCTCCAGCAGTTTTTCCTTACGCTGAAGCCCCCAACGGTAACCGGCTAGTTGACCATCCGTGCGAATCACCCGGTGGCATGGCACAACAATCGACACGGGATTGGTCGCGCAAGCCCGCGCCACCGCTCGCACCGACTGCGGCTTGCCGAGCGCCCGCGCCACCTGCGTGTACGTGCGCGTCGCTCCCCGCGGAATCTTCTGCAACTCCTGCCAGACGCGGCGCTGAAACGCTGTGGCTTGAATGTCGAGCGGGAGTTCCACACTCGGGGCATCGCCTTCCACGCGTTTCACGATTTCGCGCACCCACTTTTCATGTTCGCCGGGCGACGGCCGAATTTCCGCACGGGGATATTCCTGCCGCAACTCGGCGACGAGCGCCTTCTCATTCTCGCCCAGATACACCGCCGAGATGCCGCGCTCGGTGGCTGCAACCAGCACGTTCCCGAGCGATGATTTTGCGATAGCGTAGCCGATCTCCATACCCGACCCTCCCTTTTGATACGACGCTGGCGTCATGCCCAAATGTGCGTTCGTTTTTTCGTAGATGCGGCTCGGCGAGCCGTAACCGCATTCGTACAGTGCCTCGGTGATTTCTTTTCCTTCACGAAGTAACTTCTTGAACTGCTTCACGCGAAACGCCTCAACAAATTGCCTCGGCGATAATCCGGTTGTGCGGCGAAACGCGCGCCGGAGCTTCGCGTCGGAGACGCCCAGTTGCGCGGCCAGCGTTTCCAGGCGCGGGCTTTCCTCGTCCGCTCTGGTGAGCAAATTGGCGGCTCGGCGCACCAGGTTGGCTCCTTCCTGCTGTTCCTGAGGACGGCACCGCTGGCAAGGGCGGTAACCACTTTGTTCGGCTTCCTTCGGTGAACGAAAGAACAGCGCATTTTTGCGCAGCGGCCTGCGCGCAGGACACGAGGGCCGGCAATAAATATTCGTCGAGCGAACGGCAAACACGAACGAGCCGTCCGCGCGGCGGTCGCGGGCCAGCATCGCTTGCCAGAATTTCGTCTGGGCCCTTGGCGAGAGATGGCTGGAAGATTTAGCGATCGAGTGTGTCTTCATGGTGCCTAGACTACGCGCGCGCTAAAAAGGAATCTATCCGATTTCGCGCGCCGAACTTTCACCGCTATTGGATTATGCTTCGCCCGGAGTGGGTATACTTTCGTCGGCCTGCACGGTATCCCGGTGCGCTGCCGTGATCACTAAGAGAACGGCGGCCAAAATGATGGCGCTCGCCAGGATGGTACGTAGCGTCAATGGCTCGCCAGCTAGAGACCAACCCAGGAAAAGCGCGACCACCGGGTTTACGAACGCATAGGTTGCCACGCGCGTGGCTGCACTGTGCTTCAGCACGTACACGTACGCGCTGAAGCCTACTCCCGATCCCAACACCGCCAGATACAGTAGCGCCATCCAAGATCGGTGCGTTACCTGCGCCCAGTGGAAGCCCCGAAGCTCGCCGCTAACGGTCGCCGCAATCAGCAGAGCCATTCCCCCCGCGAGGCATTGCATCGCCACTCCCAGAAGCGCCGAGTTCGGCTGCGGATGGTGCTTGGAATAGACGGAGCCGGCGGCCCAGGCAAACGAGGCAATCACCAGAATGAGCGTCCCGAACGGATTGATGCGATCTGAGCCACCAAGATCCTTGGGGCCGACCAGAAGCGCCAGTCCCGCGAAGCCCAGCATCACTCCCGCGAGCACACGCGCGACCGGCCGGCTCCCGCCGGGGCGCAGCCAATCGATCAGCACCATCCACAGCGAAACCGTGGCCACCAGAAGTGCCGCGATGCCCGATGGGACGATCTTCTCGGCCCAGGAAACCGTGCCATTGCCGATGCACAGCAACAAGCACCCGGTCACGATCGCTGTTCGCCACTGAAACACGGTGGGCTTTTCTTTGCTCTGGTACCGGAAAATGGGGTAGAAAACCAAACCCACTGAAAAATGACGCAGCGCGGGCAGCAGAAGCGGCGGCAGGGATTCGATGCCGATGCGAATCGCGAAAAATGTCGAGCCCCAGATAATGTAGACCGCCGCGTAGGCGAGATAAAGCAGCGTACGGTTGCCTGGCGTGGCCTTGGCGACTATCTTGGCAGAGCTTAGTTCGCCTTGGACCGATGTGCTTCCGGTGATCATGCTGGGCCAAGACCGACGATAGCAGGGATTCCCAGCGGCCCCGAGCGCCATTTTGGAGGTTTGCGCGTAAGGGGCTTTCGCGAGTGTGATGGGACGGACGAATTCCCAAATTGGAACGAAAAGTCGCCTGAGCCTGCTCTGAAAATACCCACAGGGCAGCCTCAGCCTCAAAGTACCATTACCATGTATTTGATCTTAGGACACTTCTGCCCATTTCCACAGGTTGACAGGCAACCTCTCACTGTGGCATTTTGAAACTCCGCAGCATCTTCTCGGTGCGCGGTTTGGTTTCGGTGCTTTGGGTTCAGGGTTCGGGGATCTCGCTTCAGCACGACCAAGCAAGACCAGCAAGACCCGTTATACGGAAATAGAATTACCGCCTTAGTTCTATAATTCTGTACGTTCATCTCACTGAGGGGCGGGATGAGTGTCAGCAACGCGCTAGTCTGGGATGGATTGCCTTCACTGCCGGAACCGACCGCCAAATTGGGCGCGGCTCCCGCACTCCCGGAAAAACCAATTGCCTTGCGGGTCATGCCGCTGCTCCGCTCGCCGCAGCCACGGCGATTTGTTCGCGTGCCCACGTATGCCGTTGGCGTGCACATGGAGAAGCGGGAGCGCCCGCGCGCCCTGCTTCAGTTGCCTCTGAAATTGCACAGCGTTTCCGGCGTCATGGAGGATTTCCCGGTTTCGCTGGTGACCCGCGACATCAGTTCCTCGGGCGTGTACTTCCTTTGCCCCAGGCCGCTGGCGATTGATACCGCAATCGAACTGGATATCGTCCTGGTCAGCCGACCGCTGGGCTACGGAAACGTCGTGGTCTCCTCGAAGGCGCGCGTTCGCCGCGTTGAGCCCGCCAATATGCCCGGATGGTTCGGCATCGGCGTCAGTTTCGAGGATTTCGCGTTCGATCGCGACGACAACATTCCGATGCCATATTCCCCAGGCTAAACGCCAGCGACTCCGAACATTCGCCTGTATTCCCACGTCAACCCGTCATAGAGTTTCTGCTACTCTGGAGTCGTGTCCACTCGCAGACCACTGGCAGGCGTGCTTTTCGATTGGGATGGCACGCTGATTGATTCCTATCACGCCGATTCGCAAGCGTATTTGGCGATGTTCCAGGAACTGGGCATTCCGTGGGGATTGCCGGAACTGGACCTGCACTACTCTCCGGACTGGTACACCGTCTACCGCGCGGCCGGCATTCCGAATGCCCGATGGGACGAAGCCGACACGCTCTGGAGAACCAATTACGCGCGCCACCGGCCCAAACTGATGCGCGGCACGCGGAGGGTGCTGGCACAACTGGCGCGCCGCCACAGGCTGGGATTGGTTACCAGCGGCGACCGCAATCGCGTCACCCGGCAGCTTCGCGAGTACCGGCTGACGCAGATATTTCATGCGCGCGTCTGTGGTGGCGACACCGCAAACAAGAAACCGCACCCGGAGCCGCTGCTAAAGGCGTTGAGCAAGATGAAGGTCGACCCGCGGGAATGCGTGTATGTGGGCGACACACCGGAAGATCTGCAGATGGCGCGCGCGGCAGGAGTTTGCGCCATCGCTGTGCTTGGGCCGTTTCCCACCGAAAAGAAGCTTCGCGCCGAAAAGCCGGACTTTCTGCTGGAAAAATTGGAACAGTTACCGGAGCTATTGCGAAAGTTGTTTGTAGCTCGGGCAAACGAAAAACCCCGCGTATAACTCCCGCGCCCTGATTTCCCACTTACGGCTTGGTCGGCGCGGGAGGATTGGCAGTTGGTGGTGTAGGCGCAGCTGAGGCCGGCGCGGCTGGCGCCTCGCTTGCCGGAAACGGCTTGAAGTTTGACCATTTGATGGTGACGCGTACCGGCACATTGCGATTTTTCAGTTTCACGACATCTTCTGCCCGCGAGTAGTTCGGGAACCAGTATTTTCCGTCGACATTTTCGCGATAGGTTTCAAACATGCTGAACGGCAAACTGGATGGACGATACTCGCCTAGGTCGGTTATCCATTTCCCGTATGTCTTCACTACTTCCAGATACTTCTGATCGACCCAGACGACGCCATCGAAGTACGGATGCTGGCGATCCAGGGTCTTCGGATGCACCTGGAAGATGTAGCACTCCACCTCGTCCACCGTTTCCGTCCCCAGGTACTGCAGCTCATATTTGGGCAACTGACTTGTTGTCAGTGGATACGCGGGTGTGCGGAACATCTGCTGCACGTCGTCCGGTTCGAATTGCAGGTACTCCAGCGTCGATTGCGGTGAAGAAAGCGCCCGCTCATAAATCTTGCCGTCGCTGGTGCGCCCCGCTTCATACGTGGCCTGATACTCGCCGGATGGCTGTCCGTCGGGCCCGAATTCCTGGATGCGGATGGTCTTGCGATAGGAGTATTGCGGCCGCGCGGTAACGTAGATGTCTTCCTTCTGCGAGAATCCTTTGATGATTTGCGCGGGCGGCAATGAAGGAGGAGCTTCCGGCTCCGGCACGCCGATCACGCGCTTCACGTCGTGTTCGGGAGGTGGCGCCGTGAGCGGGCCTGCGCTTGTTTCTTGTCCGGGCAGGCGGGCAGCCGCCAGCAGCATCAGCAGCGCCGCGGACAACAGATGCGGCCGGTCGAGTACGTAGGCGATTGTTCGGAAAATGACCTTCATGCTAAACAGTTAGATGCGGGCAAACCCGTGAAAAGCCGCTTCAAGCCCATGGCCAGTGTAGCGCAACCAGCCGTACCGGGTTGCGATGTTTTGCGGGATTAGAAAAACTCTCTCTGCTACAATTTATTCTTTAACGAATGGACAGCAACGAGAATCACGCCAGACGTTTTTTCGTCGCGGGACGCGTGCAGGGAGTCGGGTACCGCTATTTCGTTCAGGAATTAGCGCAAGAACTGGGTCTGCGCGGCTACGTGCGTAACCTCCGCGACGGCCGCGTGGAAGTGCTGGCGATTGGCTCGCCGGAGACTTTGCGCCTCGCGCGCCAGGCCTTGCAGAAGGGCCCGATGATGTCTCGCGTTGCCGAAGTGATTGAGCAACCCGCAACCTTGGATAACCGCTACGACAGCGATTTCACCGTCGAAATGACGATCTGACGAGGAGCGCAAGGAATGGACGATCTGAAGAAGTTGATTCGCGAGGTGCCGGACTATCCCAAGCCGGGGATTCTCTTTTACGACCTCACGACCCTGCTGAAAGATAAACAAGGATTTCACACCCTGATCGAGCGCCTTTGCGCACACTATGAAGGCCACAAAATTGACTTGGTGGCAGGCATCGAAGCGCGCGGATTTATTTTTGCGCCGGCGCTGGCCTACCGCCTCGGAGCGGGCTTTGTCCCGATTCGCAAGCCCAAAAAGCTGCCCGCCAAGACCGCGAAGGTTTCCTATGCGCTGGAATATGGCACCGATTCTCTGGAGATGCATGAGGACGCCATCAGCCGCGGGCAGCGCGTGCTGCTCTGCGACGATTTGCTGGCCACCGGCGGCACAGCAGCCGCTGCCATCCAGTTAATTCGCTCGCTGGGTGGCGTGGTGGAAGGTACCGCGTTTGCTGTGGAGCTGACTTTTCTAAAGGGCCGCGCAAAATTGCAGGGGCTCGAGGTATTCTCGCTAATCCAATACGACAGGTGAGGTGCAGCGGTGTGCAGCCTTACTTTTTTGGGTGCTGTCGCTGGCGAATCGCTTCGAACAGGACAACGCCCGTGGCCACGGAAACATTCAGCGATTTCACCGGGCCTGTGGTGGGCAGCGAAACCACAAAGTCGCAGCGCTTGCGCGTGAGTTCGTGCAGACCTTTGCCTTCACTCCCCATCACGATTCCCGTGGGTGAACTGTAGTCCACCTCGGTGTAGGATTTCTCTCCTGCTTCGTCGAGGCCGACCAGCCAGTAACCCGCTTCCTTTAATTCCTCCATGGAACGCGCCAGGTTCGTCACCTTGGCGACAGGAAGATGCGCCAGCGCGCCGGCGGACGCTCGCGCCACCGTGTCGGTCAGTCCGGCGGCGCGGCGCTCGGGAATAACTACGCCGTGAGCTCCGGCGGCAAGCGCGGTGCGAATCACGGCGCCCAGGTTATGGGGATCTTCGACGCCATCGAGCAGCACGATCAGCCCCGCCTGTCCTTTGGACTGATTCGCGCGCTCCAGAATATCTTCCAGCGTGGTGGCAGCGCGAGCCGCGGCGATGGCCACCACTCCCTGGTGATCGCGAGTATTCGCGACGCGATCCAACTGGCCGCGATCTTCAAAGCGCACTGCGACGCCACGCTCGCGCGCCAGCTGCACGATCTGTTCCACGCGCGAATCCTGGCGACCTTTGGCGATGAGGATGCGGTCAAACGTGCTGCCTGCCTCAAGCGCCTCGCGAACCGCATGAATGCCGGTAAATCGATCCATGGGAAGAGAGTTTACAGTCTAGAGTTGAAAGTTAAAAGTTAAGGCCACAGCAAAGACCACCGACTACCTTCTCTTTAGTCAAGGGCAGCGCAAAATTCCAGGATGCGTGTGCGCGTGGACTTCACGCCCACCGCGAATGGTAAACCGGCGGCATCATCGAGCAACAGAATGACGCGGTCAAGTTCGCCTTCACCGGCGCGTCCCGCCAGCGCCAGACGAATGGGATGAAACAGGTCGCGACCACGAAGATCGAGATCCTCCTTTAAAGAGGTGATCACCTCTTTGAAACGGTCAGACGTAAGCGGCGCGGGATTGAGCAATAGCAAAGCGAGGTGGCGGATCACATCGCGAGCAGCGTAGCGCGCGAGCACCGCGTGGGCATCCACGCGATTCAGGATCTCCGCACCGTCATACTCGAATACCAGGCGCAGCAATTCCGCCAATCCCTCCGCATCAACCGCGAACTGACCCAGTAGCGACGCGGCACGCTCGCACCAGGCGGTTACCTCCGGCGTGGGCGCTGTGGTGAGCCAACCTCGCTGAACAAGAACCGCCAGGACATCGTTCGCGACCCAGGAGTGAACGGAAACCGGATGCGACTGGATGTGTTCTGACCACGCCATGAAGGTCAGTTCACTGAAAGTGTCGCGACGACGTGACAGGCAATCGCCTCTCCACGACCGACCGCGTCCACGCCCTCGTTGGTCTTGGCCTTCAGATGCACTCTTTCAGCGGTCACCTTCAGCGACTTGGCCAGCGCTTCCCGCATTTTGGAAAAATGCGGGCCAAGCTTGGGACGTTCCAGAATCACGACAGCATCGATGTGCTCGATGGCAAATTTGTGTTCGTCGAGCAGTTTCCGCGCGTACTCCAGGAACAACAGGCTGTTCGCGCCCTTCCACTTCGGATCGGTATCGGGAAAATGCTTGCCAATGTCGCCAAGCCCGGCCGCGCCCAGCAGCGCGTCGCACATAGCGTGCGCGACAACATCGCCGTCAGAATGTCCCGCTGGCCCCTTGTCGAAAGGCACTTCTATGCCGCCGATGATCAGCTTGCGGCCCTCCACCAGGCGGTGCAGGTCATACCCGATGCCGCAACGGGTGCTCATGCGGTCTTTTGTTCGGAGTGCAGATAGAAGCGCGCGAGCTCCATGTCCGAGGGCTTCGTGATTTTGATATTCCGCTCCGACCCCTGCACCACAAACACGTTTTGCCCGAGGCGCTCGACGAGCCCGGCTTCGTCGGAGGCACTCAGTCCATCGCCTTCCGCCTCTCGAAACGCTTGCTTCAACAGTTGTGTCTCGAATACCTGCGGCGTCTGCGCCAGCACCACACGCTCACGCGGAACGGTAGCCGTGATGACCGCCACATCTTCCGGCAAGCTGGCCCGCTTCACTTCCTTCACCGTATCCATCGCCGGAATCCCGAGTATGGCCGCTTTGTGGCGGCGGGCCTGTTCAATCACGCGCGTCACCTGCTCCACGGTCACAAACGGCCGCACCGCGTCGTGCACCACCACCAGTTCCGTGTCGTCGCCAACAAGCTTCAACGCCGCCGCAACCGACCCTTGACGCGAGTCGGCGCCCTTCACCACGCGCACCGGTTGTTTGAACTTTTCCTGGCTGATGCGGGCATTCAGTGGCTCTACGTTTTCTGCGCGCGTGGCAACGATGATTTCAGAGATCAGCGGGCAAGCGGCGATCCGGCGAAGGCTCAGAATCACAATCGGCACGCCGTCGAGCTCCAGAAACTGCTTGGGAGTTTCCGCGCCCATGCGCGTTCCGAGTCCTGCGGCAGGAAGAATGGCAACGATCTGGCTCATGGTTGAAAGCAGTCCGGCTGAAGCGGAGTCTCCAGCGGCTTGACGCCGGGTTGCAGAAAATTGAGTGTACATCAACCGAGGGCTGGAAGAGAAATCCAGGGGCGAGCATTGACGTCGCCGGCGCTAAGAGAAAAGGGTTAGCCGGGCTAAGTCCGTTCCGTGTCCGGGAAGCCCACTCGCGAACCAGCCTCGGCCCGCTGCGCAGCTTCCGGTCGCGCATGCCCGTTCCCGTTGGCATTGTCAGCAGGAAGCACCTCAATCGGGCTCGCCGCAGTCCAGTTGGCTTTCGTCGCGGCTGCGTCATGGCGTTCTTCCAGCCGTCCAAAGATCATTTTGCCCGCGGGCGTCTGGTGAACCGAAGTGACAATGATATCCACGGTGCGATTAATCAACCGCCGCGCTCCGTCCACCACCACCATCGTGCCGTCATCCAGATAGGCCACGCCCTGGCTCGATTCCTTGCCTTCGCGCAGGATCAGCACGCGCATCGATTCGCCCGGCAGCACCGCAGCCTTCATGGCGTTGGCAAGTTCGTTGACATTCAACACCGCGATTCCTTGCACGCGCGCCACTTTGTTCAGATTGAAATCGTTGGTGACGATTTTGCACGAAGAACGTCTCGCCAGCTCCATCAGCTTCTGGTCCACGCCCGTTCCCGCCGCAATGTCCTCTTCCAGTATGCGAACTTCCAGCCCCGGCATTTTCTGCATGCGTTGCAACACTTCCAGGCCGCGCCGCCCGCGCTGGCGCTTCAGCGAATCCCCGGAATCCGCAACCAGTTGCAGCTCATGCAGTACAAAGCGCGGGACTCCGAGCGTACCATCCAGAAAATGCGTCTCGCAGATATCGGCAATGCGCCCGTCAATCAAGACGCTGGTATCCAGAAGCTTCAGGCAAGAGGAACTGGCGGCAGCGGGCACGGCAACGGAGTGCGGCAAAGGGTAGTGGAAATCGCGCGCTTTGCGCGAGCCCACTGCCAGTCCTAAATATCCAAGAGCAAACAGCGAGGTGCATTCGAAGAACGACTTGGTGGGTTCAGGTTCAGCAGTACGGGAAATAACCAGGGTAATGAGGAGGGCCGTGAGGAGACCGAGGACCGCGCCGATCATTCCCCCCATCAGCCCGCTGATCTCCGCGCGACGCATGCGCAATTCCGCCAGCAAAATCACCATAGCCATCAGGAAGCCGAGACCCGCGGCAGGGAGTCCGTGCGCGCCGAACGGGCTGAGCGAGTAACACAAGACGACCGCCGCGCTGACCAAAACGATGCGTGCCACCCAAAAGTCCCAGCTCTGGTTCAAAAAGTGACCTGCACGAACCCTGTCGTGCGAAGCGCCGCCGACCGGGAGCGCGCTCGGCACATCAGAGGCGGCATGAACCTGCGGGTAAACCTGATTGTGGCCCATGAATCCTCACCTTACGGCAAGAATTGACCTGCTTCCGCGAAAAGCTGCAGCAGGGCAACTGACTGCAGTTTCGCGAAACTAGTAACGAGGCTGTCTATATACTCTCCCATTAGGCATCAAGTCAAGGACAAGCTGCGCTGGCCAGTTGCTCATTTTTCGATTGGCCGAATCACCGGAGTTGAACGAAGGCTTGAGGATCTATTTCCAGTAAGTGATGTTATAGCCAGCGGGAATTGTGAACAGCGAGGCGTCAGGTTCCTTTCTGCGGATGTTGGTTAAAGCGGCGCGGTCTTCAACTTGCTTGGTGAAATCTGAGCAGACCCACAGCAGGGTTGCACGCAACTTATCCGACCGCCATTGTTCCATCGCTCTGACAGCTCGGCCGTTCCATTGACCACCTTTTTCGGTTCCCCGCCACGTCAATCTGACCCCGCGTGCCTTGAATTGTTGGATTTCTTCATTCCCCAGGTCCTCAACCAGCACATTAGGATTTCTGACGGTAAGAAAGCGGACTAGTTCATATGAGTAGGGATGGTCGCTCTGCTCGAAGGGTGGCAGATTGGGACAGGACTGCAGCGCCGGCGCAGTCAGTCGACTGGGATCGGGGTTAATAGTCTTCCCATTAAAGCAATCAAAAATGCTGACGGTTAGTTCCGCCGGGCGGTCCAGTGCCATGATGGTATCCGCGTCGCGGTGCGGGCACTCGAATGTGCCAGAGCCTTTGCAAAGGTCCCCATGTCTGCCGGTCAGCATACAGATGTCGCACCAATCTCAGCCAAGTCCCGATTGGCGATTTTCTTGTCCGCCGCTAAGAGCAGGAAGTTGCGTCCGTGCAACGGAAAAGGCCAGTGATGCTGGCGCGATCAATCACGTGGCCAATCATCGCTCGATAAAGCGCCGCACCGGTCGGCGGAAAATCCGCCGAAGGGGGCAAATCGAGTTCCTTATCAAGCGCGTATACCGTGAAGACGTAATGGTGGATGCCGTCGGGGACAAGCCCGGGAGGCGGGCACGGACCGCTATAACCAAAGTTGAAGGCGTCGTTCAGAATTTGTTGGCCCGGAGGACTGCCAGCGGCACCGGCGCCTGCGGGAAGCTCGGTGATCGAGGGCGGAATGTTGAACACACCCCAGTGAGTGAAGTTTGCCGTGACGTCAAATAGCACCACGGCGTAGCTGCGAGTGCCACGACCGGCGCGCGTCCACGACAGCTGTGGCGAGTCATTGCCACCGGTGCAGACGCTACCCAATTGTCCGTTGAAGACCATCGATGAAGGAATCAGTTGATCGTTCTCGAATGTACTGCTCGTGACACGAAATTTTTGCTCCCAATCCGAATCGGCCTGGGGCGTCGAGGTTGCCGGTTGCTCAGACTTACCGTGGCCCGAGGAAACGACCCACGGTACGAAAATCGCGAGGAACAAAACAAGCACAAAGAGCCGTGTTTTCATCTGTCTCCCCTTCCTGTATGGACCTGGATATTCCAATTCACCTCCGTCTTTGCGCAAGAGACGCTACGCCCCCGGTCCTCGCGTGTCAAGCAAGTTTGGGGACGCTGTAGCCGCGCTCGCGCGCTCATTTTCTGATCACCAACAAACCAGCGTCTGCACGGTCGCCTTACGGATGAGCACGTGAAACAGTTCCGCCCCTAATGGGACGCCGCAGCCCGCTCAGGTCATCGTGTTGGGGTAGAGTACTGCTCGGGAGCTTCGTTCGCACACTATCCGACAGATCGATGATCAGGTCTTTGGGCGCAGCCTCCAGCGTCACCAGATAATATTCCGCAATCGCTTTATAGCTTTGTTTGCCTCTAATCCGAACAAGCGGATTCCCGATGCGCCAAGAACATCCCTTGCTTTTGCAACCTGGAATTTTGTGACAGTTACGCTGACCCCGGGAAGAAACGAAAACCCGTAACTTAGAGTGTCGCGGTTCAGCACCTTCGGGCAGACGTACCTCGCTCGATCTGCAAGGCAGTGTGGCTCAAGGCAAGTAGAAACGCGGAACGCGCTGGCTGACCGCGCACAGCAAGTCTGAGGTGACCGTGCCGAGGCTGCGCGCGATCACATTTGCCGGATAAACGTTCTCTCCGTACGTCCCGTAAACTGTCGCTACATCTCCGATCGCCACGTCGGGAACGTCGGTAACGTCCAGCAGCGTCACATCCATGGAGACAATCCCGATCATTGGTGCGCGGTGCCCTCGAATATAAACGCAGCCGCGATTGCCCAGCGAGCGATGGATGCCGTCGCCGTATCCCGCCGACATCACCGCGGTCTTCGATGGCCGCTGCGCGACCCAGCTGGCGTTGTAGCCCACACTGTCTCCGGTAGCCACCGAGCGCAGGCCGATCAGCCGCGCGCGCAGGCTCATCACCGGCCGCAGCGGAAGCTTCGATTCGATTTCGTTGCGCCGCTCAATGGGATCGAGTCCGGGGTGATATCCGTACAGAATCGCGCCCGGCCTCACCATGTCGGCCCAGGTTTCCGGACGCGCCGCGATCGCCGCGCTGTTTGCCAGGTGCAGTAGCCCGGGGTCCACTTTCAGCGCTCGCAACCGGTCCACCGCCGTGTAGAAGCGTTCCGTTTGCAGCCGCGTCTGAATCCCGGTGGGCGAGTCATTCAGGACTTCTGAGGAAGCAAAGTGCGTGAACACGCCGTCGAGCTGCAGGTGCGGACACCTGGCCAATTGCCGGGCGAAACAATCTGCGTCGCTCGGCGCAATCCCCAGGCGGTTCATCCCGGTATCAACCTTCACGTGAATCGCCACGTGTTTCTTGCGCAGCTTCGCGGCGGCCGCTTCGAACGTCGCCAGTTGTTCGCAGCGATGAATCGCGGGCGTCAAATCGTGTTCCAGAAAGTTCTTTTCTTCGCCGGGCCAGAATCCCCCTAGCACCAGGATGGGCGTGCGCACACCCTTCTTGCGGATCTCGATTCCCTCTCCCGCCGAAGCGACGCCGAACCAGTCGGAGCCAATCTTCTCCAGCGCTTTCGCCACCTGCGCAACGCCGTGGCCGTAGCCGTTGCCCTTCACGATGGAGAGTACCTTGCGCGGCGTCTTCCTTTTTTCGGACCTGGGATTGATGTAGTCGCGAATGGCGCGGTAGTTCTGCGCAAGCGCCGAAACCGAAACTTCCGCCCACACCGGACGTCCAACAAATTTGCTTGGGTCGTTTTTTCTGCTGCGCATGAATCTTCCTGAAAAATCCAGTTTACGACATTCCCGCGATACTGCCTAAAACCTGTTGTCGGAAAGCTGTGGCCGCAAGCGCGTGAATGACAACAGAGGGAGAGAGCACGAATGTAGCCAACGGAATCGTGGAAAGGGCACCGTCATCAGAATCAGGGCTAAACGGTAAACCCGCCGCTAAATAATTGATTTATTGTTACTTAGCGACTCTTTGGCAGGCGCTGTCGGACCCATGTACCAAGTGCGTGTTCACGGCTTCTTCTTCCCCTGCTGTGGGCACGCGGACGCGGTGTGTCCGCCGTTACATCTCGTCGCCGCCCGCAAATTGCGAGAACGCATCCGGCGCCGCTTCTTCAAATCGCGTCAACCGGCTGCGAAATACAAATTTCACTTTATCGGTCGGGCCGTTCCGTTGCTTCGCGATCAGTATGTCCGCCATGTCGCGTTCTTCCGGCGTGGCATTCAAGTTAAAGAAATTGGGGCGGTAAATGAACATCACGACGTCGGCGTCCTGTTCGATGGCGCCCGATTCGCGCAAGTCGGAAAGTTGCGGCCCGCGTTCCTCGCGTTCCGGCGCACGTGTCAACTGGCTGAGCACCAGCACGGGAACCTGCAACTCCTTGGCAAGCCCCTTCAGCCCGCGCGAAATGCTGGCCACTTCTTCCTGGCGGGAATTGAACCGCCCGCGCGCCGTGATCAACTGGAGATAGTCGACGATCAGCAGCGAAAGGCCCTTGTCGCGTTTCAACCGCCGGGCTTTCGCGCCAATTTCCAGCACGCTGTTGGACCCCGCATCGTCAATCCACAACGGCGCGGCGGAAATTGTCCCCAGCGCTTCCGTCATGCGGCGCCAGTCCTCCCTGCTCAGGTGCCCGGACCGGAATTTGTGCGCGTCGATCTGGGCGACCGAGGCCACCAGGCGTTGCAGCAACGATTCCTTGGACATTTCCAGGCTGAAGACCGCTACCGGCATCCCCGCCCGAATCGAAATATTCTCCGCCAGATTCAACGCCAATGCCGTTTTTCCTTGCGACGGGCGCGCGGCAAGAATAATCAGTTCCGAAGGCTGCAAGCCGGAGAGCAGCTTGTCCAGCTCGCCGTAACCAGTGGAAATCCCGGTGACGCTCTTCCCTTCACGAAAAATCTTTTCAAGGCGCTCGAAATTGTCGCGAACCAGGTCCTTGATGGGAATCAGCCCGGCCTTCACGCGATCTTCGGCAAGCGCAAAAATACTGGATTCCGCGCTGTCGAGTATCACGTCCGCGCCGTCTTCGCCCTCGAGCGCGCTCTGCTGAATCTTGTGCGTGGCATGAATCAGGTTGCGCAGCAGCGCCTTCTCGCGCACGATCCGCGCGTAGTGGTCGACGTTCGATACCCGTGGCATCCCGTCCACCAGCGACGCCAGGTACGGCGCCCCACCCGACGCTTCCAGTTCTCCGTGCCGGTGCAATTCCTCCGTCAGCGTTACCAGGTCGATGGCCTGCTGCGCTTCCGCCAGCGCCACCATCTGCGTGAACACGTTGCGATGCTGCGGCAAGAAAAAGTCTTCGGCTTTCAGGGACTCGATGGCGGCGTTCAGCGCGTTGTTGTCGAGGATGATGGCGCCGAGGATGGAACGCTCCGCGTCAATATTGCTCGGCAGCGGTTTCTCGATGGTCGTATCAGCAGGCATGATGGCACGGGAAAAGCCCGTCTCGTTTTCGCTTTCTCTTCGCTATTGGAACATTTTTCCCGCTGGAAGGCAAGTGCGGATTCGTTTTTCCGTTGTTTGCGTTCCCCTGCGTCGAAGTGATGCGCTGATTGTGCGCGTGTCTTTCGTTCGCGTCAATCGGACTGCTTGTGAATCGCGAAGGAAAACCGGTGAAAAACTTTTTCGAGGCCCGAGTCTATGGCAGGCAGCACTTCTTGGTCGATTCGATCGGAGCATTCATCTTCGGCTACTTCCAGATCGTAGATCGCTTGCAGATTCAACCAGAATCGCGCCGTCGTGTTGAAGTATCGAGCAAGCCGAAGCGCTGTATCCGTCGTGATGCCCCGCCGCTCATGGACGATTTCAGAAATCCGCGTAACGGGAGTTCGCGGGTCCAGCGCCAGTTTGTTCATGCTCAGGCCAAGGGGCTTCAAGTACTCTTCACGGAGAATTCCCCCCGGATGAATTGCTGGAAGGAGTTTCTTCTGGCGACGCATCCGGGTTTCCTTAGTGATAGTCGACAATCTCCACCTCGTGGACATCTGAGTCACGCCACGCAAAGCAAATCCGCCACTGGTCGTTGACGCGAATGCTGTATTGGCCTCGGTGCAAAGCCTCCAAGCGATTTTCAGGAGGTGATGCCAGATCGCGCAACTCCACGGCACTGTCGAGCAACCGCAGCTTCCGCCGGGCGACTGGCTCGATATACGTTGAACGTCAAACGTCAAACGTGATGGCCTGCGAATTCCGGAGGAAATCGTTGCACAACTTTCTTTCACCGGTATGGCAAGATGCTCGCGCCACAAAATGGGAAAGGCGAATCGCGATGAAAACCACCCGCGGCAGAAATCATTGGCTAAGGCGCGCCACCGCAGCCCTTTTACTTTACTCTGCCGCATTTCTGGCGACCGGTGCAGTCGCAGCCTTCGCGCAATCAGCGCCGTCTCAGGTCGCTGTAGCTTCGCCGTATGCCGCGGCAAGCGACAACGCCAATCGCCAGGCCAAGGAGTGGGTCGCGCGAGGCACGCCAGGTTTGGCGCTGGCCGTGGCAGTCGACGGAATAATCGTCTACTCCGAAGGGTTCGGCTTCGCCGATCTGGAAGAGCGCGTGCCCGTCTGGCCAACCACCAAATTCCGCATCGGCAGCATTTCCAAGCCGCTGACGGCCGTCGGACTGATGGAGTTGGTGCAATCCGGAAAGCTGGATTTGGATGCTCCCATTCAGAAATACGTGCCGTCCTTTCCTGATAAAGGTGCTGTGATTACGGTGCGAATGGTCGCTGGTCATCTCGGCGGCATCCGGCATTATCAGGGCGACGAGTTCGCCATCCAGAAGCATTACGCCAATGTCACCGCCGGCCTCGCCATCTTTAAAGACGATCCCCTCGTTTCGCCGCCGGGAACGAAGTTTAACTATTCCAGTTACGGCTTCAACCTGCTGAGCGCCGCAATAGAATCGGCGTCGGGACAAGACTTCCTTTCCTACATGCAAGCGAACGTGTTCGCGCCGTTCGGCCTGGTCCACACCACGCCGGACCTGAACTCGCAAATCGTGGAGCAGCGCTCGCGCTTCTACGAATTGCCCAAAAATGGGCCGGTAGAAAACGCTCCCTACGTCGACAATAGTTATAAATGGGCCGGGGGCGGCTTTCTCTCAACTGCCGAAGATCTCGTCCGTTTCGGCTGCGCTCTTCTCCAGCCCGGCATCCTGAACGCGCAATCCCTGAAAACCATGTTCACGTCGCAAAAAACGAGCGCCGGCGAAGAAACTGGCTACGGCATTGGCTGGGGCATCGGCAAGAGTCCTTCGGGAAAGCGGTTTTACGCACATTCCGGTGGCTCAGTCGGTGGAACGTCGCAATTGATCGTGTTTCCCGACAGTCACGTCGTCGTGGCGCTGGTCACAAATCTCTCGGACGGCACATGGAAGACGGAAGAGGTGAAAGCCGTTGCGGAAGCTTTTGAAGCTATCAAAAAATGATCTTTGCGCTGTGCTCAGAATCGAGGCAAAAAAAGAGGCACGATTACTCCGTGCCCCTGGGTTGCATTCTACAGAATCCGTCGAAAGCTTACGCTTCCTTATCGACGTGGATCTTGATCTCGGCAGTGATCTCGCGGAACACCTTGACGGTGACCGGATATTCGCCCAGCGCCTTCACGGGGTCTTTTAACTGAATCTGCCGCTTGTCCACTTCAAAGCCCTGCGCCTTTAGTCCGTCGGCAATGTCCGCCGTCGTCACCGAGCCGAACATCTGATCGTTCTCGCCGGTCTTGCGCGTGAACTTCAGCGACACTCCCGTCAGCAACTCGGCCTGCTTCTTCGCGGCGTCCAGTTCCGTCGCGGTCTTCTTCGCCAAAGCCCCGCGAATGCGTTCCAACGCCTTCATGTTACCGGCCGTGGCTTCAATCGCCAGCTTGTGCGGCAAAAGAAAATTGCGCGCGTACCCGGGCTTCACGGTCACAACGTCTCCGCGGTTCCCCAGCTTTTCGACATCTTCTTGAAGAATGATTTGCATATGAAATCCCTAGCTCCCTTTCCTGACCTTTAGGCCTTCGGGGCCTCAACTGCGGGAACGACCACGCGAGGTGCCTGGGTTCCCGCCGCGCTGCCGGCAAACGGCAGCAAAGCAATATTCCGCGCGCGCTTGATGGCCACGCCCAGCCAGCGCTGGTGCCTCGCGCAAACTCCCGTCATGCGGCGCGGCAAAATCTTCCCGCGTTCCTGCACGAACTGCGCCAGGATGTCGGCGCGCTTGTAGTCGATGAAGTCCATCTTCTCGACGCAGAACTTGCAGACTTTCTTCTTGCGGAAATACTGCCGCTTGCCGCGAGGCCGCCCGCCTGGTCCACCAGGACCGCCCGGTCCGCCTTCACGACGCCCTCCGCCACCGCCGCTATGCCCGCCTTCGCGACGACCACCGCCGCCACCTTGTCCGCCACCGCCTTCGCGCGTTTCCCGCGGTGCCGGCGTCGACGGAGCGGCGGCGGTCATTGGTTTCTGTTCCTCTGACATACGTTCCTACCTTTCCCATGTGCTCCGGGCTTTCCTGAGCGGAGCTTCCCAATCAAATCTTTTCCTGCGCGGGGCGCATCAACAGAATCTCCCGCGAACCCGCAATCATTCCAGAACCGCAGCCTAGCTGGCCGGAGAGGCCTGTTCTGCCTGTGGCGCAGCCGGAGCCGGTGACGGCGCGGGTGTGCGGCGCGGACGCCGCGCGGCGCGCACTTCGCGCTTGTGCGAGAGCTTCTTCTGCCGCTTCAGATCTTCGTCGAGCCGCACGGTCTGATACTTGATGATGGAGTCCGCGACACCCAGGCGGCGCTCCAGTTCGTGCACCAGTTCACCGTGATTGGTGCGCACCTGCTGGTAAACGTAGATGCCTTCGCGGTGTTTCATCACCTTGTAGGCAAGCTTCCGCGTTCCCCAGTGCTCGGTCTTCTCGATCTTTCCGCCCTTCTCTTCGCAGGCGTGTTCGAGAGTGGCGATGACTTTCTTGATTTCCTCTTCCGGCGTCGCCGGGCGGGCAATAAAGATCAAATCGTACAAACGTTCTTCCATAATGACCTCGTTTCTTCCTGTTCCGGGCGCAAATCCCGAGAAACCTGTTCCTATCGGTCGCGAGCTCCGCCGCTACTTCGCTTCTTCTGGCGGCGGCACTCGCCGGTTGTACTTGTTCATCGTGGCCGCGATCCCTTGCGTCAGCAGCAACTCCACCGCATCTGCCGCGCCCGCCACCATTTCTGCCGCCACTTCCAGCTCGGCCTTTTTCATCGGCCGCAGAACGTAAGCGGCAAGGTCGCCAACCGGATGATCCGGACCGCATCCCAGCCGTAGCCTCGCAAATTCCTGCGTTCCCACGGCGCCGGTCACAGACTTCGCGCCGTTGTGCGTCCCCGGGCGCCCGCGTTCCCCGATGCGAATCATCCCCCACGGTAGATCCCGCTCGTCAAAAATCACCAGCAGGTCCTTGGCTTGCAATTCGTACTTCCCCAGCAGCTCCCTCACCGAGATGCCACTCAGGTTCATGTACGTCTGCGGCTTGGCCACAACGACTTCTTCTCCTACCAGTTTGCCGCGGCCCACCAGCGCCTTGCCCTCGGGCCGTTCCACGCGGATGGACGCGCGATTCGCGATTTCGTCCACCGCCAAGAATCCGAGGTTATGCGGCGTCCACTGATACTCCGGGCCAGGATTGCCAAGGCCAACAATGAGCCGCATAGCGCTTCGCACCAGACCGGCGAAAAAGAATTACTTCTTCTTTTCCGGCTTCTCCGCTTTCTCCGCTGCCTTGGGCTTGCCTTCTTCCTCGGCGCCTTGTTCGCCTTCCACTTCCTTCTTGCCCTTCTTGATGACTTCCGGCTCCGCAGGCGTTGTTCCAACCACTGCGGCTTCCACCGGCTTCTCTTCCTCGACGCGCAGCGCCACGACGTGCGCGATAACGCTGTTCGCGTCCGTCAGCAACTTCACCTTGGTCTTATCGAGCGGCAGATCGGAGGCGCGCAAGCTCTGGTTTAGCGCCAGCCCGCTCACGTCCACCTTGAACTCCGTCGGAATGTCGGCAGGCAAGCACTCGACTTCCACCTCCCGCATCACCGTTTCGAATACTCCGCCCTGCACCTTCACGCCCGAGGGTTCCCCGAAGGTGTGCACCGGCACCTTCACCTTCATGCGCACGTCCATGGCAATGCGCAGAAGATCCACGTGCAGCAAGTGCCCGCTCACCGGATCCACCTGCCAGTCCTTCACGATCGCGGGTTCCTGCTTGCCTCCCAGATCCACCTGGAACAGCGTGTTGTGTCCCGTCTCCGACCGTAAAATTGCCGTCACCTGCTTGGCGTTCACCGACAGCGGCAATGCTTCGCCTTTTCCGCCGTAAAGCACCGCCGGTACATTGCCGGTCTGGCGCATGCGGCGCGCTTCGTTTTTGCCCCGTTGGGAGCGGGGCGCCCCTTCAACAATAATTTGAGCCATAGCTTCTTTCCTTCCGTGGAATCTCTTCCGGCCCAATCGCGCCGGACAAAATCAGATAAACAGCTCGCTGATGGAAGTCTCCTCGTGAATCGAACGAATGCCACGCGCGAGCAAGTCCGCAACGCTTAAGATCGTGACCTTCTTCAAATTCCTGGCCGCTTCCGAAACCGGCACTGAATCGGTGGCCACCACTTCCGTAATCCGTGAATTCTCAATGCGCTCCACTGCCGGGCCGGAAAATACGGCATGCGTGCAAGCCGCAAAAACCTGTGTGGCCCCTTCCCGAATCAGCGCGTCGGCGGTTTTCACCAGCGTGCCCGCCGTATCGATGATGTCGTCCACGATCAGCGTGCTTCTTCCCTTCACGTCGCCGATCAGGTTCATCACTTCGGTCACGTCCAGGTCCACGCGGCGCTTGTCCACGATCGCCAGCGGCGCTCCCAGTTTCTTCGCAAACGCGCGGGCTCGCTCCACTCCCCCGGCATCCGGCGAAACCACCGTCAGGTTCGGCAGTTTCTTGTTCCGGAAGTAATCCACCAGCACCGGGGAACCGTACAAGTGATCCACCGGCACGTCGAAATAGCCCTGAATCTGCGGGGCATGCAAATCCAACGTCAACGCGCGGCTGGCACCCGCGGTTTCCAGCAAGTCCGCCACCAGTTTCGCGGATATCGGAACGCGCGGCTTGTCTTTGCGGTCTTGCCGCGCATAACAGTAGTACGGCAACACCGCGGTAATCCGCCAGGCCGACGCGCGCTTGAACGCATCGATCATCAGCAGCAGCTCAAGCAGGTGGTTGTCCACCGGATAGCTGCAGGGCTGCACCACAAAAACGTCTGCGCCGCGCACGTTCTCCAAAATCTGGAAGTAAATCTCGCCGTCGCTGAACCGCCCGAGCAACGCTTTGCCCAGCGGCACATTCAGATGGCGGCAGATCGATTCCGCCAAAATCGGATTCGCGGTCCCGCTAAAAATCTTGAATCGCTCGTCGTGCACGCCACGCCACCCTGGTCACCGCTTTGCGGCGACACTTGACCTGGATCTGCAACTTGAGACAGTTCAATAAGGAGTCAGAAAAAACGGAGAGGCGTTGCGGTCTAACCCACAATCGCGCTTTTCACCAAACGCGCATACCTCGCACGCGAGATGCTCTCGCAAACAAAGGTCTGATCTTGCGGGAACCCGACAACGGCTCGGCGCGCCTTCGCTGGGCTCGGGAAAACTCCAAACACCGCCGAACCGCTACCAGCCAGCAAGGCTTCTGACGCCCCAATCCGGAGCAACGCCCGCTTGATCTTTCCAAGGCGGGGATGACGCTGGAAGACAGCCGCCTCGAAATCGTTCGAAAGGCTCTCTTCCTGCGCGCTCCAGCACAGAGCACAGAACCCATATAGCTTATGGGCTGCCGCGGATTTTGTCAACGAAGCCAACTCCGGCGCGTGCAGCCAGCGGTAAGCGTCCGGCGTCGGCACGTGAATGTCCTTCGGCGAAACAATCAGCAGGCTCACCTTCGCGATATCCGGCAGGGGATAGATCTCATCGCCCTTGCTCACCCCTAGAGCCCGTCCGCCAAATAGAAAGAACGGAACATCGGCGCCTAAGCCTGCGGCAATGGACATCAGCTGCGCCGCGCTCATTTTCTTTTCTGTGAACCGCAGGTATCCGAGCAAGGCCGCGGCCGCATCGCTGGACCCGCCCCCCAGGCCTCTCCTGGCCGGAATCTGTTTCTCCAGCAAAATCTCTACCCCGGCGCGCACTTTCCATTCGCGCCGCAGCGTATCCACCGCTCGGTATACCAGGTTCTTTTCCAGGGGCTCCTGGGAAAGCGTCTCATTCCCAGTAACGGTAAGCGTAATTCCCGGACGGCGCGAACTCCGCAGCCGCAATCTGTCGTGCAACGACACAGTTTGGAAGATGGTCCGCAACTCGTGGTAGCCATCTGCCCGCTTGCCCAGAACTTCAAGACGCAGGTTTACTTTTGCGTGCGCCGGGATCCGGACTTCTTTCATTCGGTTAGCTCAGGGTTTTGCGTCGGGCGACGCGGCTTTCTGCGCCACGCGGTGCTTCATTTGGCCGAGTTTCTTTTCCAACTCCGCGACTTTATCGCTTTCCACGTCCGAGGGCAACGACTTGTGCCAATCCGCCAGCGCCTTTTCCCACTCCGCCGCGGCTTGTTCCGAACGGCCCTGCTTCGCGTAGATGTCTCCCAAGTGCGTGCGAATGGTCGGATCACTCGGGTCCCGCTGCACCGCCTTGTGCAGATTGGTTTCCGCCTCGTCCAGTTTGTTCTCTTTGAAGTACACCCAGCCAAGACTGTCCAGGTACGCCCCGTTGTACGGGTCTTGATCCAGCGCGCGCTGAATCATCTCCTGCGCTTCGTCCAGGCGAATCCCGCGGTCCGCCAGCATGTAGCCGTAATAATTCAGCGCCGGCGCGTTCTTCGGGTTCAGGTCCAAAGTTTTCTTGAACTGTTCCTCAGCCTGGTCGAACTGTTTCTGCCGTTCGTAGATCGCCCCGAGCAGAAAATAGGCCATTTCATTTTCTTGCGGGTCTTTCGACAGCGTCTGTGCTTTTCGGACGCTACTTTCGGCTTCCGCGTACTGGTGCCCGCGTTCATAGATTTGCGCGATATTCAGATACACGTCGCGATCCGAAGCGCTGCCTTTCAGCGCGCTTTGCATCAACTTCACGGCTTCGTCGGTCTGCTGGTTCTCACCCAACAACATGGCGTAACTTGCGCTGATCGCCGCATCAGTCGGATATTTGGCGATCGCTTCTTTACCGATCTGCAGCGCCTTCGTCAGTTCCTTTGCCTGGTGGTACGTCTCCATCAGCAGAAGCCGCGCCCGGCGGTCCTCTTCCTCGCCCAGGTGCGCCAACTCCTGATACGAAGCAATGGCTGCCGGAATATTTTGCGTGTCGCGATAGAGTTGCCCCAGTTGCTGGTACAGAATCGCCAGGGTCCGCCGGCGCGAGGGCAGCACCGTGGATTGCGATTTCACCCGCGCCAGCGCATCGCTGAGCACGCGAATTGCGTCCTCGAAGCGCCCCTGCGACTCGTAAACAATCGCCTCGTTGTACAACACGTCCAGGCTGCCCGGCGCATACTGCTTGGCCTTCATCAGGCTGTCTTCGGCCTTATCCAGCTGGTGCAGTTCGCGGTAGATTTGCGCGAGGCGCAGATAGTTGTCGGAGTCTTCCGGCATCACCTCGGCCAGCTTCTGGTAGACCGAGAGCGCTTCCGGATATTTTTCCTCAGAGAGCAGCGTCTGCCCCAGCCCGCGCAAGTGACTCAGTTCCGAAGGATCCAGCTCCACGGCTTGGCGGTACGCTTTCTCCGCCTTGGCGTAATCTTTCGTTTGGGTGTAAGCATCACCCAGCAGATCATAAAGAGTCGGTGAAGGGGTGCGCGCGGTCGTCGATTCCAGCAGTTGGATGGCCTCTTCCGCTTTGTTCTCGTCCAACAGCAGTTGCGTCAACTGCTCCATCGCCGCATCGTTCTCCGGGTCTTCCTTCAGCATCCCGCGCAGCACATCCTCGGCCTTTTCCGGCTCGTTGTGCAACCGGTACAGCCGCGCCAGCCACAACGCGGATTCCTGATCCGACGGGTCCAGCCGGTGCACCGCGTTGTATTCCGCGATGGCCTTGCTCACCATTTCCGTTTGCACGCCTGTGCCGTTAATGTCCCCCAAGCTCTTCAGGTAAATCCGCCCTAGCAGCCGGTGCGTCGCCAGGTCATTGGGGTCGCGCTTCAGAATTTCGTTGGCTTCCACCACTGCGTCGTGTACGCGCTGCGCCTTCCAGTACATCTCCGCAAGCCGCTCCCCGATGATCGGCGACTTCGGGTCCAGCGCATAAGCCCTCTTGTACGCTTCGATGGCTCTGGTGGCGTATTCGCTTTGGCTGGTCTGTTCGTACTGCAGTTCATAAAGATGGCCTACCGTGAAGCTGTAATAGGCCTCCGCGCGCGGAGACATTTTCTCTGGCGCGCTCGTCGTGGGGCTGCTGAGGAGCTGGCCGAGGGCTGGCAGCGCGGCCAGTGCAACGACGGCGATGGTGAGAGCGAAGCGAATTGTCTTCATAAGTTGTCCAGGATTTTAAAGTATCCCATGCAGGAGGAACGCGGTCAAAAGCGAAAAAGGAGGCGTTTCAAAGATCATGGGCCCACAAGGCTAGGATGCCGAGAACCGGTAAAAAGGTGGAAAAGAAAATGCTTGCCTTCCTACCGTAGTTCTGCAGGTATCGAAAGATGGCCAAACCCGATCCGCTCCTCGTTACCCGCTCGGCCGACCGCTTCTCCGCTCTCGGCGCCGAACCCCGCCTGCAAATTGTGCGCTTGCTTCTCGCCGCGCACCCCACGGGCATGGTTGCCGGCGAAATTCAGGATGAACTCAACATCCCCGCTTCCACCCTTTCTCACCATCTCGAAAAACTCCGCCAGGTCAGCCTGCTGTGCGTCCGCCGGGCGGGAACATTCCTCTGGTACACGGCCAGCACCGACGCGCTTCGCGAAGTGCTTGGCTTTCTGTATGACGAATGCTGCACGCGGAATCGCGCCGTTCCCGAAGAAGCCATTGTCCACATCTCGAAAGGATAGGAGCGAACCATGAGCGATGCCAACATCCAGGATGCCGTGACTGATGCGGCTGTTTCGGGTGGAATATCAGGTCGCGGCTCCGGGCGCGCTGATCGGCGCAAGCAACTTCTTTGAACTTGCCGTCGCCAGCCCCGTTGCTTTGTTTGGAGCCGGCTCTGGGGCAGCCCTGGCCACCGTCGTCGGCGTGCTGATCGAAGTACCGGTTATGCTCTCTGTTTGCCGAGTTTGCAATCGCACGCGTCACTGGTTCCCGGTGACTCCAGCGCAAAGTCCCGTTCAAACGCACTAGCGCAATCTCAGTGCAGGAAATGCCGCATGCTTGTGAACACCATCGCCAGCCCCAATCGATCGGCCGTTGCAATCACCTCGGGATCCTTCACCGACCCGCCTGGCTGAATCATCGCCGTGGCTCCCGCCTTTGCGGCTTCTTCCACGCCGTCGGGAAACGGAAAGAACGCATCCGAAGCGAGCGCGGTCCCTTGAAGCGAGTTCTGCGCCTTCACCACCGCGAGTTTCACCGAATCCACGCGGCTCATTTGCCCCGCCCCTACGCCGACCGTAGCTGCATCCTTCGCAAATACGATGGCGTTGGACTTTACATGCTTGCACACTTTCCATGCAAACCGCAGGTCCGCCAGTTCCGTCTCGCTCGGCTCGCGCTTCGTCACCACGCGCAATTCTTTCCCTTTCAGAGTGCCCAGGTCCGGTTGCTGCACCAGCACGCCGCCCAGGATGCGCTTCAGTTGCAGTTCCTTGTCGTGGTCCAGCCCGCCCTGCGGCAATACCAGTAGACGCAGATTCTTTTTCGCCGCGAAAATATCCCTCGCTTCATCAGCAAATCCCGGGGCCACGATGCACTCCACGAACAGCCGCGACACTGCTTCCGCCGTCACCGCGTCGACAATGTGGTTGAACGCCAGCACCCCGCCGAACGCCGAGATCGGGTCGCACGCGTACGCCTTCAGATACGCATCCAGCAAACTGGACTGCTGCGCCGCACCACATGGGTTGTTGTGCTTGATGATCACCGCGGCCGGCCGGTCGAATTCCGCCACCAGGCTGCGCGCCGCTTCCAGATCCACATAGTTGTTGTACGAAAGCTCTTTGCCCTGAAGCTGCTTGGCCGCCGCCAGGCCTTCCGGAGCCCGCCCCACCGGAACATACAGCGCTGCTGCCTGGTGCGGATTTTCTCCGTACCGCAATTCCTGTTGTTTGCGCAGCGAAATGTGCACTCGTTCCGGCAATATTGCGCGCGCGTTCACTTCCATGCTCGGCCCCGCAACCGACAGCCGCTCCAGTTCTGTGGCAATCAATCCATCGTAGCGCGAAGTCGCAGCAAACACTTTGCGCGCCAACTCGGCTCGCAACGGCAAGGTCGTATCTCGGTTTTCTTCCAGTTCCTGCGCCACGCGGCCGTAGTCCGCCGGGTCCGTCACCACCGTCACGCTCTCGAAATTCTTGGCCGCGGATCGCAGCATCGTTGGCCCGCCAATATCGATGTTTTCGATCAGCTCCTCGGGCGTCAGGTAGCCTTTCGCGGCCGTCGCTTCGAACGGGTACAGATTCACCACCACCAGGTCAATGGGCGCAATTCCGTGTTCCTTTGCTTGTTTTTGGTCCTCCACGTGATTGCGGCGATACAGCAGCCCCCCGTGCACTTTGGGATGCAGCGTCTTCACGCGCCCGCCCAACATTTCGGGCCAGCCCGTCAGCTCGGAGACATCCTTCACCGTTACGCCTTCGTCGCGCAGCAGTTTTGCTGTGCCGCCGGTCGACAGAATCTCGATTTTCAACGCCGCCAGCCTTCTGGCAAACTCCACGATGCCGGTTTTATCGAATACGCTCAGCAGCGCCCGTCCCACTCCCATGTCTTCCTCCGGTGCTCTTCAGAACACTTTAGTGTACGCGGAGGAACGGAGTTTCGGAAAGTCTGGTTCTGTGGGAAATCTCTGTGACGTCTCCGTCCGCTAAAGCGGGACGGCTTCTCAGGCTACGCATGCGATTACCTCCGCTTCGTTGACGCCTGAAGGACTTATCCGATCCCTTTGCAGAATTACTTGAGCAGACACCACATCACGGGGAGCAATCAGACCGCATTCGATGCAGACGTGCTCTCTATCCGAGAGTGCTTTTCGCACCGAGGCTCCGCAGATGCACGTCTGCGATGTGCCA
>Ga0074045_10000425_pt1 | contig 41610 bp, 39 predicted proteins | sample BogForMeECP23OM2_FD_94442 | JGI IMG/M metagenome (GOLD analysis project Ga0074045, IMG submission 94442) | Bog forest soil microbial communities from Calvert Island, British Columbia, Canada - Bog Forest MetaG ECP23OM2 | ecosystem: Environmental > Terrestrial > Soil > Wetlands ...
CGTACCAGAGAAACACTATCCTCTGCAAGCCGAAGTGATTTCCGTGGACGCGCCAAAAGGGCTGATTATCGTGAAACATGGAGAAATTCCGGGCCTGATGCCGGCGATGACCATGCAATACTCTGTGGCCGATTCGAAGCAGATTGAGAATTTGCAGTCAGGCGACAAAATCGCCGCCGACCTTGTCGTCAGCGAAAGCAAGGGTCACCTGGAAAAAATCACATTGGTCAGCAAAGCTGCCGACATCAAGCCCAAGTCCGAATAGAAAAAAGCGAGTAAGTACTTTCTGGATGAGACGCGTTGCACGATACACGGCCAGCACGATAAGCTTGCAGAGAATTCAATGGCGATGGAGTTCGCCATAACCGCCTCAGCGATCACTGCTGAGGCTGATGACTCCTGGCTGCCGCGCGGCACCAGGAGTTTTTTTATACTTTGCGCCGGAGCCGGATTGGAGACACTTTGCGTTTTTTGCTGATCGCACTGTTCGGCGCCATCGGAACGTTGGCGCGGTACGGCCTGCAGGGAATTGTTCAAATCAAAATGGGGAGCACCTTCCCTTACGGGACCCTGCTCATCAATCTGACCGGCTGCTTCTTTCTCGGCCTGATTGGACAGCTCACGCTGAATCGCATCGTGGTGCCACCGGAATGGCGCATGGCCATCGCCGTCGGCTTCTTCGGCGGCTACACCACATTTTCCAGCTTTGGCTGGGAAACCGCTAAGATGTTCGAAGTTGGCGAATGGCTCCGCGCATGCACCTACGTTGCCGCCAGTGTTGTTTTAGGCCTGCTGCTCTCCGTGGCCGGGATTCGCCTGGCCAACCGCTTCTAGGAGTCCTTATGACACACGAGAAATTTGAAGGCGAGCGCACGCTGATGCGCATCCACATCGGTGAATCCGACAAGTGGCACGGCAAACCTTTGCATGAAGCCATCGTGGGAATCCTTCGCAAGGAAGGCTTTTGCGGCGCGACGGTGTTGCGCGGCGTAGGCGGCTATGGCGGTTCGAGTGTCTATCACACCGACAAACTGTTGCGACTCTCTCAGGATCTGCCAATCATCGTTGAAGTCATCGAAACCCAAGAGCGCATCGACCAGATTCTGCCGCGGCTGGACGAAATGGTGGATGGCGGCCTGATCACCTTGGAAAAAGTGCGCGTCATCCTGTATCGCGCCGCAAAAAAATAACCGCGGGCGCAGTCGAAGACACTTAATCTATTTGCGTCGCCAAGAACGGTTGCCTGTAAACTGTCGACTGCAAACTTCTTCCTGATGAGCGAATCTGCACAAAGCGAAACATGGCTCACGCGCACGGTCCTGGGCGTGGGCCTAACCAGCCTGTTCAGCGATTGGAGCCACGAGATCGCCACTGCTGTTCTGCCCGCATTCCTAGCCGCGATTGGCGCAGGGCCAGCCTGGCTTGGGGCCATCGAAGGGATTGCCGACGGACTTTCCAGTTTCACGAAACTTGGCGCTGGTCATTACACTGACCAATTAAAGCGCCGGAAACCTCTTGCCGTGTTCGGCTATGCGTTTACCGCATTAGCTACCGCCTCATTCGCTTTCGCAACTCAGGCGTACCACGTGTTGCTCGGACGCGCCGCCGCCCGGCTGAGCCGCGGAGTGCGGTCGCCTGCCAAGAAAGCGCTGCTAGCGGCGGACGTGCCGCCATCGGCTTATGGTCGCGCTTTCGGCCTCGAACGGCTGATGGACACGATTGGAGCGATCGTAGGCCCGCTAACTGCTCTCTGGCTGCTGGAAGTTACAAACCACAACTACCGCGCTGTTTTCTTGTGGACGCTTCTTCCAGGGATGATCGCGGTAGCCAGTTTCTGGGTTCTGGTGCGCGAACGCCCATTCGAAGCAAGGAAAAAACAATCCTTCGTCACTGGCTTGCGTGCGCTTCCCGGCAGCTTCCGGCGATTTTTGTTGGGTGTCGGCGTATTCGGTTCTGGAGATTTTTCTCACACGCTGCTGATTCTCTATGCTACACGCATGCTTGCTCCCGCACAGGGTATGGCACGCGCGGCAAGCTTCGCCGTGGGCCTGTACACACTGCACAACGTTTTCTACGCCGGTTCCGCTTATCTGAGTGGCTGGATCAGCGACCACGTGCCGCATCGCAAAGTCGTTCTGGCTGCGGGCTACGCTCTCGCTGGAGTCACCGCCATTCTACTAACCATGTCGGCGCACCATCTGTGGCTCCTCGCGGTGATCTTCATTCTTGCGGGCCTCTATGTCGGGACCGAAGAAGCGCTGGAAGATTCTCTCGCGGCGGAATTAATTCCCAAGGAACAGCACGGCATGGCCTTCGGGACTCTTGCCGCCGTCAATGCCGTTGGCGATTTCCTCTCAAGCCTCGCCGTCGGTTTCCTGTGGTCGGCGGTTTCCGTGCGGGCGGCGTTCTCCTTCTCCGCGGTCCTGTTTTTTCTCGGGGCCTGGATCGTGCTCCGGCTGCGGCGATGACGGTTGGTCGCCGGCCAGGTGGTACTCCGCGTGTTTCTGCGAAGCGATCATGCGTCTTCGCACTTCCGCCAAAAGATATTTCCGAAGATTTTCGGCAACAATTCCCGGTTCCGCCAACACGCGCAAATCATTCACTGTCAGGTATGGCAGAAAGCCCAGAACAATCGAAATGGGCGTGGAAGCATTCCGTACGATGGCCAGCCGCACGTTATAACTCTGCGACCATTTGCGGTGGTTCGTTAAGGCCTGAATGACGACCACTGGCACCTTTTCGCGGGCCAGCGCCTTCAACACTTGGGCTTCCGTCAGGTATGGGTTTTCCAGGGCGACCGGCATCACCTGCGCGTGGCCATCCGCCACCAATGCTCCGGCCACGCGGCTCGGTCCGCGCCGTGCCAGCGTGATCTTTTGCCCCAAGGGCATTTGCGGTAATCGCGCAACGATCTGTTCTTCGGCGTAGCGCTTCAGTTCCGCGGAAACTGTAGGCGAAAGCGTAAACTGCACCAAATCCATCAGATAGAGTTCCTTCAGCAGCCGCAATCCAATGAGGCGAGGCGTGCGCGGATGCAGCAGGAGGCTCTTCTTCACGGCATAGCTTTTTAGAAGTGCTTTGCGCCTTCCGATCTCTTCGAGAATCTCCGCAGGAAGATCCTTCCGCGACAGCAGCAGTGTGAGCTTGGTTTCGTCAAAGGCGGGATTGTCCAACAAGGCCAGTAGAACGGAGGGCGCAGCATGGTAAATCAGGGCATTGAGCTCGTCCCCACTGGCGACACGCGCGCGCGTAGCTTCACTTTCGAACTCCACCACCTTATGTCCCTTCTTCGGCAGGGGCCAAAAGAAGTCGAAGAGCAAGCCGCGCGGCGGCCTGGGCAGCGGTCACTACCAGCGCGCCGAACTCCGCTTTAGGCGCAGCCAGGCGCAGACGTTCATCGAGCAGCTTGTCGAAATACGCAGACCGCCCGACCATTCCGCCACTCTTCACCAGCAAAAACTTCTCGTCGTTCAGTTGCAATCGTTCCTTCAGATCCGCCACCAGGTCGGCAAGATCGGCTGCGGCGTCCTGCAACAGCGCCCGCGCTTCAGTGTCGCCGTCATCCGCGGCGGCGGTTACCACCGGGAATATTCTGGGGAACACTTCGTCCGGCACGCGGTAGACGCGCAACTGCAGGTCCTCCCAATCCGAGGCACGTAACTCACGCAGTATTCGTGCGGCAAGAGGCGAATCTGCCATGCCACGATCGGATGCGCGCAGCGCCGCGATTGCTGCACGGCGACCGACGTCATATGCGCTGCCTTCATCTCCAAGTAACGGACCATGCCCACCAACGCGAATCACTTGACCGCTCGAGTCGCGGCCCACCGCGGCCGAACCGGTACCCGCGAGCAACACGATGGCGCGGGCCTCGCCCGTAGCTTCGAGCGTTAAGTCCAGGTCCGTGCACACATGCACCATTTGGCCAGGGAACTCTTCAGCCAGAAGCTTCTTCATCTTTCGTTGGGATTCCGGCTGTGCCGCACCGGCCAGTCCGGCGCAAATCCCGCTGATGTCGCCCGGGGAGAGCTTCGCATTCTGCATGGCAGCTCGCCCCGCCTCGCAAACCGCCGCCAGCGCGCCGCCGAATCCCACGCGCATCGGATTCGACGGGCCGCCTCTTGCCTCCGCGCGTACCAGTCCCGCCTCGTCCATCAACACGCATTCTGTTTTTGTGCCGCCACCATCAAAACCGAGAACGAATCGCATACCCAAAGCATACGCGAGGCAGGGGCTTTCCGCGTAGTGCCACGAACCGGGATGCTGAAACCACCTCTGATCTCAGAAAATTCGACGTTGTAGCTGCTTGACGGTCTTTGCTTCCGACACTATCCTCGATTCGCTTCGCCGCGGCAGCTCGCAACTTTGCGAAGCCGGAGCTTGATGCGCATCCATCCGCTCGACCTGATCATCGTCATCGCATATTTGCTGGGTGTTACGCTCCTCGGGCTTCGCTTTCGCCAACAACAACACACCGTAAATGATTATTTCCTTGGCGGCCGCAGCACTCCCTGGTGGGCGCTAGCCTTGTCCATCGTGGCCACGGAAACTTCGACGCTCACCATCATCGGCACACCTGCAATTGCCTACGCCACTAACCTCACGTTTCTGCAACTCGTTTTCGGCTACATTGTTGGCCGCTTCCTTATTTCTCTTTTGTTCCTGCCGGGCTACTTTCGGGGCGAATTCCTTACCGCCTACGCGCTGATCGAAAAACGCTTCGGCACAAAAATGCGCGCTGTGGCCGCCCTGACGTTTCTTGGCACGCGCACCCTGGCGGAAGGTGTGCGCGTCTCTGCGATCGCGCTCGTTGTCAGCGTAGCTTTAGGAACTTCGGAGCGTTTGGCCGTGTTTATCGTGATCGCGCTGACGATTCTCTACACGTTCGAAGGGGGCATGAAGGCTGTCATCTGGACCGACGTGGCGCAATTCCTGCTCTATCTCACTGGAAGCTTGGTCACACTGGGACTTCTCCTGCACAGGATTCCTGGCGGCTGGACGGAGGTCACTCAAGTGGCAGCCCTTAATGGCAACAAACTGCAGTTCCTCGATTTCAGTTGGAACCTGGTCACTACGTATACTTTTTGGTCCGGGCTGATCGGCGGCGCGTTCCTAACCATGGCCACTCACGGCACAGATCAGACCATTGTGCAGCGGCTTCTCGCCGCGCGCAGTCAGGCCGACAGCCGTCGCGCCATCTTGGCCAGTGGATTCATCGTGCTTTTCCAATTCATCGTTTTTCTCCTCGTTGGCGTGCTGCTTTTTGTGTTTGCGCAGCATACGCCTCTGCTGGCCGCCGGTGACCGTACCGATCGCATCTTGCCTCTTTTCCTGGTTCGCGAAATGCCGACGGGATTAGCTGGCCTGCTTCTGGCATCGATTCTTGCTGTTGCCATGTCCAACGCCTCCGGCTCGCTGAATTCTCTTGCTGCTTCCAGTGTCATGGACCTGAACGCATTGCGCGGCCGGCCCACCGACCCCGCAAAATTTCTGAAAATCTCACGACGCATGACCCTGGTTTGGGGCGTGGTGTTGATCTTCTTTGGCCTGGTCCGGTGGCAGCACTCATTGTTGGAAACTGGTTTAGCCATCGCTTCCCTACCCTTTGGCAGCTTGTTGGGTCTGTTCTTGCTCGGCACCCTCGACTCGCGTGCAAATTCCAAGGGTTCGCTGGCGGGGATGTTCGCGGGCCTTGCTGCGGTTCTGACCGTGTATCGTGCCACTCCAGTGGCGTATACCTGGTACGTTTTAGTCGGTTCTTGCGTCACCTTTGCAGTGGGAGCGCTCGTGAGCCGCGTTTTTCCTGAGCCGCGCGCGGCTTCTTGAGACTTATGTGCTGCACGGTGGTCTACACTCGTTGCCCATGAATCTGCGCGGAGGCGTATGAGCGAAAAGCGTCTGGAGCTTGTGCGCGGCCTGGGACCGTGGGCGTCGGCGGCCATCGTCGTCGGCACCATGGTGGGCACCGGCATCTTCCTTAAGCCCGCGGAAATGGCGCGCGAAGGACGTTTCGTATCGATCGTCTTTGCCGCGTGGATCGTGGGCGCTATCCTCTCCATCTTCGGCGCACTGGCGTTTGCCGAACTTGGTGCCGCAATTCCCGAAGCTGGTGGTGAATACGCTTATCTTCGCCGGGGATTCAGCCCCGTATGGGGCTTTTTGTTTGGTTGGATGCATTCCATCGTCGGGCGGCCCTCATCCACGGCCTCGATTGCCGCGGGAATGATGCGTTTCCTCAGCTTCTTCTTGCCGGCCGTGGCCGCGCCGCTCTTCACGGTGCACATTGCCATCCCGGGACTGACCACCTGGATTCCCCGCTATGATTTCGTTTTCACCTGGGCCCAGCCTCTCGCGGTTTTCTGGCTATTCCTGATGACGGGTATCAATTATCTCGGAGTGCGTTTGGGTGGGGAGGTTCAAGTCTTCTTGACGAGCATTAAAGTGCTCAGCGTCGGGCTGATCATCGGGATAGCGTTTCTTCTTCCGAATACGGGTATCCATCCTCCAGACCCCGTCTGGCCCACTTCTGCAAGCACCGGCTTGCTGACTGCGTTTCTCGCAGCCTTGGCCGCAGCCCTGTGGGCCTACGATGGATGGGAAGATTTGAACCTCGTCGGCTCCGAAGTCAAAGATCCGCAGCGCAATTTTCCGCGTGCGCTCGTTGGAGGCGTTTCTTTCGTCGCGCTGATGTATTTGCTGTTCAGTGCGGCATGCCTGAAGGTGCTGCCCTTTGACAGCGTCGCGCACTCCCAGCACGTTGCCTCCGACGTAGTGGAACGCGTCATCGGCCACGGAGCGGCCTTTTGGATTACGCTGGCCATGGCCATTTCCGCCCTCGGATCCATGAATTCTTCGATCCTCAGTGGAGCGCGTGTCCCCTACGCCATGGCCCGTGACCGCATTTTCTTCAAAGTTGCCGACGGCATTCACCCCAAATATCGCACGCCCGGCCGTGCCTTGATTTTCCAAGGTGTACTCGCCAGCGTTATGGCCCTCACTGGGACGTTTGAAGAACTGACCAATCTGTTCATTTTTGCCGGTTGGATTTTTTATGGACTGGCGGTGGTAGCACTGTTTCGGTTGCGCAAGACCGAACCCAATCTCGAACGGCCCTACCGCTGCTGGGGTTATCCCTGGGTGCCAGGCCTGTTCGTACTCGGCGCGCTCGTCCTGACCACAAATCTATGGCTCGTGCGCCCGGGACGCTCCACCATCGGCCTCTTCCTGATTCTCGCGGGCCTTCCCTTTTACCGATACTGGACCCGGCAACAACAGAGCTTCGATCCTCCGGCCCCAAAGGAGTCAATTTCAAAATGACCGACTCTTCGTCGAAATACAGGATTTGGATTTACCTGATGGTTTCGGTTGGGGTCCTCCTCGCGGCTCTATTCGCGTACCAGTTTGTCTACCGTTATCCCATCTGGACCTTGCATGCCTTCGTGGTGCCTTCAAGCTCGTTCTGCCCAAGCATCTGCAAAGGAGAGCGAGTTCTTGTTCAAATGCAATTTGGGAAACCGTATGTCCCCAAAAGGGGGGACGTAATCGTATTTCCGCATGGGCCTGATCAGGTGAATTACATCAAGCGCATCATTGGTATACGAGGCGATGTCGTCGCCCCAGGCCCGGGTAACACGATTCTGGTCAATGGCCAGCCTTGGCAACCGCCTGAGGTTTGCGCGAAACCTCTGCTAGCTTCAGAAGCAATTCGAGACAGTGGCTCTGTTTCGTTCCCCGCCACTACGGTACCAGCCGGCGAGATCTTCGTCATCGGAGATAATGTTAACAATAGCTTCGATAGCCGCATCGCGCAGTTTGGGTCGGTCACGCCGGACCAAGTCATTGGGAAGCCGGTCATGATTTACTGGTCGCCGGAAAGCGCACGCATAGGTTGTGCAGTTCGATGAAGTTGCGAAACGTTAAGACTCAAGTCCCCAGTGCTCCGGCGCCCGCCGATCGGCTGTTGCGCGCGGACTCGCTGACAGGCAGCAGCGCCGATTCCACCTTTTTGCGCACCTTCAACCCCGGGTGCATCGCCTTGGCCATGGCTTCAATGCCGGTAACCAGCCGCCCCGCCGGGCGCGACACAACCCCATTTGCATCCAGCGCAAACACGCGCCCATCCCGCACCGCCGGAATGCTTTGCCAAGCTTCCGGGAACTTCATCGACAGATATTCCTTGCGCGCTTGCTCCGCGTTGTAACCGCATGGACCAATGAACAAAACTTCTGGCGAGGCAGCGACAATTTCCTCCAACGTAACGCGATACGAAGGCGCCTTCGCCCGGCCTAGAGCATTGATCCCACCCGCATGCGCAATCATTTCTGGAACCCAATGCCCGCCGACGTAAAAAGGATCCAGCCATTCCAGCAAAACCACGCGCGGACGATGCCTCACCTGCGCCACTTCCTCATCAATCTCCGCCAGCCGGGCGCCAATCTTCTCTACAAAAGCCTGGGCCCGTTCTCGCCGTCCCGTTGTTTCGCCAATCCACAAGATGTCGCGCCACACGTCGCCCAGATCGAGTGGATCGAGGCTCAGCACCTCAGGAGGTTTGGAAATCTGGGCCAGCGCCGCCGCCAACTCGTCGGGAGTCGCAGCGCAAACGTGGCACAGGTCCTGGGTAATAATCAGGTCCGGCGCGAGGGCCTCAAGCAGGTCCCGATCCACCGCGTAGATCGATTCCCCGCGCTCCACATGCTGCCTCACCAAACGGTCCGTTTCCGCAGGACTCAAATCTCTTGGCAGGCGCGATCGCACCACGCACGTCTTTGTCTTGGCCTTGGAAGGAAAATCGCATTCGTGGCTGACCCCGACGATCTCGTCGTCAAACCCCAACGCAAACAGGGTTTCGGTCGCCGAGGGCAGAAGGGACACAATACGCATCCCCGGACTCTAGCACAAACCCTTACGTAGAACCTCTGGTTTGATTCCCCGGCGGCCAGTCTTCAGGTTCGCTCTTGGGATCCGCCTTTATCCCGCCTGACTCTTCCGCAGCCCTTGCAACGCGACTCCGATGCATAGCGCAATCCCCGGTAGAACCACCCAACTGACAACCATAGCCATTAGCGAGATGAATTTGAACTGCGGTGCAACTTGGGGATTAATCACGAACGCGAACGGGAATATCAGCATCATAACCAATCCCATTGCCAACGCTGGAAATAAACCCGCAACGTACACCTGCCAACCGCTTCCCTGCGCGCGACGGGAGAGATACCCACCAACCGCCCCGATCAATGGTAAAAGCAGCAGCCAGGGAATATACAGGATCACTCCTCGCGGCTCCTCCGGATGCCAAATGATCGGCCGTGTGCCCGTTCCAATGAGGCCCGACAATACAACCGTCGACGAGACGAGTGTTACCAAACTTGGAATCCAGATTTGCCACACGCGCTCCTGCATGATTCCTTCCTCCTTGGCCAAGACTATTCCTCGGCGCAATATTTCCCAATCCCCGGCCTGCGCGCAGGTCCGCGCTAAGGCCGCCTCCTCCGCCAGCCCTTTAGATCGCAACACCTCGTAATACTCTTCGAGATGCCCAGCCAATTCACTGGTAATCTGCTCTCGCTCTCTCTGAACTCCATGGAGCGAACCGAGGCGTTCCTGTACGAACGCGTGCCAGTCACGCATGCGTCACCTTGGCCACGCGCCGCAGCGCGCGAAACAAATCCGCCCACTCCGCGCGCATCGGTTTCAACATTTTTCGCCCGCGCGGCAACAGGCGGTAGCACCGCCGACGCTTTCCGCTGGCCCCCGTCTCCCAATCGCCGCGCAACCACCCACGATGCTCCATCCGGTATACGGATACAGCGCCGCGAGTGTATAGCGCAGCGTCCCTTTGGACTGCACTTCGATCCGCCGCCCGATTTCGTAGCCATGCAGCGGCCCTTCCTGCAGGACGCTGAGCACCGCCAGCTCTGCCGTTCCCCGTTTTAATTCCGTGCGTATCATAACGTAGCCTCTTACATGTAACGTTCTTATATAAGAAGCACGATTTCAATAGTACTCGAAAAGCTCACACCGTCTTACTTGTAGAGGAAATACTTGCGACGCATTTGATCGAAGGCCGCCAGATCGGCGGCCCAGCTTGCGATGATCTGCTCGGGCGGCGTGCCCGCCTTCAATTGCTCCACGGTCGCGTCGTTCCCCAGCAGAACGATGGTCTTGGTCACGTCAAAATGGTCTGGATATTTCTTTTGCAGCAGTTCCGCGATCTCCAGCCCCACACGTATGGAGCGCACAGCGCCTCGATCCGTCACGCGAATACCCACGCCTCCGCAGTGTTGCCCGGCATACAACCCGCTCACCGGAATGTACGGCTGATTCACAAAACGAACTCCAGCCAGATTCCGTCCGTTCAAAACCTCCGCCACTTCCTCGCCATTCATCCACGGTGCTCCAAACTCTTCGAACGGCGCTTCCGTTCCCCGGCCCACCGAAACACCAGCGTTCTGAAGAATCTCCAGCCCTGGATACAGAATTGCTCCTTTCAACGTGCGCAGATTGGGTGAAGGCGGGATCCAGCGAATACCGGTGCTCTCAAAGAAATAATTGCGATGCCAGTTCTTCATCGGGATTACGTGCAGGTCGCAATTGATGTTCTTCTCCTTGTTGAACAACTGCGCCAACTCGCCGATCGTCAACGCATACCTGACCGGTAGCGGAAAATACGCCACGAATCCTGTCTTGTCAGGATCGAGCATCGGGCCCTCCACAATTTCTCCGTTGATGGGGTTGGGCCGGTCCAGCACATAGAAGGGGATCCCACGCTTCGCCGCTTCTTCCATGCAGTAACCCATTGTTGTGGTGTACGTATAGAAGCGCACGCCCGCGTCCTGTACGTCAAACACCAGCGCGTCGATACCCTGGAGCATCTCGTCGGTCGGCCGCAAATGCTCCCCATACAGGCTGAAAACCGGCAAACCGGTCGAGGGATCTTTGGACGAAGACACCTTCTCGTCCGCGTGCCCGGCAATTCCATGCTCCGGACTGAACAGCGCCACCAACTGCACGTTCGGCGCATTTGCCAGAAGCTCGATCGTGGTTTTACCTTGAAAATCCAAACCGGTGTGATTGGTGATGAGTCCAATGCGTTTACCGCGCAAGAGCGCAAACTTCTCCGCTTCCAGCACATCCAGTCCTGGCTGCACTCGTCCAACGCGACCTCTGGTCGACGCGTTGCGCTTCTGTGCTGCGGCCGCCTCCGAAGATAAACCAGCAGCCAACACACAACCCAACGCCAACGCCAGCGTCATCATCGTCCACAACAGGCTTCTTCCATCCCTGCCCAAACTCGTCAGCGGTTTCATAGTTCCCAATGATATTCTGGAACGTACCGTTCGCACGTTTATTGTGAGCAGTGAGTGCGCGTGCTATATACAGTCAAGGCGCAGGGCGAGCGGCCAGGGGAACCTTCAAAAATGAACAGGCGCTACGCCGCAGTTTTGCTTCTGCCCGTCTTGCTTCTTTCGATTATGACCGCCAAAGCTCGCAGCCATTCTCGCCCAAAGAAATCCTCGACAAGCGTCGCCACCGCAGCGGAAGCTCAATCGACTTCGCCGCTAACGCCGCTTACTCCCGCACAAAACAGTTGGGTCGAAGACTCGCTTCACCGGATGAGCCTCGAGGAAAAAGTCGGTCAACTGCTGTTCACCACCTATCACGGCAGCTTCACACCCACGGATTCCGAGACTTACGCGCAGATGATGCACGATATCAACGACTTGCACGTTGGTGGCTTCATCACTATCACGCATGGCTCGCCGCTTGGCATCATCAAGGATCAGGCTTACCCGACCGCCGTGCTCGCGAATCAGTTGCAATCCAAATCCAAGGTTCCTCTGTTGATTGGCGCTGACTATGAGCGCGGCACCGCCATGCGCCAGGATGAAGGCACCTCTTTTCCCACGGCCATGGCTCTTGCCGCTGCGGGAAATCCCAAAGACGCTTACACCATGGGCAAAATCACCGCGCTGGAAGCGCGCGCCGTTGGCGTGCAATGGGTCTACGCGCCGGTCAGCGATGTGAACAACAATCCCGGCAATCCGATCATCAATACCCGTTCGTTTGGGGAAGATCCCAGGCGCGTCTCTGAGTTTGTAAGCGAATTCATCCGGGGCGTGGAAGAAAACGGTGCGCTGGCTACCGCAAAACATTTCCCTGGCCATGGCGACACCGCCACCGATTCGCACATTGATCTACCCACCATTAAGGCTGACCGTGACCGCCTGGAGCATCTCGAACTCATTCCCTTTCGCGCGGCTATTGCGGCGGGAGTGGGCAGCATCATGACGGGGCACCTCAATGTGCCCGCGTTTGAGCCGGACCCCAGCACACCGGCCACTCTATCTACAAACATCCTGACCGGTCTGCTACGCAAACAACTCGGCTTCCAGGGACTGGTCATCACCGATGCTCTGGACATGGGTGGAATCACGGTGCGCTATGCTCCTGGCGAAGCCGCCGTTCGTGCTTTTCTTGCTGGTGCTGATGCACTGCTCATGCCCCCGGTTCCCGACGCGGCCTACCAGGCCGTTCTAGCCGCGGCAAAATCCGGCCGCATCCCGCAGGACAGGATCGACGCCTCTATCCGCCGCCTGCTGCAAGCGAAGGCGCGCCTCGGGCTCAACCAGAACCGCTTGGTGGACATTGCCGCACTGAACGAAAAATTCGGTAAGACCGCTTGGCAGGAGACAGCGCAAGAAATCTCTGACCGCGGCGTCACCCTGCTTCGCGACAAACAACACCTTCTGCCTCTTGACGGCACCAAGCCGACGCGTGGGTTGCTCGTCAATTTATACTCCGATCCCGAAGCGTATCCCGGCGAAGATCTGGAACCACAACTTCGTGCGCGTTTTGATTCGCTCGTCGCCCTGCGAGCCGACACTAAATTTGTTCACGCCGATACGCTGAAATTGCCGCCAGCCGACTCTTACGACGTAGTCATCCTTGCCCTGTTCGTTCGCGTCAGCGATCGCAAAGGCGACATCGATGTTCCCGCCGATCAGATTCCGCTCATCGACGAAATCTACAAATCCGGCAAGCCGGTAATCACCCTCGGCTTCGGCAGTCCCTATCTTATCGAACGCTTTCCTCAAGCAGAGACATGGCTTTCTGCGTTTGGTATCAGCGACGTGGCTCAAATCTCCATGGCCCGCGCCCTGTTTGGCGAAATTCCGATCCGCGGTCATCTGCCGGTCACCATCCCCGGCGTTGATCTGAAAGCCGGCTTCGGCATCGAATTACCCGGCGATCCCATGAAACTTCAGCCCATGGATGTGCGGGGCGAAGCGCAATTGCAACCTGCGTTCACGGTGATCGAAAACGCCATCGCGGATAAAGCGTTTCCGGGGGCCACTCTAGCGGTCGGCTACCGAGGAAAAGTGTCGTATCACGCATTCGGCCATCTGAGCTACGACAAGGATTCGCCGTCAACCAAGATTGACACCATGTATGACCTCGCCTCGCTCACCAAAGTCGTTGTTACTACCACTCTGGTTGAGAAGTTGGTCGAAGGCGATTTTCCTTCTCCTCTGGATCTAGATGCTCCGATCGAGCGCTATTTGCCAGAGTGGGCAAGTGGTCCGCAACCTGAATGGCGGCACAAAGTCACCGTGCGCAACCTGATGACTCACACTTCAGGTCTTCCTCCCTTCAAAGAATATTGGCGAACATCGAAGGGCAAGGAAGATACTTTGAGCAGAATTTTTGTGGAGCCATTGGAGTATGAACCTGGCACGAAAGTAGTTTATTCCGACCTCGGCATCATTCTCATGGCGGAAATCATTCAGCGCCTGACTGGCAAGCCGCTCGATCAGCTGGCCAATGAATATCTCTTCCAGCCTCTTGGAATGAAGGATTCGATGTACAACCCGCCGAAAAAACTCTGGCCCGAGATTGCGCCAACAGAGGTGGACAACCAGCTCCGCCACCGGCTCGTGCAGGGTGAAGTTCACGACGAAAACGCCTATGCGATCGGCGGCGTCTCTGGCCACGCAGGAGTGTTCAGCGCTTCACCGGATCTTGCTGCATTTTGTCAAATGCTTCTGAACGGCGGCGTCTACGCGCACAATCGTATTCTGAAGCGCGCCACGATTGCGGAATTCACCGCGCCTCAGCCTCTCGCACAGAATACTCGTACGCTCGGCTGGGTCGTGCCCACGGAAGGCAGCTCCAGCGGCCACTACTTCTCGGTCCACAGCTATGGTCACACTGGCTTTACGGGCACAACCATCTGGATCGATCCGGATCGCCAGCTATTCGTCGTGCTGTTGACGAATCGTGTGAACCCAACGCGCGAAAATATGAAGATCGCCCAGGTGCGTCCTGCGGTCCACGATGCAATCATGAAAGCTCTAGGTTTCGGCACAGAAGTGATTCACTGATTTGCTGAAGCGGCAAATTCAGGTAAACAGTTCGCTCTCATAATCGTCGGCGGCCTGTTGCAATTGGTCAAGTCTGCCGAGATCGCGCCAGTAGTAACCATCGGCGGAAAAACCATGAATATTTTCTCCGTGGCCAGCCAGTCGCAAATATAGGTCGATGATCGAAAACGCCCCGTCTTCTTTCATCAGTGTCAACAATCGAGGAGAGATCACATGGATTCCGGTGAACGCCAAGGCTTCCAGGTTGTCCGCCCTCCGCACGATCTCATCCTTTTGCTGCCGCACAATTCGCCGACCGCAGAGCCGTAACTGTTGGTTGAACAGCAGGTAGCGTGACGTCTCGCGCTGTTGCACCGCAAGAGTGGCAAGGGCCCGCTTTTGCTTGTGCTCCTCGACCATCTCATTAAAATCAATCGTGCTGATCACATCCACGTTATGCAGAAGGAATGGTTCATCCTTCTGATCGCCGTCCTCCAGGAAAAACCAGCCTGCCTTCTTCAATCCCCCGCCCGTATCCAGTAAAACTTCTTCCCGGGAGATCTCGATCCTCATGCCGAAGTTATCGTTGGACTTCAGGAAGGCCAAAATCGCGTTGGCAAAGTGATGCACGTTGATGATCACTTCACGAACGCCAAAGCTCCGCAATCGGGTGAGCGTAATCTCCAACAGCGCACGGCCGCCGACTTCCACCAGAGCCTTCGGGCGGTGATCCGTCAATGGTCGCAGGCGCGTGCCCAATCCGGCCGCGAGCACCATGGCCTTCATTGCCCCATCTGCTCCAACTGTTCCAATCCCAGATGACGCAACTCAACCGCAACCCCGCTCCTGCCGCGCAATCGTTTCGCTAATTGCTCGGCCAGGTACACCGAGCGGTGCTGCCCGCCCGTGCAGCCAAACGACACCATCAGATTCTTGAACCCGCGCTGCTGATAATTGCCGATGGTCCCGTCGACCAACGAAAATACGCTGGCCAAAAATTGGTGCACGCTCTCTTGCTGGTTCAGGTACTCCTTTACCGGCGCATCTTTCCCCGTCAGAGTTTTGAATTGCTCTTCCCGGCCCGGATTCGGCAAGCTCCGCCCATCGAACACAAACCCACCGCCGTTTCCGGTCTCGTCCTTGGGAAAACCACGGTGAAAGGAAAAACTGAAGACCCTGACAATCAGATTTTGTGCGTCAGACGCAATAGCGAGTAGCTTTTCGGAGGCCAACATGCTCTGAAACGCATCCGTTAGCGTAGGTAGTTCAATCGGCAATTTCACGTTGTGAAGCAGCCAGCGCAAGTTTTTCAGCGCGTAGGGTACGCTCTGCAGGAAATGTGCCTTTCGCTCGTAAAATCCTCGAAAGCCGTACGCCCCCAAAGCTTGTAGGATGCGCACGTAAACATAAGGGTAGTAATGGCGGAGGAATGTTTCGCGATCCAGGTCGATATAGCTCTCAAGCGCATCAAGATAATCATCCAGCAGTTCCTTTCGTACTGCCGGCGGCAGATCAGCTTTGCCATCGTACAAAAGCGAAGCAATGTCATACTGCAAGGCGCCTTTGCGCCCACCCTGATAGTCGACGAAATAAGGCTTGCCATTACGCAACATGATGTTCCGCGACTGGAAATCGCGATAAAGAAAGTAGTCGCTCGGAGCTGTCAATAGAAAATCGGTCAGTCGCCCAAAATCATCTTCCAGGGCTTGCTCACTAAATGGAATCGCCGCCAGCCGTAGGAAGTAATACTTAAAATAGTTCAAGTCCCACGTAATCGACTGGCGATCGAAACTGTGTCGCGGATAACAGACGGTGTAGTCCAGATCACGCCCGCCACTCACTTGAAAGCGCGGCAGCACGGCAACCACTTTCCGGTAAGCCTCGATCACTTCCGGCGCGATCTTTTCCCCTGAGCGGTTTTTGGACAGGAACTCAAACAGCGTCGTGTCGCCCAGGTCCTCTTCGAGATACGCGCCCTCATCCAAAGCTTCCGCATAGATCTCTGGCACGGGCAATCCACACTTCCGAAAGTGCCGGGAAAAAGACAGGAACGCGATATTTTCCTCGCGAACGCCGTAAAGGATGCCGATGGCGGTAGTTTTCCCCGTGGAGAGACGAAGAATATTGCGACCCGACGCACCAAGCTCGCCCTGGAGTGGCTGGATGTGCTCCACGGGCAAGTGGAAATGTTGTTCGAACAGTCTTCTAAGAACGTCCATGAATTTACGTTCCGTCGCTTCGTTCTGCTTGTGCGGTGAACCTAACCTAGTTCTACCACAGCTATTTGCCACGGGAGGATTTGCTTCTGCGAGAGTTGCCCTATTTGCCGAGTATTTCCTAACCCTGGCGGGCCGCAGTTATAATTCCAGGATGCCCTCCTCGAACAAGCCACGCCGTAGCACAGACAAGCGACGCACAGAACAGCGAAATCAAGCTTCGAAAAACCTCGATCACATGTCGTCAAAAGAGATCGTGGTGTTGATGAGCCGCGAAGACCAAAAAGTGCCGGCCGCTGTTGCACATGAAATTCCAGCAATTGCCCGGGCCGTGGACGCCATCGTGAGCCGCATGAAGCTCGGAGGCCGCTTGATTTATGTCGGCGCGGGAACCAGCGGGCGGCTCGGTGTCCTCGACGCTTCGGAATGTCCTCCGACCTTTGGCACCTCGCCACAACTTGTGCGCGCGCTAATCGCCGGTGGCAGGAAAGCGGTCACCGAGCCTGTTGAGGGGGCCGAGGATAGCAAGGCGAATGCCCGCCGTGATTTAAGACAAATTCGTCTTACGAAAAATGATTCCGTCGTCGGGCTTGCCGCCAGTGGTACCACTCCCTACGTCCTTTCCGCCATCGCCTACGCCAAACGCCGCGGTGCGCTGACTATTGCAGTTACCGCAAACCGCAAATCGTCCCTGGCCAAAACCGCGCTGATCGCCATCGCCCCCGATGTGGGCCCAGAAGTCCTCACCGGCTCCACTCGGCTGAAAGCCGGAACTGCGCAGAAGATGGTCCTGAACATGCTTTCAACAGCCACGATGGTACGACTCGGTCATGCCTACCAGAACCTGATGATCGATCTCACCAAGACAAACCGTAAGCTTAGGGACAGGGCCAAGCGGATTCTCATGGAGGCAACCGGCAAGAGCGTGTCTGAGGCGGAACAGGCACTGCGGCAAAGCAAACACAACCTGCGCGTAGCGTTAATAATGCTTAAACGCCGAATCACCGCCGAGCGTGCGCGAAAAACGTTGGAAGCCGCCGGTGGCGATCTGCGGCGCGCCCTAGGCGAGTAGGCCGGCAAACAAAAATGGACAAATTTCGCATTTGCGGAGGCAAACCTCTCCACGGCACCGTGCAAATCGCGGGAGCAAAAAACTCTGCGCTCCCGCTGATGGCCGCCGCGCTTCTGACGCCTGAACCGGTCATCCTGCACAACATTCCGATGGTGCGTGACATCATCACCATGGCCAAACTATTGGCATTCATGTCCGCCAAGGTGACCACCACTGAGATCCCCGCGAGCATCTACACCATCCAGTCGGAAACGTTAAACGATGCGGTGGCTCATTACGAACTCGTCAAGACCATGCGCGCTTCCATCCTGACTTTGGGCCCCGCCCTTGCCCGATCCGGCGTCGCGCATGTTTCGTTGCCGGGAGGGTGTGCGATCGGCGCGCGACCCGTAGACCTACACCTAGCCGCGCTCGAAAAAATGGGCGCGGTCATCGCCACCGAACACGGCTACATCCAAGCAAGGGTGCCCAACGGCGGCCGCTTGAAGGGCGCGCACATCGTCTTCGAAAAAATCACAGTGACTGGCACGGAAAATATCCTGATGGCTGCCGCACTTGCTGATGGCCTTACCATCCTTGAGAACTGCGCCCGCGAGCCGGAAATCACAGATCTGATCCATCTGCTGCGCAAAATGGGGGCAAACATTGAGGGTGACGACACCAGCACGCTGAGAATTCGTGGCGTCGACAAGGTTCACGGCGCAACGCATTCCGTGATTCCAGACCGCATCGAGGCTGGTACTTTTCTGATTGCCGGTGCTATCACCAATGGCGATCTGACCATCGCCAACTGCACGCCCGCCCACCTGGTCGCCGTCATAGCCAAACTGCAATCCGCCGGTGTGCCGGTAGATATTCCGGATGCTTCGACCATCCGCGTTCACGATGGACACAAATTGGTTGCCGCCGATGTTACCACTGAGGAATATCCCGGCTTCGCCACCGACATGCAAGCGCAGTACATGGCGCTTGCCACGCAAGCCAAAGGTACTTCCATCATCACGGAAACCATCTTTGAAAACCGATTCCTCCACGCCTGCGAAATGATTCGCATGGGAGCCCCCATCTCCATTGATGGCCGCCGCGCGGTTGTTCGTGGCCCCGCGCCGCTTTCCGGCTCGGTCGTGCAAGCTTCGGATCTACGCGCCAGCGCCGGCCTGGTTCTCGCAGCCCTAGTCGCGTCCGGCGAAACCGTGATCGATCGGGTGTACCACATCGATCGTGGCTACGAGCGCATTGTCGAGAAGCTCGCCGCCGTCGGCGCAGACATCGAGCGCCTTCGTGCCAAGGAATAATCAGTGGGATGCTTACACTCTGCCGGCAACAGGCAATCCTCAGATTTGTTCGGAAACGCCCTTCAACGTCCGCAACAGGCGCGCCGCTGTACGATTGATATAGATCGCCAACGCCATCACTCCATAACAGATCGAGACAAAGATGGCGATCACGGACCACAAAATCAGCTCACGTACATCGGTGGCTGGCCGTCCAGCGAGGTGCCCAATCCAAAGCAGGCTGCTCACCGTTGCCAAAAAGAGCGCGGCGAAAGCGATCAGTTGGCGACGTTTCACCTGTTCGTTTTCCATTAGCGATCTCTGCAAGATGGCAAGTACTTCTTGAGACATAACTTAACTTCTCCTTTTCAATCACAGCCAGCGGCTGCCCCAGAATTCTAACGCCGCCAAAAAAGTTCAACAAGAATGCTGAATCTGACCAACAAAAGCCCACAAACTCTGGTACAATCCCGCAATCGATTTGACAGCAGATAGGCGGGTGGCTGATAAGCCAGCCGCGGACCAATTACGGGAGGGAAACGCCATGCAAAACAGCCAACTTCTCGAAAAGATTGATGCCGCCATCGCCCAAAAAAGCCTTCTGAAGCACCCTTTTTATCAGGATTGGCAAATGGGCAAGTTGAGCCGCCAGGATTTGCAGCTTTACGCCGCGCAGTATTATCGCCATGTTGAAGCTTTTCCCAAGCACCTTCGCGTTCTGGCCGCCCGCTCTGAAGGTCCTATTCGCGACATCATCCTCGAGAACCTGGCGGAGGAAGAGAATCCCTCGCGGCCCCATCCCAAACTCTGGCGTGATTTCGCCGCCACGCTCGGCGTGAATGAGGAGGATATTACCTCCTGCCCAGCACTTCCTGGCACGCAAACCGTGGTTGAAACTTTCCGTGAGATTGTAGGTGATCGTCCGGTGGCCGAGGCGGTCGCAGCGCTCTACGCCTATGAAGCGCAGGTGCCGGAAATCGCCACAACCAAGATTGAGGGCTTGCAGAAATTCTACGGCGTCAATTCCACGAAGGGTTTGGCATATTTCACGGTGCACGAAGAGGCCGACAAGGCCCACCGCACAGCCTGGCGCGGCTGGCTCGAGCAACATGCCCAAGGTGACGAAGAAGAGATTCTGGAAACCACCAACCAGGCGCTCGATGCCCTGTGGGGTGCTCTCGACGCAGTCCACTGCACCCACGTGTAACCCGCGTAAGTAGGAGAACTCGTCATCCTTAGGGCTGTCTTTGCCGATGGATCTGTTTCTCCCCTATTTCAGGCCGAGGCGTGACCGACTATCTCCCCTTCACTCGGCCAATGAACAACTGCAGGAATCGCTCGGAATCGGAACTCAGACACACGCGTGCATTGTCCTGCAGCGGTTCAACGCCATCAATCTCGTAATGGTCCCCATGCAAAACGTTCTTTTCGTTGGAACCCATGCGGTTCGCCACCGTCTCGCCGCGGGTGAATTCACCCCGGGTCTCCACGTCCACGTGCATATCCTTCCGCGTGACTAAGGTCGGATCAATTACCACGCCCACCGCCAAAGGATCGTACATAGCCGCTCCGGCCCAGCCGTTTTTCTCCGAACGCTCGATGTAGAATCTGGCGATCTTGGTGACCACGTCATTCTGCGGACCATGTCCGGCCTCCAGTTCCGCCAGATGTTTCCGGGTCATCAATGTGCGCTCGCCGACATCCGAACCCACCATCGTGACCATCCACCCCGCATTGAACACGATCTGCGCCGCTTCCGGATCGCCAAATATATTGGCCTCCGCCGCCCCGTTGACGTTGCCCCCTGAAATCGAGCCGCCCATAATGACGATGTCTTTGACCAGTCCAACGATGGACGGATCTTTCGAAACCGCCAGCGCAATATTCGTCAGTGGCCCAATGGGAATCAGAGTGACCTCATGTGGATACTTGTGCACCAATTCGATGATGAGATCCGGTCCAAACCTCGGATCCACCTTGCAATTCGACGGTTGCAGCTCAATATCCGCGAGCCCATTCTTCCCATGCCAGTAGGTTGCTGTGTACGTTCTCTGAGTCAGCGGATGCTGAGCACCGCCCGCCACAGGTATGTCGCAGCGTCCCGCCAGGCTAATCAGTTTTAGTGCGTTTTCCAGCCCTTGCTTGGCAACGACGTTGCCGGGCACAACCGTAAGCGCTTCCACCTCGAGTTCCGGAGAGTTCAGGGCCAGCAGTATGGCCATGGCGTCATCCGTGCCGGGGTCAGTATCAATGATGACCCGCTGTTTTTTCGTCTGTCCCCACGCGGAAATGGTCGCCAACAGAGCCACGGCCACAGCGATGATGAGTTGTTTCATTTTCATGCCTGGATTCTCCGAACGTCGCTTTTCCCAATTAAAGAACACGCTCATCCCACTTGCAAGAGCTGTTGCTCGATCCTTTGCGATCAAGAGTCGGCACAGAGCCATTTGCCATCCAGCCAAAAAAGAAAAAGGCCCCTCAAGCAGGGGCCTCTCTCAAGAGTTGGCCAAAAACTAATTTCCTTCGCTTGTGCTCGCGGCGGGAGCAGGAGTTGCGGTGGGCGGTGCGCCCTGACTCTTCGCTTGCTTCTCGCGAGCTTCCTTGATCAACGCTTTGCGAGACAGCCGGATTTTATTCCCCTCAATCGCCAGGACCTTCACTAACACCTGGTCGCCGAGTTTCAGTTCATCGCGTACGTCGCGAATGCGGTGTTCGGATATTTCGCTGATGTGCAATAAGCCGTCCGTGCCTGGGAACAATTCCACGAAAGCGCCGAATTCTGCCAGCCTCACGACTTTGCCGAGATAAGTCTTCCCCACCTCCGCGCTTGCGGTAACGTCGCGCACCATCTGTAGCGCCTGGTCGCCGCCAGCTCCGCTGGTCGAGAAGATGTGCACCGTGCCGTCTTCCAGGACATCAATCTTCACGCCCGTCTGCTCGATGATAGACTTGATCTTCTTTCCGCCCGGGCCAATCAGATCGCGGATCTTGTCCGTCGGGATGCTCAACTTGTACAAGCGCGGAGCGTAAGCCGAAATGGTCTCGCGGTGAGCACCCAGCGTCTTTTCCATGATGTCCAGAATCTCCAAACGGGCTTTCTTGGCCTGCGCCAAAGCCTCTCTCATCATCGCGACACTGATGCTGGTCACCTTGATGTCCATCTGCAGGGCCGTAATGCCTTCGCGCGTGCCGGCAACTTTGAAGTCCATGTCTCCGTAGTGATCTTCGGCGCCCGCAATGTCCGTCAGGATGGAATACTTGCCGTCATCGCTTACCACCAACCCCATCGCGATGCCCGCGCACGGAGCCTTCATCGGCACGCCCGCATCCATCAATGCGAGGGAGCCGCCACAAACCGTGGCCATGGAAGACGAACCGTTCGATTCGAGAATGTCGCTCACCACGCGCATGGCGTAAGGAAACTCCACTTCGGGGGGCAGCAGATTCGCCAGAGCGCGTTCCGCCAGTGCTCCGTGTCCGATTTCCCTCCGGCCTGCGCCGCGTAGCGGCTTCACTTCTCCCACGCTAAAAGGTGGGAAGTTGTAATGGAGCATGAAGCGTTTGAACTGGTCTTGCTCGAACAACAGGTCCAGCCGCTGCATATCTTCCTTGGTGCCCAGCGTGAGTGTTGCTAACGCCTGAGTTTCCCCGCGCGTGAAGAGCGCCGAACCATGCACGCGGGGCAACAACCCCGCCTCGCAAGTAATCTTGCGAATCTGATCGAACGCCCGGCCATCCGGGCGCCGCTTGGCCTTCAGAACTTCCTCGCGGAAGTAATCTTCACGCAGGCGTTCAAACGCGCGCTTGGTCAGCGCCAGCTTATCTTCGTCGTCTTCGGGAATACCCTTCAGGATCTCATCTTGCAGCGCATCCACCAGATGGTAGCTTTCCTTCTTGGGATGCTTCTCGGTGTTCAACGCATCCTTCAATTTCGCGCCATACTTGGTCTTGATGTTGTCGTAGATGGCTTGGTCAAACGCAAACGGCTCAATCACGATCTTGGTGGGCTTGATCTGGTCGTGCAACTGCTTAATCGCGCCAACAATCCTCTTAATCTGCTCGTGACCAAATTCCAGCGCTTCCGCCACTTTCTCTTCGGAAACCTCGAAGGCTCCGGATTCCACCATCACGATACCCTTTTCCGTAGCGGCCACCACGATGTTCAGCTTGCTGGTCTTCTGCTCCGCCACCGTCGGGTTGGCTACCAAATTTCCGTCTACCAACCCCACGCGCACCGCGGCGATGGGATCCGTGAAAGGCAGGTCCGAACAATAGGCCGCCGCGGATGCCGCCGTCATGGCGATCACGTCGGGATCGTTGGCGCTATCGGCAGACAGTACAAGCGCGATAATCTGCGTTTCATTTCTCAAGGATTCCGGGAATAGCGGGCGCATCGGGCGATCGATCTGCCGCGACACCAAAATTTCCCTTTCCGTCGGACGTCCTTCCCTCTTAAAAAATCCGCCGGGGATCTTTCCGGCGGAATAGGTGTTTTCACGGTAGTCCACGGTCAGGGGCAAAAAGTCGCGGTCGCTCGGTTTTGGGGCAATGCAGGCGGTGACCAACACAACGGTGTCACCGTAACGTGCGGTGACGGCTCCGTTTGCCTGTTTGGCGATCTTCCCTGTTTCTAAGATCAGGGTACGCCCTCCAACTTCAATCGATACCTGGTGTGGAGCGGGAACGTGGTTGTTCTCAGACATGTTTTCTTCCTTTGGCCCCTCTCGAAAGGGCTCCTATCGCATTCAGCGCTGTATCCTGAAGAAAAAAGGAGGGTTTGCCGTGAAGGGAACCGCTTCGCCAGCAATTACACCAAGACAAACGCCAGGCAGTCTGCCGTCACAGACTGAGCATGTTCACGTCCAACCGTTTTGCGGTTGGCGTACAGACTCCATTGGGAATTTGTGCGTTCGTGAAGTTGCAAGTTGTACCGCGTACAGCGTGCGATGCGTTACTTGCGCAAGCTAAGGCGTTCCACAATCTGGTGATACCGATCCGGGTCTCGCCGGTTGAGATAGTCCAGCAAGCGCCGCCGCTTGTTTACCATCATGATGAGCCCCCGGCGCGATGCATGGTCTTTGACGTGCGACTTGAGGTGTGTCGTCAAGTAGTTGATGCGTTCGCTCAGCAGTGCGATTTGCACCTCCGGCGATCCCGTATCTTTAACATGTGTCCGGAATTGCTCGATCAACATTACTTTGGCGTCGCTCAAGTGCCCCCCACCGTCGTCCCTTAAAATTTCCTCTTTTCTTCTACTCATTAAAAATAGCACAGCTTTACTAAGGGTGTAAAGGGCGTGTAACACACGTTGCAGGCCGTCCGGCCCACTGATGCTTGCAACGCAGCCCTAAATCTTGTTCAATGCTAGCGGTAAGCCCTCGGACTTACCCGGCACGCTCTAGCCCGTCGAGCAACTGCCACCCCTAGGAGAATAGAATGCGCAAAGCAATCGCGTTTGTCTCGGTTTTCTGTCTCGGCCTAGCCCTCTTTGTTTTCGGTACTAATGCTCAGCAAGATAAATCCAAGCGGCCCAGCCCGCCTGCCACCGCTTCACTCGACCTCGGCGGCGGCAAATCCATCACTATCGATTACTCCAGCCCCCGCCTCAAGGGCCGCCACGTTGGCCAGGAGATCGCCCCCTACGGCCAGGTCTGGCGCGTCGGCGCAAATGAAGCCACCACGTTTGTGACTACAGCGGACATCACGGTCGGCGGCACCCCAGTTCCGGCCGGCAATTACACCCTCTTCGCGATTCCCAACAAAGACAAGTGGACGCTCATCATCAGCAAGAAAACCGGCGAGTGGGGCACCAACTATGCCGGACCGTCCGAGGATCTTGCCCGCGTCGACATGAAAGTTTCTACGCTCCCCTCACCCGTCGAAAATTTCACGATTTCCTTCGACAAGTCCTCCAATGGAGGTACCTTGAACATGGATTGGGAAACCACCCGCGCCTCCGCCGCCATCGTCAAGAAATAAGCATTTGCCTTTTTCTAAGGCGGCGGCGTTCCTCTGGGCGCCGCCGTCATTTTTTGTCGGGCTTGTGCCCTGCCCCCATCGCATAAATGACAGACTCCGAAATCCCATCCAGACCCAGACTCTTCTCGATTTGTGTATCCGCCAGCGCGATAGTGCAGAACGGAGCCAACCCCAGCCATGTAGCCGTCAGGCAGAAGGTTTGGCACAGATGCCCAGCCTCAATTAATATCGCTCGGTAAGCTCTGGCGTAGTCGTACTTCCACTGCGTGCGTCCAAACACCGCCGTGAGAAACACCACAAAGGCCGCGTCTCGAAACCACCACTGCCCCGCCAGGTAACGCTGAATTTCTGCCGCGCTTGCCCCCACCTTCAATCGCTGTAACCGGTGACCACCGGCGTCATAGTGATAGATCCCTTGCGCGACCCCTTCGACTCTCCTCGTGAGGACATACGCTTCGGAAGGGTGCAATGCTCCGCCGGAGGGTGAGGTCTTTTGCGCCAGACGGCCGATGGTAGGCACGTTCTCCCAGGCCTGCACAGCGAACGATAAGTCGAGCAAGGTCGATAGGGTGCCGAGAGCGACTTCGCGTCGGGAAAACTCCCGCCATGTTCGCCGGTCGCGCAGCACGCGCGAAAACTCTCCAGAACCGTCGCCCCGCTTCAACGGAATCGCCCTAGCTCCCGGATACGCTTTGAGCGGTTTGGGGACAGTATGCGTTTTTGCTAATTGCTCGATGAAGGCAATCTCTTCTGGCGTGACTTCTTTCGCGTAAATGTCCTTCGTGCTCAGATGAAAGAATCCGGCCGCTGGATTCCACGCCCCCCACTTCCGCAGAGCTTTTTGTGGTTCGGCTTCGGGAGGATTTTTCCGTCGAGACCCTTCCAGCAGAGTTTCTCGCAGCAAGCGACCCACAGCTTTTAGCAGGGAATCTGGAGAATACTGCGGCCAGTGGTGGAAGGTTTCTTCGGCCTTTGTCCATCCGGTAAAGAAATCCAGAATCGCGGTAACTTGGGGAGAAGCGGACACCTTTTTTCGTGTCAAATAATTTTCAAAAACAAGCTGGTTGTCTAGCCAGTAAGAAATCAGGAAAGGCGAACGCCGGAGATACACGGAACCCTTCTGGCTTGCGCTCATTCGACCCACGATCGCCGTCTCATCTCAAGGCACAATCATAGTGCGGAAGCTGTCGCAATCCGAAGAGCTTCTTCCGCTCAGGTATTCGAATATAACTTGGACATCCTGGCCACTACTAATTTGCACCCGGACATTTTTGGCTTGATCTTTTGCGGAGAAGTCCCGATCGCCTGGGATTTGCAGACGCTCTCCAGGTAGTTCAATGACTTGATCTGCGTTGCGATCGCGGGTCTCTGCGCGTGCGCAACGTTCTTCTCGATCTTTTTCAAGGTCTTCAGTGTCTTATGGATCTCACGAACCAGGCCTTTGTAGTCAACCTTGTACACTTTGCTTTTCGCCATGTCGTTGCTCCTCCATCTGACCGAATGCTTCACTCAGCTCTTGAGTCGATTGATTCAGCGTCCGTATCAGGTTGGCGCAGTCTATGTCAGGCACCTACCGCCGTCAAGAAAACAATATGACATTCGCGGTCCGATTATGGGTTAGTCCGCTCAATCACCTTTCGTCCCCAAATCTTTTCCACCAGGTTTTGCATTCTTGGCTCGTTGCGCAGAAACGCGAATTGCGGATGCACGGCTAGATTCACCATTCGTCCATTGCGTTCGACGTACGCCTTCTCCAGCCACTCCAGTGTTTTGTTCACGTCCCGAAAACCGGCGTACACCACCGCAAAATCGTACGCAGAAACATACTTCTTGCCTTGCTGTTCCTCCATTTCATGCAGGATTTCTTCCGCCTCAGTTTTCTTGCCGGAGATGGCATATCCGTGTGCCAGGTCCGCTTGCCCGGCGATGAATCCCGGTGACAAGGAGACCGCCGTGCGATATTCATCGATCGCTTCGACGTACTGCTTCTTCGCCACATGCACCTGGCCTAAATACCCGTGCGCGGTCACGAAGCTTGGATCCATCCGGACGGTACTTTTCTCTGCCTCTTCGGCGTGGTCATAGTCGCCGGCGACGTAGTAGCACCAGCCTACGTTCGCATTGATGATCAATGATTTCGGATCAATATCCCGCGCCAATTTGATTTCCCGGATGGACTCTTCCTTGCGGCCCACCGCTGCCAGGTACAGCGCGTACCAATGAATCCCTTGGGCGTATCCGGGATCCAGCGCGATGGCGCGCTGAAATTCTTCCTCGACATTTCCTTCCAAATGATAAAAGCGAATGGCCGCCAGAGACGTGTGCGCTTGCGCTAGCCGATCATCCAACTGCAATGCCTTTTCCGCTGCTTGCTTCGCTTTAGGAATTAAAGTCTCTGCCGGGCCCATCTGGTAATTGCCCATATCGAGATAAGTATCGGCCAATCCTGCATACGCTGCGGCAAATGTGTCGTCTTTCTGGATCGCATGTTGAAAATAGCTGGCTGCGTCTTGAAACGCCTCCGGTGTTCGTTTTTCCAACTCAAACTTCCCTTTCAAGTACGCCTCATAAGCTTCCGGCACAACACTGCGGCTCCGCGCCAACTGGCTCTGTTCCGCCCCGGAGAGTTCCACCTGGATCCCCCGGGCGATGGCTGTCGCCACGTCGCTCTGCAACGCCAGCACATCTGTGAAATTCCGCTCGAAGTTTCCAGCCCACAACGCGCCTTCGGTGCTGGTCTGAAAAAGCTTGGCGGAAATGCGCACCCGGTCTCCGGCGCGCACCACAGAACCCTCCACGATTGCGTCCACATTGAGTTCCTGCGCAATTTGGTCCAACGATTTCTGGGTGTGTTTGTACTGCATCACCGTGGTCCGCGAAATCACGCGCAATTTGCGAATTTGCGACAACTCCGTGATCAACGCGTCGGTCATTCCGTCTGCAAAATAATCTTGCGACGCATCGCCGGAAAGATTTTCCAACGGCAAGACCGCGATGGATTGAATGGCACCCGGCAAAGGCACAATAGGCTTGCGTTTGGTCGCCCGGCCATTCATCCAGTAGAACAACCCTCCCGCCAATCCCACCAACAGGCAGAGGATTGCGATATTCCGCGCTGAAAACAAGTTTTTAGGTTCTGACGTCTTCGGTCGCACTCCTGTGAGGTCATGCGTTCGCGAGGCGGTGGTTGCCGCTTCCAGCGCCGCTCGTACTTCGCCGGCGCTTTGGTACCTTTGGCCCGGATCCTTGTCCAGACACTTTTCCATCACACTTTTCAGTACCGGAGGCAATGGTGGAGAAATCTCGGAAGGCCGTTCGCGCAGGATCGCAGCGCTTAACTCAAATCCTGTTGCACCCCGGAACGGCCTTTGACCTGCTGCCATCTCGTAGAGCAGCACGCCGAGCGACCATATGTCACTTCGCACGTCGGCCTCTTGCCCTTTCAGAATCTCCGGCGCGATGTACGGCAGAGTACCCGTAAAAGTGTGTTGAGATTCCCAGGATTGGTCGATCACCGTGGTACCGTCACCCGAGCGGCCTGGTTCGAACCGTTGCGAAATCCCAAAATCGAGAACTTTCAAGCGTCCGCTGGGTGTGAGGATGACGTTCGCCGCCTTCAGATCGCGATGAATCACCCCTCGACTGTGCGCGTGAGACAACGCATCGGCCAATTGCATGCCATACCGTTCCACCTGATCCAGCGAGAGTCCCGTGGATGGGATCTCCATACTCAGCGGGCGTCCCTCCACAAACTCCATAGCGATGAACGGCCGGGTGTCGAACTCGCCGACTTCATAAACCGTGCAGATGTTGGGGTGATTTAACGCGGAGATGGCTCGGGCTTCCTGCAGCGCTCGCGAGTGGCTGGCGGAACTTCCTGTGGGCAGCGTATCCAAAAACTTCAGTGCCACATCGCGCTGCAGTTTCTCGTCACGGGCGCGATACACCACTCCCATGCCACCTTCACCGAGCTTCTGTTCGATCACATAGTGGCTAATTCTCTGCCCTAGCATGGCGATATCGTACAGCAGAGTTCACCACACCCCCAGCGCGGTAGCAAGTAAAAGTCTATTTCTTTGTAAGATTTGCGGGAGTTCTTTATTTGGTCAGACCAATTGTCGCAACCGGTTCGTTCCTCGATCCACCAACACCACCGCCAAGACCACTAACGCAGCCGCCATTCCCACTCGCGTCGTTAGTGCCTCTCCTGCGTAGGCCCAACCCAGAAGGACAGCCACAACGGGGTTCACAAACTTACCGAGGCGGGCGATTTCGTCGCTCGAAGCGGCGCCAAGGAACAGGATCAGGGAGAGCGAAGCGATGCCCAGCAGAAGATGTTTTTTCATCTGTTCCAACGCTGCTTCTCAATTCGTGCCCGAAAAACCAGCGCTACGATGTTGCCCGCGCCGCGCCCTCGCTGTCGAGCATGGCCATTTGTCTTGCGTCATATCTCATCCCCGCAACGCTTTCCGCCGGGACAGCCTCCGCAATTCGGCGCAGCTCCTCCTGCGATAGTTTCATTCGCAAAGCTCCCAACGCCTCGCGAAGTTGTTCGCGCGTCCGCGATCCCAACAGTGGAAAGATGTCTCCGCCTTGGTGCAGTACCCAAGCAATCGCAAGCTGTGTCCCGGTAACGTGATGTTCTTTGGCGATGCGGTCCAGAGTTTCGACCAATCGTGCGTTCTGCTGCAGGTTTACCTCCGTGAACCGCGGGAAGTGAGCACGGAGATCACTGGCACCGGCGGGTTTCGACCCACTCAGCAGCCCACGGGACAGCAAGCCATACGCAGTGACCGCAACTCCCAGCTCGCGAAGGGCGGGCAGAATCGCCTGCTCAATTCCCCGCGACACCAGTGAATACTCAATTTGCAGGTCGACGATCGGGTGCACCGCACAAGCGCGTCTGACCGTTTGCGCCGACACTTCGGAAAGACCGATATGCCGCACGTATCCTTCTTTAACGAGATCGGCAATTGCTCCGATGGTGTCTTCGATGGGCACTGCCTGATCGAGCCGCGACGGCCGGTAGATATCGATGTGTTCCACTCCCAGCCGCCGGAGACTATAGGCCGCAAAATTCTTGACCGCGGAAGGCCGCGTATCGACTCCAGTGAACATTCCGGACGGCGTGCGCATTGCCCCGAATTTCACCGAGAGCAGCACTTTCTCCCGGCGCCCCTGGATCGCCCGGCCGACCAGCATTTCATTGTGGCCCATGCCGTAGAAATCGCCAGTGTCCAACAGGTTGACGCCCTGGTCGATCGCTTCTTGAATCGTGTAGACCGACTCCTCATCGTCAGCCGGCCCGTAGACCCCGGACATCGCCATGCACCCGAGGCCAACTTCTGACACCAGAGGTCCACTGTCCCCAAGCTGTCTCATGTTCATAAAGCACCTCTTGACCTCGCTCCGGTCCGGCGCAGCGAGATTGAGATGGATTAGCTCTTTTGTGCGCGCACCAACGACAAAAACTCGTCGCGGGTCTGTTTGTTGTGACGGAAGGAACCCAGCATGGCGCTGGTCACGGCTTGGCCGTGCTGCTTTTCCACGCCACGCATCTGCATGCACAGGTGACGCGCTTCGATAATGACGCCCACGCCTTCCGGGCTGATTTTTTCCGAAATCGCATCTGCGATCTGGCTGGTCATGCGTTCCTGGATCTGCAGCCTTCGCGCGAACATGTTCACCAGCCTCGCAATTTTGCTGAGTCCCAGAACTTTCTTGCTCGGCAGATAGGCCACATGCGCCTTCCCGAAGAATGGCAGCAAATGATGCTCGCACAGGCTGAAGAATTCGATGTCCTTGACCACAACCATCTCGTCATAGTGCACGCTGAAGGTCGCTCCATTGAGCACTGACTCCAGATTCTGGTTGTAGCCGCTGGTCAGAAACTTCAACGCTTTTTCGAACCGCTCCGGAGTCTTCCGCAGACCTTCACGGTTCGGGTCCTCGCCCAGAAGCACGATCATTTTGCGAACAAGGTCCGCGATGCTCTCCTTGGGCATTTCCACTCTTGCTTCGTGCAGCATGATTTCCGTCGGCTTTGTCACTGGCATCTTCCCCTCTTAGTGGACCGTCACGCGATCCTGGATTTCTTCCCCGGCGTACTCAAACGCGTTGTTGGAAGTTTCTTCGACCCGGACGCGTTCAAGTTTCGCCAGCGAGAAGTGCTTCAGGCGCTGGTAAATTTCTATGCACAGATTCTCCGTCGTTGGCACGGTCGCGCGAAAGGCCTGCACATCTTCGTTTAACGATTTATGATCGAATGCTTCGATCACTTCGCCTTGCACGAAGCTGTCCAAATCCGTCAAATTCACGATCATGCCTGTGGCGGGATCCACCGTCCCTGACACGCTGATTTCCACCACATAGTTATGCCCGTGTCCGTAAGGATTGTTGCACTTCCCGTAGACACGGCAATTCTCTTCTTCGCTCAGCTTTTCGCTGTGCAACCGATGCGAGGCCGCGAAACGGTAGCGCCGGCCGAACACGACTTTGAGCCCATCGCTCATGCCGGACTCACTCCGTTGCGGTAACACTCGGCGAAAATGTCTGCCGATTCGTAGAGCCGCACCTTATGCAATCGCCCTTGCATGATTTTCGGCTCCAGTAATGTCCAGATCACGCGAGCGATGTTCTCGCAAGTCGGAATCTGGCCCTTCAATTCCGCCACTTCATAATTCAAAAATCGGTGATCCATGCGCTCCGTAATTTCGCGTTCCAAAATCGCTTTCAACTCTTTCAGATCCAGCACCATGCCGGTCACGGGATCCGGTTCACCTGCCACAGTCACTTCCAGCGTGTAGTTGTGCCCGTGTCCGTGCGGATTATTGCACTTGCCAAAAATCCGCCGGTTCTCTTCAGCGCTCAGCCCTGGATTGTGATACAGGTGCGAAGCGGAAAACTCGATTTTGCGCGTCAGATACACCATAGCTTTAGTTTGACACCTATTTCGATGCACCAGGGGTACCGCCTGGATACTCTCGCCCCTTCCATTCCAGCTTGCCTTTTTGATGGCCGCCGTATGAGGCCCACAATACCCCGGCAAACAGCAGCCTTCCTGGGATTCCGTACCAAGCTAGACGGCCTGAGAACTGATTCCGCTTCAGTTCCACCCTATAAGCAATAAAAATACTGACTAGGCCAATCATCAGGACCACTAATGCGCCCACGATCGATCCTATCAATCCGTAGACCAGCACTGCGACAAGCAGCGTCGCCAAAACCGGTAATACAGCTCGAAAAATCTCGCTCCCAATTGCCTTGGAACGGCCTCCCATGAGTGGATAAAGATTCTTTTTCCAGCCCTGCCACATGCCGTCAAATGTTCGATACATGCGCACCTTCACGATTCCCTTTCCGCTGGCAAACCACAGGCGATAGCCTGCGCTTTTCACCCGCTTCGCCAGTGCCACATCTTCCAGCACCTCTCCAGCGACGCTCGCGTGTCCGCCAACGGCCTCATACACATCGCGCCGGATCATCAAGAACTGACCATTCGCTGCAGCGGCAGATTTTGCCGGATCATTCACATCGTCAAACGAAAACTTGCTTGCCAGCCGGCAGTAGACATATGGAATCACTGACTTCTCATACCACGTCTCCATCGTCTGCTCGGGCGAGAAGGAAACCATCACGGCATTTTCTCGCGCGGCAATTGCCAATGCCCTCGCAGCCGAGTCCTTGCTATGTACGGCATCGGCGTCGGTAAACAACAGCCATTTCCCTTTCGCTTTGCGGGCCCCAGTCCAAACTGCATAATTTTTTCCAACCCAGTTTTGTGGCAGTTCCTTCGTTTCCAAGAGCTGCAGTTGTGAAAACCTTTGCATTTGTTCCCGCACTATGGCGGCCGTCTCATCCGTGGATTGGTCGTCAACCACCAGGATTTCGCCGATTTCTGGTTGTGGCGCGAGGGATTGCACGCACGCACGGATGACTGCTTCTTCGTTCCGCGCCGGCACTATCGCGCTTACCAGAATTGAATTTTGGGGAGGGCTCATGACCTTTTGCAGGTCTTTCCAACTTCTCGGCGCGGCTTCTCTGCGTTATTATAGCGATATATGAACACGGTCTTCCGGAAAATTATGGCTTGGGGAAGCATGCTGGGGGCCTTCGCGGTCATCTACTTTTTCACTTTCCCGCACTACCGCCAGGGCGAAGCGTCTGTGGCCGGCAAAAAGGCCGAAGATTTTGCTATGAACCTGGACGGTAAGCCTGTGCATCTTTCCAATCTGCGCGGAAAGGTTGTCGTCCTGAATTTCTGGGCCACCTGGTGTCCGCCTTGCGTGGAAGAAACTCCGGCACTGAATCGACTCCAAACGTACATTGCATCACGTAATGGCGTAGTTGTTGGTGTCGCTGCGGACGAGGACCAAGCAGTTTACGAAAAATTCCTTCGCGATAATGGCGTGATTTTTCCAACCTACCGCGATCCGGGCACGGATGACAATCATCGCTCGCCCATCGCGCAGAATTACGGTACCTCGATGTACCCGGAAACGTACATCATCGATCGAAAGGGCGTCATCGTGCGAAAGATCATTGGGCCGCAGGATTGGAACTCACCTGAACTGCTGGCCTATTTCGACGCTATTCTCGGCCAGACCTGACCGAGTCTACCGTTACAGGCTTTCCAACCACTCTGCCGCGGTGGCCGTTTTCGCCCCAGCGTTACGCAATTCCTCTAATATCTTAGGAGTTTCCTTCGGCTGAACCGCTCGAATCAGATCAGTCAATACCGTCACTTCAAATCCATGCCGCAGACCGTCCAGTGCTGTGGCGCGAACACAGTATTCTGTGGCGATCCCGCTTATGCCCACCCGCTCTGCTTGCAATTCTCGGAGGCGATGCTCTAATCCCGTCAATTCAAATCCTGAGTATCCCGCTCTATGTGGGTGGACGCCTTTGTGGATGACGATTTCGTCCCGCTCCGCCTGAAGGGGAGGTATGAGTTCCGCACCGGAACTGCCCGCCGCACAATGCACCGGCCACGGCCCACCCTTCGCTTGGAATGAGATGTGATCCTCCGGGTGCCAATCCTTCGTATAGACGATTGCCGCTTTCGCCCGGCGCGCGGCTTCAATGCATTCCTGCAGCGGTCCCAGCAGCGAAAATGTATCCGCAGCAGCAAGTGCTCCACCCTCGCAGAAGTCTCGCTGCACATCGACTACGATCAGCGCCGCTTTCGCCACTCGTGCATCTCCTCCATCAGTCGGCAATCATTTCGCGTTCCGACGCGTGCTCTTTCTTTCTGGACTCCTGATATCTGACCGCTGATCTCTGATATCCCTCTTGCGGTACCCGTCATCGGAGGTCGGGCTGCCATTTTCCGCACTACTCGGCCTCTCCCGTTAGCTTTCGTGGTAATCCATCAGGATCAAACCCACCAGGATGAAGCACACCGGCCACACCCACGCTAGATACTTCCGCGTGGGATTCTCTTCTGGCAAACGCAATTCCAACCAGCGCGACCAGCCGGCCATGATCCCAAATACCGCTAGCGGCGTATGGCTCAACTCAGCGAGCAACTCCTCTTTCACGTTGGTCAATGCATGCGTGTGCGTCAGAAGCACGACGCCTCCCAATGCGCAAACCGCTGGAAACACCAATGCCGCGGCCATCGACTTCACACGCTTTGTCTCTACACGGTATTGAAATATCGCAAAAATAATGATCAGGAGCACTGCCAGTCGATGTTGCAGCACTTCTGCCTCGGAAAAACTCGCCCAGAATCCATTTGGCCCCATCGGCCAGTTCTCAGGATCCGCCCGGAAGAACAAAAACACCGCAAGCAGCAGAAACGTCAGCGGCCAGATTTTTGCCCAGGAAAAATACCGGCTGCGAGAGAGCAGCGCCAGTATGCCCATCAGAAACACCACCAGGCCCGCACAGTTGTGGTTGTATTCCGACCAGGCAATATCCGCCGGGGTGTTTGTGCCAAACCCTGAGTCACCCGGAACAAACGCGGCTGGAAAGGTCCTGCCTTTTGCAACCGCCGCCTTCACTAGCTCCTTCGATGAAGGGGAAATGTCTTTCAAATCTGGGCTGGAGAATCTCGGCATGCGCGGCGAAAACCGTTCCGCAATTTCGGACATTGTCACGCGGTCCTGAGTCAAATCGGCACCGGGGGGTTGTGAGGTCATGGAAGCGGCAGTTAGGATGATGCTCAATCCGATGCCAATTTCCGCTTCGCCAAAACGCAGCAAGCTGGTCGCCCCCGTCCCAGATTCCGTTTCAAGGCCACGCACGATATAGAAGTTCGCCGCGCCCAGAAGCAGCAGCACCAGCAACAAAGCGATTTTCGCGCCAAGCATCACTCCGTAGGCGGTGCCGTACATTGCATCCCATGAGCCCACATACACCCAGCTCATCCCAAATCCAGCCAAAATTAGCACCGCCACGCTGATTTGAGCCATTCTGGAAAAATTCCGAGTGATTTGAATTTTGGCCCCGGCATCAGGAGTTCGTTTTGCCGATAACAACAGATAGGGAAGTCCACCGATCCAGCTTGCGGTTGCCATGTAATGCAGTGTCGTAAGGCTCACCAGGAACGCACGACCCTCCATCCGCGAGGCGGAATGGCTGGTCATTATCGAAGCAGCCAGAATCAACGCCGCCGGCAGGATTGCCAGCGGATTTACGCTTTTTTTCAGCGCGCTCGGCCAGGCAGCAAGCGCCAGTCCAGCCACAATAGCCAGGGCGCCAGCCCATACGAAATTGGCGCTCAACACGGCGCTGAGGGGAATGTCGGTCGAATACGTCAGCACCAGGGAATTTGTTATGACGAAAAATAATTGCGCAAAGACCAGCCCCAACACGCTGATTCGGATTAATTTCCAACTCGAGCGCAGAAGTTCCTCGCTCCGCAACTCCGGCTTTCGCGCTACGACCGTTAAATACACAATCCCACCAGTCGCGACGGTTTGAAAACACAGAATCGCCGCGCGCAGCAACACCACCAGAAATCCGAATATGCCTAACAGTTCGACCATGTTTGTGCTCAGGAACCCGTAACCGTGAAGGGAATCTCGCCCCGGGTAATATGGCCGTCTGGAGCCAGCACCTGCCATCGAATCCGATACGCGCCCGGCTTCAATCCGATGGCTTTCGAATTCAGAGTGTCGGGGGAAGTTTGCGTCTCAATGGGCAAGTCGCTCGTGGAATTATCGGGATTCAGCAATTGCAATTTCGACAGTTTCGCATCAATTCGGACATTGTACTTCAGCATCACCGGCACGTCCGGCCCAGTTACCTTGCTATTCGCCACAGGGCGTGTCTCTTTAAGAATCGCGTGCCCTTCCATTAGTCCAGCGAGCAGTAGAATTGCGCCAACCAATGCCAAACCGGAAACCAAGCGAAACTTCGTCAACCTGCTTCTCCTCATTTTGCCTCTTTCTCCGCCAGACGTGCTCTTCGCAACCGAGCACTTCTACAAATATAGCAGGATGAGCTTGAAGAAGCAGAGTTGCCTGCGACGTGGGGAATTGGGCAGCGCTGATTGTTTGCGCGTTACTCGTATCGCAGGGCTTCGACGGGATCCAGTTTGGCGGCCTGCATCGCGGGTAGCCAGCCACTGATCACTCCAACCACCACCAGAATCATCGTGGACAAGAACAATGTCGTCGTCGAAAGCGCCAAATGGATATCGACTTTACCGCTGTCGTCCTCATACGCGGGCCCGAGGAATGGTAGCGTCCCGATCGCAGACGTCAGGCACCACGCGATGAGCATCCCAAATGCCCCTGCTGCTAAGGTCAGTACCAGCGCTTCCATCAAAAATTGCCAACGGATATGCCATTTCCGCGCTCCCAGCGCTCGCCGCAAGCCGATTTCGCGCACACGTTCTTCGACCGATACCAGCATGATATTCATCACACCGACTCCGCCAATCCCCAAGGTCATGGCGCCGATCATGAACAGCAACCCTTCAATTCCCAGAGTTATCCCGTCATAGACCGGCTTGAACTCTTGACGCCCAAACATGGTGATGGCTCTCTTGTCATTCGGTGAAAAATGCTGACGGTTCGCCACCGCTGTGCGGAACTGCTGCATCGCTGGCGCCTCGAATTGCGGAGCTACGGGCTCAAAGACGATCACGCTTGCATAGCGTGCATCCCACATATCTGCCGCTGCCGTGTACGGAATGAATGCGGATTCGTCATCGCAGTTGAAGTAGCAACTGTCCGAGAATTTCATGTCCATCGTCCCAATCACCGTGAAGCGAACGCCGTTTATCCGAATCGTCTCTCCGACGGCGGGCAAACCGCTGAACAGCTTCTTTTTCAGCCGCGCACCAAGAAATACGACACGCCTGCGTTCCTCGATATCTTCCGCGGAGATCCAACGGCCCTCTGAGGGCACCTCATTGCGCATTTCACCGTACTCGGGATAAACACCGCGGGTCGCCGTTTCGGAAAGCCGCTCCTCGTGCGAAATCCCCTTCCAACGCACAGTCTCCAATGTCACGCGCTTGATGAGTGGCGATTGCGCCTTCACCCAGTCGGCATCCTCCTGCTCGAACCGCACTTCCTTGCCTGCCCGCTCTCCTCCCGCTTGCTCACTCGTCGTGCCCGGCCAGCAAATGACAGCCGCTTTCCCGAACACCTCAAAGGTATAGAGCAAAACGCTGCGAAATCCGGCACCATAACTTAACAACAGCGTTACTGCCACAATCCCCCAGGAAATTCCTGTCATGGTCAGCAAGCTGCGCACACGGTTGCGCCCTAACGCGACCCACGCCTCTTTGAATACTTCCGTCAGCATTATCCACCTGCCTCAAAGCGGAGTGCTTCGATCGGATCGACGGATGCGGCCCGGTTCGCCGGGTACAAAGCGGAAAGCACGGCAATCAATCCCAGCAGACTCACAGTCAGAGCAGCAAGCTTCCAGCTCGCATCCAGGCCATCAAAATACGGAATTTTCGGCAAGAGGTTCACCAGCCCGCAGAGTCCATACGAAATAATTAATCCCGCTCCTCCACTGATGAACACCACGATCACGGTCTCCAGGAAAAACTGCCGTAGAATCGATTGCCTTGTGGCTCCAAGTGCCTTTCGCACCCCAATTTCCCGTGTACGCTCTCGCACGCTCACCAGCATCACGTTCATCACGCCCAGTCCACCAAGGAAAATTGTTGCGACGCCCACAGCGCCCATGAACACTTCCATGCCTACAAAGATCATGCGATTTGCCTGAGCATTTTTCACCGTGTCCCAGATGCTCGCGGCTTCTTCGTCGCGTGGATCGAAGCTGTGCAGGCGCCCGAGGGTGCGACGAACCTGGCGCACGCAGTCGGGATGCGTTTCTAAAGACCAAGGCGCCACGAGCAAACGGTCGACCGAATGCTCTACCGCTGGAGGCTTATTCGGGAAATCTCGCTTCATGGAGTTAAAGGGAATGAATATCTTACGAATGTCCACCCCGTCGTAACTCGAATTCTGGTCTTTCGTCTTCATCACGCCAATTACGGTGTAAGGTATTCCGTTCAACTCCACGACCTGCCCCAGCGCCTCCCGATCCGCGAACAACTGCTTCTTCGCGTCGCTGCCGAGGAAAGCCACACGCCGACCCTCTTCGTTGTCCTCGTAATTGTAAAAACGGCCTTGAGCCACGGTGATGCTGCGGATTTCGGTGAAGGGTGGAAGGGAGCCAACCGTATCCAGGTCGCCGCTGTTGAACGCGCTGTGCACTTTTACGTTGTTGCCCAATTCCGGCATCACGTATTTGCAAGCCGGCGCTTCTTTGGCCACTTCTTTGTAGTCGTCTTCCATCCAATGCACGGGACGACCAGACCGCGTGCCTCCTGCCTGCATGCTGGTACGCCCGGCGAAAACGATCATCACGTCCTTACCAAAAGTTTCTTGTTGTTTCTGGATGCCGCGACCCAAGCCCTCGCCCGCAGCCACCATTAATGTGATCGAGATGATGCCCCAGGCGATCCCGAACATGGTCAGGAGCGTCCGGCGCTTGTGCGCCCAGAGCGTTGCTATCGTATCCCGCAACAGATCCCGAAAAGTCATGGCGCCCCCGCTATTGAAGAACGACTTGCTGTTTTTCGGTTAGCCCGGAAACGATTTCCGTCTTTACGCCATTCGAAATGCCCAGTTTTACAGGCACTTTTTTCCGGCCATTCTCAGCCTTTGGATCGGGCAAATCCACCGACGCGTTGCGGTCCTTGTCATAGATCAGGGAAGCTTCCGGAACCATCAGCACATTCTTTTTTTCTTCGAGAATGATCTCTGCGTTTGCGCTCATGTTGGCCTTCAGCTCGCCAGTAGGATTGGAGATCGATACGCGCACTTCAAAGGTGGTGACGTTGTCCTTTTCCTTTCCGAACGGTGAAATGCGGGTAACTTTGCCTGTGAATTTCTTATCTTTGAAGGATTCGACCACGATGCGGGCCGGTTGGCCGAGGTAGACCTTACCGATATCCGCCTCATCCACTTTGCCCTGGACATACACTTCACTGGTGTCGCCGAGGGTCATGACCAGCGTGGCTTGCGAACCCAAAATAAGAATCGAGCTAACTCCGTCTCCGACGCTGACGTCTCGCGAAAGCACCAGACCGTTGATGGGGCTCACAATGGTGGAGTTCCGCAGGTCCTCCTCGGCATTCTCCAACGCCGCCTTCGCTTGCGCCATCTGCGCTTCAGACTTGGCGATTTCCGCGCGAGAGACGATCAGGTTACGCTGCGCGCTCATTTGCTTGTTCAGCGCCAGTTGGTAATTTTTTTCCGCGTCCTCGACAAAACTCTTGGACATGACGCCGTCCTTATACATCTGCTCGGCGCGTACCATGTTCAGTTTCAAAAACGGCACGTCCGGTCCTTCCGCGTCTACCTTGTTCCGCTCGAGTTGCGCCTTGGAGGAATCCAGCGATGCTTGCGCGGCTTGATAATTTGCTTGTGCCTCCCGCACCACGGCCTGTAACTGCACTTTGTCCAGCTCCATCAGAGTCTGGCCTTCTTTCACCTTGTCGTCGTAATCGACGTAGAGCTTCTTCACCATGCCACTGGCCTTCGATTTCACTTCCACCTTTGACAATGGCTGAATCTTTCCGGTGGCGACAACCACGCGAGCCAGGTCGCCACGCTCCACGCTGGCGAGCTTCGATGGATCGATGTCATGGCTCGGACGCAACGCCGCATACACGCCATATCCGCCGCCAACGAGGACAAGCAAAACCACCGCAGCAATGATGATTCTCCGCCGCCTCTTCTTTGCCGCCTTGCCGTTTGTTAAACCATTTCCACTGCTGGACATAACCGACCCCCGGGATAACCTCTGATGGACACACTCATCCATTGATACGAAAGCCTTCGGAACAATGTTCCCCCCATCCCTATAGACGATGGATCTGTTGGAAAGTCAGGTACCGAGCGGAACTACAAGGTGGTGCGGCGCAACCGGAGCGCGTTTGTGATGACCGACACAGAACTGAAACTCATTGCTGCGCTGGCAATCATCGGACTCAGTAGCCACCCGAAAACCGGGTAAAAAATACCCGCGGCGATAGGGATCCCTATAAGGTTGTAGACGAAGGCGAATGCCAGATTCTGCTTGATATTGCCCACCGTCGCGCGCGAAAGCCGCCTGGCCCTCACCAGGCCCCGCAAATCGCCCTTTACTAGGGTGATGCCGGCATTCTCGATGGCCACATCTGTGCCGGTCCCCATGGCGATTCCTACGTGCGCGGCCGCCAGTGCGGGGGCGTCGTTAATCCCATCGCCCGCCATGGCCACGATACGACCTTCGCCGCGCAACCTGTTCACTACTTCTCCTTTTTCCTGCGGCAGGACTTCGGCCTCCACTTCGTCGATGCCCAATGCTGTAGCTACCCTTTGCGCGGCCTCGCGCCGGTCTCCCGTAAGCATCACGACCCGTAATCCATCGGCTTTTAACGCACGTATCGCCTCTGGGGTTGAAGGCTTTATCTGATCAGACAAAAAGAGAACACCCACGGCGCGGCCGTCCACCGCCACACGAATTGTCGTCAATCCCAGTCCCTCAGTAGATTCATTCGAATCCTCGGACCCGGTCGCAACGACGCCCTGCTGCGCCAGATACCGGGCCGTTCCTACTACCACCAACTTGCCCAGCAGGCGGCCCCGGACACCGCCGCCGGGCGAGGCTTCAAACTCGCTCACAGGAGCAAAGGGTAGCTTGCGTTCTTCCGCGGCGCGCACGATCGCACGGGCAAGTGGGTGTTCGCTCGAGCGTTCCACGCTCGCCGCCAGGGAGAGCAGCGCATTCTCGGGCAGGCCCGCACCCTCAATCCCTTGGATACGTGTCAAATAGGGCTTGCCTTCCGTCAATGTTCCGGTTTTGTCGACCACCAAGGTGTCCACGCGCGCCAAGGTTTCGAGCGCCTCTGCATTGCGCACGAGCACACCGGCCGATGCGCCTCGGCCCACCGCAACCATAATCGACATGGGTGTCGCCAACCCCAATGCACACGGGCAGGCGATAATCAGCACGGATACCGCAGCCAGTAACGCGTGCGCGAACCGTGGCTCTGGTCCCCAGATAAGCCATCCTATAAACGCAAGCACCGCGGCAATCACTACGCTGGGCACGAAATATCTCGCTACCCGATCTGCCAGACGTTGCATCGGCGCACGGCTGCGCTGCGCTTCGCTGACTACCTTCACAATTTGCGCAAGAAGCGTCTCGCTGCCGACGCGCTCCGCTATCATCACAAAGCTTCC
>Ga0074045_10000426_pt1 | contig 41580 bp, 30 predicted proteins | sample BogForMeECP23OM2_FD_94442 | JGI IMG/M metagenome (GOLD analysis project Ga0074045, IMG submission 94442) | Bog forest soil microbial communities from Calvert Island, British Columbia, Canada - Bog Forest MetaG ECP23OM2 | ecosystem: Environmental > Terrestrial > Soil > Wetlands ...
ACCCTCAACGAGGGGTCGTTCTATGCGGATCATCACTTCACCAAGCGTTTCGACGCTTTTGCCGGAATTGCGGGTTCCTACGTGACCGGCGGTCTGGCCATCGCCATTCCTCATGGCCCCGGCATCCCCTATTTCTACAACAACAACGTTGCTCCGACAGTCGGTATTCGTTTCGCCTTCTGATCGCTTCCGTAACTTACCCGAACGCTGCAACCGGCTGACTTTTCAAAATCGGGGGCGATTTCTTTCATCGCTTGGTCCCAATAAAGTAAAGCGATTGTTGTCAGGAGCTGCTCGCAATGATTTGCCATTAGGCATGATCGCTTTCGTCGGTTGTTATGGACCGTGGTGAATGAAAGTGATGATACTGCTCGTGTAAGTTTCGGGAGACATTATGAACATTTTGCACAAAATTTCGCTTCTTGCCTGTTTGCTCGTTCTGGCGCTTTCCGTGCAGGCACAGGAGCTACGAGTCGCGGCGGCTGCCGACCTGCAATTTGCAATGAAGGATCTCGCTGGCCAGTTCGAAAAGAAGACCGGCATAAAGGTAGCCGTCACCTATGGATCCAGCGGCAATTTCAGCGCGCAGATTGAGAATGGCGCGCCATTCGATCTATTTTTCTCCGCGGATGTTCTTTATGTGCAGCAATTGGTTTCAGCTGGACTCACGGATCCGGAATCCTTCTTTGTCTACGCCCAAGGCCACCTGGTGCTATGGGCTCCGGCCGGCGCAAACCTCCATCTTTCGGAAAAGGGTTTCGAAGCACTGAAAGATGCTCGCGTCCAGAAGATTGCCGTGGCGAATCCCGAGCATGCGCCCTATGGGAGAGCTGCGGTTGCTGCTCTGAAGAAGGCAGCGCTGTATGAACAGGTGAAGTCCAAACTGGTGTACGGCGACAATATTTCTCAAGCGGCACAATTCGTGCAATCCGGCAATGCGCAAGTCGGGCTTATCGCGCTCTCACTTACATTCGCAGATAGCATGAGTGGCGGCGAGCGCTGGGAGGTTCCGACGGACCTCTACCAACCCATCCTACAGGGCGTTGTCATCATCCACTCCTCGGCCCATAGGGCGACCGCGAAAGCGTTTCTTGACTTTGTGAAAAGTGACCAGGGCCGGAAGTTGCTCGCGAACTATGGTTTTACCCCGCCCACAGCCCCGCAGAAACCATAAATTCGTCGACGAATTCACAGGCATGCAGGTATGCTATGACCCATGACACTGTCTGCACGCAACAGGCTTGAAGGAAAAATCACCGAACTCCAACTCGGCGGCGTTATGGCTCACGTCGTGATCCGTGTTGGAGACAATCTCATTGAGAGCGTAATAACCAGACGAAGCGCCGAAGAGATGAACCTCAAGGTCGGCGACACGGTTTCGGCGGTTATTAAGTCCACGGAAGTTATGCTGCAAAAGAACTAGAAGCAGATGCATCTCCCGATCAAGACACGGGCACGCAGGTGCATCGCATTCGGGCAACCTCCTTTCTAATTATTTCAGCGTTCGCCACTCCAGGCATTCTCCCGTTCGTCCAAACCGCAACATCCCAGACAACGACCTCGGGCAGCACCACTCCCGTTGTCGGCACAGCTTCCGCCTGGAATCACGGTGACATTCAGCCCGAGATCGCGCGCACCTTCATTGGTATCGTGGGCCCCGGGGTGAAGAACTTGGGAGTGACCGAGCCCAGCGATTTCTTCACCGACCATGTGGACGTCCGGCCAACGATGATGTTCCTGACCGGCCTCACCGACGAATATCAGCACGACGGCCGGGTGATCCTTGAACTGCTGGATCCCAAAATTCTTCCCAGCAGCCTTCACGCTCATTCCGATACCCTGCGGGACCTGGGGCAGATCTACAAGCAAATTAACGCGCCGTTCGGAGATCTCGCCGAAAGCACGCTCAAGGTCTCGACCTTCGCGATCACGAGCGAGTCCACCGATGATGTGACCTATACGAACCTCGAAAACCTGATCTCCTCGTGGACCGCCGAGCGGGACGCTTTGACGTCAGAGATCAAGTCCATGCTCGAAGCAGCGGAGTTCAACGGAACCCCCATCGATGAGCGGCAGGCCCGACGCATTATTCGAGAGGGGCAAACGCTCCTCGACAGTGCGGACGCTTGCGCCGACCATCCCAAAAAGTGCGCCAGTTTCTAGACGCTCTGCATTGGCGCTGGCACCCGAGCCGCAAAGCATAGGCGCCAGCGCCACACTCTTTTTCAGCATCGCCCCGCTGCAGACCCGCCCCGCGGTTCAAGCCAGGTATCTCCACGATGCATTCCAAAGCGAAAGGCACGCTCCCCGAAGAAGCGCCATTGCCTTCCTGGTGCACAATCGACGGCGGGCGCCGATCAAGGTCCGGTCAAATTTTGGCTGGCGTGATTGGCATCGCCGCATGCCCGAAACGCATATATAGCTGCGAGGCCCACAAGGCTTTCCGACCTGCCGAGACAATGAGCGCTCCGCTGAAGCTGAGCCCGATGAGGTGTTGAAAGACGAGCGCTCCGGCGCGCATGCCGAGGAATTTCGTGAATGTGGCAAGACCGGTGACTTGCCCTCTGTGTCCGGGACCCGGAGTCAAGCCACATCGCAAGACTCCGACGGCGCATTGGCGAGTGCCGCAAAGTGTGGGGATGCACGGGCTTTTGAAGGCTTATTTCTCTTTCACGGACGAAGGGCGCCGGCTACACGCAGGCTTGACGCATGTCACTGTCATGTTAGAGTAACTCTTACATTTTTTGCCGCGTGCCGCCCGGGCGCGGCGCTGCCCGTCGAGGAGAGTTATTTCTCATGCCCAGGAAAGAAGGTCGAAAGGCTTTACCCTCCAGCATGAACAACGGTGCGCAGGTTCGCACCGCGCTAAGCTTAGCCGCGCGACCGGCCCAGCGAGGGCTGTTGCAAACCGGCCAGAAGCTTGGTCTCCGCGAGCGCAAAAAGGCGCGGTTGCGACAGCAGATCATTGATACTTCGGTTCGATTGTTCCGCAAGCGCGGATACGAAAACACCAGGGTAGAAGACATCGTGCAGCTTCTGGAAATCAGCGAGCCAACCTTTTTCCGATATTTTCCCAGCAAAGATGCGGTGCTTCGGGAGGTTGGGCGGCTGGGTTTCCGTTGCATGAACGAACATCTTCAGAACGAACTCTCCAGCGATGCGTCCACCGGCGAGCGATTGTTGCGGCTGTATGAGGACATGGCTCGCGAGGTGGTGTCCGACCGCCCTCTGTGGCGAGCAATCGTACTTTCGGGGGCCATGGATCCGGTGCGTTCGCCGGAAATGCGCCGAGTCGAGGAAATTGCCTGTACGCTACTCACGGAAATCCTGAAAGAGGGTCAGAAGCGAGGAGAGATTACGAAAGTTTTCCCGCTGCCTCACCTGGCGCAATTTATGCAGGCACTTTACCGCACGACGGTTCGGCACTGGGCCGTCGATCTCCCGACGCCGCACAATCTGGGCGAACGGGTTCGCAGCGCAGTGCGATTTTTCCTCGAGGGAGCAAAGCCCTGAACCGGCCGTGCGCGTCATTTCCTGGCTGGAACGATGAGAGCTGCGGTACTTCATGAATTCAAAAAGCCTCTGGCGCTCGAAGACGTTCCGCGTCCGGTAATAGGCGAAAGCGATCTGCTGATCCAACTAGAGGCCTGCGGAATCTGTCACTCGGACCTGCATCTTGCGGATGGAGATTGGCCGCAACTTGCTCGCATTACAAAGAAACCCTTGATCCTCGGCCATGAGATTGCCGGCCGCGTCGCCCAGAAAGGCGAGGACGTCCGCGACTTCCAAATCGGCGAACGCGTCGGGGTTCCCTGGATTCACTCGACCTGCGGCCAGTGTGAGTTTTGCCGAGAGGGCAACGAGAATCTTTGCGCTCGGCAGCAGATAACCGGAGTGACCGTGGACGGCGGGTTTGCGGAGTTCGTGAAAGCGCCGGCCAGCCATTCCATTCGGATTCCCGAAGCTCTTTCGCCTGTCGAAGCCGCGCCTCTTTTTTGCGCGGGTGTTACCGTGTATCGCGCATTGCGGCGTGCACAAATCTCACCGGGACAAAGGCTGGCCATCTTTGGAATCGGCGGACTCGGCCACCTGGCTGTTCAGATTGCGCGGCACTTGGGCGCGGAAATCACCGCCGTCGATATTTGCGAGGACAAACTGGAGCTAGCGCGATCCCTGGGAGCAGCGAGCGCGCTAAATGCGGCATCACCGACAGTTGTCAAAGAAATACGCAGCAAAGGCGGGGTTCACGTTGCCTTGGTGACCTCGGCCGCAAAGGCTGCATATGACATGGCGTTTTCCTGCTTGCGTCCTACCGGGACTCTACTAGTCGTCGGCTTGCCTTCGCAAGACCTTTGCTTTCCGGCCATTCTGATGGCAGGTGCGGAAGTGCGAATTCAGGCGACCGCGGTAGGCACACGCAAAGATCTGCGGGAGGTCCTGGCCCTGGCGGTTGATGGCAAAATTCGCTGCCACGTGAACACCTATCCGCTGGAAGATAGCAACGAAGCGCTGGAGCAACTGCGCCATGCAAGAGTTTCGGGCCGCATTGTGCTTACCTTCCCATAAAGTGACCTGCAGATGGCCCCAACTACTCCTTCCCCGGCTTGGCGCAGTCATGCCGAAACGGCGAGGAACACGCCGCCTCCAGGCGAAGGACACAATTCTATTGACGTTAGTTCCTATAATGTGATACCGACTATCACTATTTCGAATCGATAGACCCGGGCGAGGGAAAAACCGCCCGGGGAAATTGTACGTAGGTGTGGCGGAAGTCTGGATTGCAGCTGGTGCGCCGCCGTAGGGCCAAGGAGTCGGGGCAGTCGGATACCCGTGTGTCTTGAACAAGGGGTTCGATAATTCGCTGTCCAGGAGGAACTATGAGGTCGACCTTGGTAGCGTTTGTATTTCTATGGGCCATCAGTGTCGTTGCGGGCAGCCGGGTAGAAGCTGCCCAAGGTGTGGGCACATCTGCGGACCTGACCGGTACGGTAACGGACCCAACAGGAAAGAGCGTGCCCGATGCCAAAGTGACAGCAGTGGACGAAGCGAAGGGCGTGCAGCGCAGGACAGTTACCGACGATCAAGGTTCGTATCGTCTTTCCGGGTTAGCTCCATCCACGTACCGACTCACCGTGGAGCTCAGCGGCTTTCAAACGGAAACGGTTAAGGACGTGGTCCTGACGGTAGGGCGGGTGCAGGTTCTCGACTTCCATATCAAGGTCGCCGGAATGTCCTCGACGGTCGAAGTGAGTTCCGAGCTTCCCGTGGTAGAAACTGAGAGAGGCAGCCAGGCCGACACGCTAACACAAAGTTTCATTGCAGACCTGCCTATTGATCGCCGCGATTATCTGACGTTTACCCTGCTGGCGCCGGGAGTAAGCAATTCGAACACCGTCGCAGATAATGCCGATTTCCGGCCCAAACAGACGCCACAAAGCGGGCTTTCGTTTTACGGCAGCAACGGCCGAGGCAACAGCGTGACCGTGGATGGAGGCGAAGCCAACGATGACGCGGGTGGTGTGCGCTTGACGATAGGCCAGGATGCGGTCCAGGAGTTCCAGATCAACCGCAGTAACTACATGTCGGAGCTCGGTGGAGCGAGCGGTGCAACGATCAACATCGTCTCGAAATCCGGCACGAACCAACTGCATGGCAGTCTTTTCGGTTTTTTTCGAAACGATGCCCTGGACGCCCGAAATGTTTTCGCCATCAGTCAAGCGCTGCAGCCCGGCGAGCCGTTTTCTCTTTCGGCGACGGGCGAGCCAGTGAAGAATTCCCTGAACCGCCAGCAATTCGGTGGCAGTGTGGGGTTCCCGGTCAAGAAGGACCAAACCTTCTTGTACCTGGCCTATGAGGGTTTGCGATCCGACGCGCAAGACGCCGTGCCACTGCTCACGAATAGCAATATTTTTGCGCCGAACACCGCGCAGCAATCGATTATCGCGGGACTGAACGCCGAAGGCACGACGCCTGTTCCGTGCATCACTACAAATCCCGCGAATCCGTTGATGAACCCGCTTGTTCTGCCCGCCGCGGAGTGCGCGTTCGCCCTGAACAGCATCCTAAGTGTCAATCCGAATCCCGGCGCCAATCCCTTTGTGGGCAATGCGCAGCGCGCCTTGGATCCCTACATCGTGAATCAATTTGAGGTCAACGGAGGCTTATTCCCGTTTCCCACGCATGAGAGCCTCTTTTCCGCTCGGCTCGATCACCGCTTCAGCACCAGCGACCAGGCTTTTGTGCGCTACAGCTATGCGCACCTCACGGAGAAAAACCCGGACGTGCAGGCGCTGACGGGATTTTCGCGAGGAACTTCGGAGTTGGCGTGGGACAGCACAGCGCAGATCGCGTGGTTCCACCTGTTCAACCCCAGCACGCAGAACGAAGCGCGTTTCCAGTGGAATTGGTATCAATTCAACGTGAACACCAACGATCCTGGTGGTCCCGGCCTGGACGTTGAGGGTTTCGGGTTTTTCGGCAGGCAAATCTTCTTGCCGAGTTTCACAACAGCGCGGCGCTACGAATTCGCGGACAATCTGTCGCTCACCCGTGGTCACCATACCATAAGGATGGGCTTCGCCGAGCTGATCCGCGGCAATAACACCAGTTCGCAAACCTTCTTCCCCGGACGGTTTGAATTCCTCGAGTTGCCGGGGGCACTCGTCAGTCTTTGTCTCGAAGCGCCTGCGGTGTGCGGTCTACCGGCGACCCAGGCGCCCGGTAGCCTCAGCACATTACAAGCCTGGAGTCTGGGGCTGCCAGCGTTCTATGAACAAGGGTTCGGGAATCCCAGCTACAAAGAGTCGCGTCCTTTCACGGCGCTCTACGGGCAAGATACCTGGACCATCCGACCCAATTTAACGTTGCACTACGGTTTGCGTTACGAACTGGATAGTCAGTACGGCCCGTTGCACACGCCCAAAACCAATTTCGCACCACGAGTCTCCTTTGCCTGGGATCCGTTCAATGATCAGAAGACGGTCATCCGCGGCGGCTACGGAATCTTCTACTCTCAGATCTATGCGCAGATCCCCAACGTTGTGGCCACTCTTGGGAATGTGAATGACACACGTCGCATCGCCAACTCGCTGGTTTCCATCGTTGGCGATCCACTCAATCCGGCACTGACTTCACCGGCCATATTTCAGACGCTGTTCTTCGAAGGCTTGACTGCCGACCCGACGAAAAACAGCATCATCGGCTGCGGAACGCCGCCAGCAGGCGAATATGCATGCATCACCCCCGCCATGCTGCAACAATTCGGGTTGCAGATTGCGAATACCGGCCCGCTGCCCCCGGGCACGGTTTTGTTTGCCGGCCAGCCGGGCTACAAGAGTCCCATGGCGCAGCAAGTCTCTTTCGGGATTGAGCGATCCTTTGGTGCCGGCGTGACCGTCTCCGCGAGCTACATCTACGTGCATACCACGCATTTGCCGGTGGCACTCGATTCGAACCTGCTTCCCGGCGCGCCCATCTGCCCAACCGCCGGCGTCAGTGCCTGCGGTACCCCTGGACTTGGGGCAAATAATTTGCCGACCAACGGGCTGCCTTTCCAGGACTGGGGAGCGCCTGCTTGCGTCGTCAATCCTTCGCTGTGCTTCGCGGATCCAAGCCACGTTATCCTGCAGAATAACGTTTACAGCTCCGCCGCGTCTGCGCTGTATCAAGGCGGCATTTTCGAAATCAAGAAGCCCTTCTCCAAGCACTTTGCGATTCTGGCGAACTACACGTACAGCCGAGCGAACGACAACACTACCGACTTCAACAGCGACTATTCTCCTTTCAACGCCACCTGCCTCCGCTGCGACTATTCCTTATCTGATTTCGATCAACGCAACAAGGTCGTGATTGCCGGGGTGTTGGAAAGCCCCTGGGAGAATTCCAAAGTGCTCGGCGGTTTCCAATTTTCGCCGATCTTTGCATACAACAGCGGCCACCCGTTTAATCTGCTGGCGGGCGCGGACATCAACGGCGATGGCCATTTCACGAACGATCGCCCACCGGGCGCCGGACGCAACACCGGCGTCGGCCCGACTTATACAAACCTGGATCTGCGCCTCAGCCGCGCGTTCAAATTCGGTGAAAAGGCGAGCCTGCTGTTCACGGCTGAAAGCTTCAACGTCGCCAATCACACCAACTATTCCAGCGTGAACAATACTGTTGGCGCCGCGTTTGCTCCCCCATTCCAGGTGCATGGGACAGCGAACGTCGGGCCGAGCCAGCCCCTTGGATTTACAGCGGCGTTTCCCAATCGCGAAATTCAATTGGGTGTACGTCTGACTTTCTGATGCCGTAGGAGAAGATCAGCCTCGAGTCTCCGCCCATGGGCCGCGGTCGTCGAGGCGTTGTCAACTGGTTGTGCCGAAGATTGCGAAAAGCAAGGGAGAACAGGAAACATCTGGAGGAAGTAAACGGCAATGGCCTGCGGGTCCAATCTATGGTGAATACCAAGCAACTTTTTGGTCTTTCCGGGCGTGTGGCCATTGTGACCGGAGGTTCCGCAGGGCTCGGGCGACAAATGGCGGAGGGCTTGGCAGAGATGGGCGCAAACCTCGTGTTATGCGCTCGAAAAAAAGAGCGGTGCGAGCAGGCGGCGCAGCAGTTGAGAACGTTGGGAGTCCAGGCGCTGGGAGTTGCCTGCGACGTCCGGAACCCGAGCCAGATCCACAACGTGGTCGCGCAAACGGTTCAGCAATTCGGGCACGTCGACATCCTGGTCAACAATGCCGGCACCTCCTGGGGCGCGCCGGTCGAGGACATGCAGTTGGAACATTGGAACAAAGTGATCGAGACCAATTTGACGGCGGCGTTTTTATTTTCGCAGGCGGTTGGCAAATTCCTGCTGCCGCAGCGGCGGGGGAAAATCATCAACATCGCGTCGGTCGCCGGACTGCATGGCGGTTCACCGGAGCTGAAGGCGATTGGCTATCACGCCAGCAAAGGAGGCGTTATCGCCATGACCAAAGACCTGGCCTGCGAATGGGCCCGGCACAACATTCAAGTGAATGCCATCGCCCCGGGCTGGTTCCCCACGAATATGTCCCAAGTGGTAATTGAACGAAACAAAGAGTCGCTACTGAAGCGCATTCCGTCCGGGCGTTTTGGCGGCGAAGACGATTTGAAGGGGGCAGCGGTATTCCTGGCCTCCGACGCTTCGAATTATGTGACCGGGCACGTGTTGGTAGTGGATGGAGGACAAACGGCCTAGCCGGGGGCAGCACATGAATATTCCTCTGACGCCCATGCGCTTTCTACGTTATGCGCAACAGCAATTTCCGCAAAGGACTGCCGCAGTTTGCGGGGAGGAACGATTCACCTACGCGCAGTTTGCCGAGCGCGCCAGCAAACTCGCCGGCGCATTAAGGAAAATGGGGGTTCAGCCAGGGGACCGTGTAGCGTTTCTGAGCACCAATTGTCATCGGCTTCTGGAAGCGTATTACGGCGTTCTGGAGGCCGGCGCGGTTTTACTGCCGCTCAACGTGCGTCTCGGGGTGCAGGAACTGGCTTTCATGCTGAATGACTCCGGAGCGCGGGTGCTTTACTATCAGAAACGCTTCATCGAAATCGTGGAGTCTCTTTTTTCACGGGCTTCAACCGTACGGGCGTTTCATATGCTCGACGGTGTGAAAGAAGAAGATTGGGAAACCGAACCTCATTACGAAGCACTGATCGCGGATGCGCCGGCACACCGCGCGGACATCATGGCGGTGGACGAAGACTCCCTCGCCGAAATGTTTTATACCAGTGGCACCAGCGCCGAACCCAAAGGCGTGATGCTGACCCATCGCAACATTTATCTCCACGCGCTCAATACCGGTCTCGGTTTACACACCGAAAAGGACGCTGTGGAGCTGCACACCATCCCGATGTTCCACGCCAATGGCTGGGGTGTGCCGCATTTCTTGACGCTGCTCGGCGGCAAACACGTGATGATTCAACGATTCGATCCTCCGGAGATTTTTCGTTTGATCGAGAAAGAGCGTGTGAAGTATTGCAGCCTTGTGCCGGCGATGGCCACGGCGCTGGTGAATTGCCCGGAACGGCCGAAATATGACCTGAGCAGCTTGCAGCGAATCAACATTGGCGGCGCGATGTCTTCTCCCACGCTGGTGCGGGAGGTCGAAGAAAAACTAGGCTGCACGTGCTACTCCGGGTATGGCCTGACGGAAACGTCACCGGTGCTGTCCATCTCCCTGCAAAAAGCCGGGCTCGAATGGAAGGGCCAGGAAAGATTCGCGCGCCAGGCAATGACCGGATACGCCGTGCCGGGTGCGGAGCTGCGCGTCGTTGACGCCAACGGCGAAGACGTACCGCGAGATGGGCAGTCCGTCGGGGAAATCATTGCACGCAGCGACGGAGTCATGCACGGCTACTGGCAACAGCCCGGAGCTTCCGCGGAAGTCCTGCGTGGCGGATGGTTTCACACCGGAGACTTGGCCGTGTGGGACAACCAGAACTACATCCTGATCGTCGATCGCCAGAAGGACATCATCGTCAGCGGCGGAGAAAACATTTCCTCGCTGGAGCTGGAGAGAGAGCTGCTGGCACATTCCGCGGTATTGGAAACAGCTGTCGTTCCGGTGCCGGACGAAAAATGGGGAGAAGTTCCAAAGGCCTTGGTGGTCTTAAAGCCGGGCGCGCAAGCGGGCGAGATGGAACTCATCGAACACTGCCGCTCGCGCCTCGCGCATTACAAGTGCCCACATTCCGTTGAATTCCTCGAAAGCCTGCCGAAGACCGGCACCGGCAAGGTATTGAAGAGAGAATTGCGGAAGAAATACTGGCAAACGGCGAAGCCCAACGCCGATGCAACGCGCAGCGAGCCAAGCATGCCGGATCGAACATTTGGCCGGCGATAGTTTGTGACCAAGGAGTGAGGCTGCATGGATCTGAATCTCACCGTAGAGGAAGCCGCATTCCGCGATGAATTTCGCGCCTGGCTCGAATCCAACGTTCCCAACGATTGGAGCAGTTGGCGCGAGAAGCCGCTCGACGAATCGTTCCCCTACCTTCGCGCGTGGCAACGGAAGTTGCATGAGGGACGTTGGGCGGCGGTTTCCTGGCCGAAGGAATACGGTGGCCGTAGCGCTAGCTTGATGCAGCAGGCGATCTTTTGGGAAGAAATGGCCCGGGTCGAGGCGCCGCCGATGGCCAATGCGCTCGGTCTGGGGCTCATTGGGCCGACGATCATTGCGTACGGCACAGAAGTCCAGAAGAATCGTTTCATTCCCAAAATTTTGAGCGCCGAAGAGATTTGGTGCCAGGGTTTCTCCGAGCCCAACGCTGGTTCCGATCTGGCGTCCTTGCAGACGGAAGCGCGGCTGGATGACGAGCACTATATCGTCAACGGGCAGAAAGTCTGGACCAGCTATGGCTGGGTGGGTGATTGGTGCGAACTGGTGGTGCGTACCGATCCGACCGTTGCGAAGCACAAGGGACTCTCCGTCTTGCTGGTCGATATGAAATCGCCGGGAGTCGAGGTGCGACCTCTGCGCCAGATGACCGGCGAAAGCGAGTTCAACGAGCTGTTCTTTCGTGATGTTCGCGTACCGGCAGAAAACCTTCTTGGAAAGGCGAACGACGGTTGGAACGTGGCCATGAGCACACTGATGTACGAGCGCGGCTCGTATGGCGCGCGCTTGCACCTGATTTTCAAACGTCATATCAACCGCCTCGTCGAACTTTCGCGTACCACCCCGCGCAATGGCGGAACGGCCGCGCAGGACCCCCTGATTCGTCAGAAGCTGGCGCAACTTTTCGCGGAGATCGAGATCATGCGCCTGAATCAACTGCGCGCATTCAGCCGCATGACGGCCAGCGGTGCGCCGGGTCCCGAGGGCTCCATCCAGAAGATTTTCTGGAGCGAATTGAACCAGCGCCTGCAGCAGATTGCGCAGGAGATTCTAGGTCCCTACGGACAATTGCTGCAGGGTGATTCCTACGCTGTGGATGAGGGCATCTGGTCGTATGGCTATTTGCGGACTCGAGGAAACACTATCGAGGCGGGCACCTCGGAAGTGCAGCGCAACATTATCGGGCACTTTGTGCTCGGATTGCCCAGGAGCTACTAGGGAGCCACCATGCAATTCGGCTTGAACGAGAGCCAGGAACTTTTGCGCGACAGCGCCCGCAATTTCTTTTCCGGTGAGTGCCCCATGGGCGAAGTGCGGCGCCTGATGGAGAGCGACACCGCATACGACGCCTCCTTGTGGCGGAAATTGGCCGACCACGGCTATACCGGGATTATTTTTCCCGAAGAGTACGGAGGCGTGGGCCTCGGCAAAGTGGAATTGATTCTCCTGGCGGAGCAGGCCGGGCGCGCGCTTTTGCCCGGTCCGTTTTTTTCGACGGTTGTGTTGAGCGGCTCGGTGATCGACGCGGTGGCCAGTGCGGAACAAAAGAAAAAATACCTTGCGCCCATCTGCCGGGGTGAGGCGCGTTCGACCGTGGCCATTCTGGAGGCGCCCGCGAGTTGGGATTTGCAGGCAATGCGCACAACCGCCGCGAATGGAAAAGTGAGCGGCGAAAAACTGTTTGTTCCGGATGCCGCTGTAGCCGACTTTATTTTGGTACTGGCTCCGACGGGCGTGTTTGTGGCTGATGCGCGATCACCGGGCGTGACGATTTTCCCGATGTCCAGTATGGACCTGACGCGAAAGCTATACTCGGTGCAGTTCAAGAACGCTCCCGCGGAAAAACTTGGCGACCTGGAGAGAGTGCGCCCCGCCTTTGATCTGGCAACCGTCGCGCTGGTCGCGGAGATAGTTGGCGGGATGCAACGCACTCTCGACCTCACCGTGGAATATGCCAAAACCCGCAAGCAATTTGGCAAGACCATTGGTTCCTTCCAGGCGGTGCAACACCAGTGTGCTGACATGTATCTGGAGACGGAAAGTTCACGCTCCGCGGCTTATTACGCCGCGTGGGCGCTACAGGAAAACGTGCCCGACGCGTCCGCGGCGGTGTCCATCGCGAAAATCTATGCAAGCGACGCCGGCCGCACCGTAGGAAATCGCGGAATCCAGATCCACGGCGGCATGGGCTTTACCTGGGAGAACGATTTGCATCTGTATTATCGCCGGGCCAAAGCCTCGGAGACAGCCTTTGGGGACGCAACGTTTCATCGCGAAAGGCTAGCGCGGTTGGTGATGGATGCGGCTGTGGTCGCAGGCACCAGCGCCTGAGCGACACATTCGACCTTGCAAGGATTGGGGGAAGCACAGTGACTGAGAACCTGGTACAGGTAACTCGCGACCGCGATATTGCCGTCATTACGATCAACAATCCGCCGGTGAACGCGCTGAGCCCCGGCGTGCCCGAAGGAATCGCCGAAGCTCTCGAGAGAATCGCCAAAGACGACGAGGTGAAAGCGGCGGTGCTCATGGGAGCGGGCAAGACGTTCGTCGCCGGCGCGGACATCAAAGAGTTTGCAAAGATAACCTCGGGCAGGCCGCGAGCTGCGGGGCTCCTTCCGCTTCTTTTGCAAATGGAAGATTCTTGCAAGCCGATTGTTGCGGCCATTCACGGCACCGCGTTTGGAGGCGGCCTGGAACTGGCCATGGCGGCGCATTATCGTGTGGCCCACCCTGCGGCACAGGTGGGCCAGCCTGAGGTGAAGCTGGGCATCATTCCGGGAGCCGGCGGAACGCAGCGGCTGCCGCGGCTTGCGGGCGTGGCCAAGGCCGTGGAGATGTGCGCGGAAGGCAATCCCATCAAGGCGGAAGAAGCACTGCGGCGGGGAATCGTGGATCGCCTGATCGAAGGTGATCTTCGCGCGGGCGCGGTTGCGTTTGCCAGTGAGATTCTGAGCCGGCCAGCGCTTAAGACTCGGGAACGCAACGAAAAGCTTGGTACCGCGGAGGAAAATGCGCCCATTTTCGAGACCGCGCGCAAAAACGCAAAGAATAGGCAGCGCGGCATGATCGCGCCGTTGGCCGCTATTGATGCGGTGGAAGCGGCAACGAAGATGCCTTTCCAGCAAGGCTGCGACTTTGAGCGAAAACGTTTCATGGAATGCCTGTTTTCAGACCAATCGAAAGCGCTGATTCATGTGTTCTTTGGCGAGCGCGAAGTGAGCAAGATCCCGGACGTGCCGAAGGATACGCCGGTTCTGCCGGTTGACAGCGCAGGCGTGGTCGGCGCGGGAACCATGGGTGGTGGAATTGCCATGGTCTTCGCCAATGCTGGGATTCCCGTTCTATTGCAGGATGTGGATCAAGCGGCGCTCGATCGCGGATTAGCCAACATTCGCAAGAATTACGCGAATTCCGTCAGCAAAGGCCGGCTCACGCAAAGTTTCGTAGACGAACGGCTAAAGCTGATTCGGCCAGCGCTGGGCTTTGATGGGTTTGGCGAAGTGGACATGGCGGTCGAAGCGGTGTTTGAAGGCATGGAGCTGAAGAAGCAAGTGTTTGCTGACCTCGATCACAAGTGCAAACGCGGCGCCATCCTCGCCAGCAACACCTCCACGCTAAGTGTCGACGAAATCGCGTCTGTTACCTCACGGCCGGACTTCGTGATCGGCACTCATTTCTTTAGCCCTGCCAACGTGATGCGGCTTCTGGAAGTGGTGCGCGGCCAGGGTACCGCCAAAGAGGTTGTTGCCACCTGTATGCAGCTTTCTAAGAAATTAGGAAAGGTTGGGGTGCTGGTCGGAAATTGCATGGGCTTTGTGGGTAATCGCATGTTCGGTCCGTATCGCCGCGAAGCACAGTTTCTGGTCGAAGAAGGCGCAGGCGTCGAAGCCGTAGACGCCGCACTGTACGACTTTGGGATGGCATTGGGGCCCTTGGCGACGGGGGATCTTGCCGGGCTCGACGTCGGCTGGCGCATTCGCAAGGAATATCGTCATTTGCAGAAGCCTGGCGTCCGGCAGCCCTTCGCCGAAGATAAACTGTGCGAAAAGGGGCGATTCGGCCAGAAAACGAGGGCAGGTTGGTACAAGTACGATGAGCAACGTCGAGCCAGCGGCGATCCTGCTCTCCCAACGCTGCTGCGAGAGTGGGCCACAGAAGCGGGTATCCCGCAGCGCACCGTTTCCGCCGAGGAGATCGTGGACCGTTGCGTGTACGCGTTGGTGAACGAAGGAGCGCGGATCCTTGAGGAAGGCTACGCGCTGCGCGCCGTCGATGTCGACATCATTTACATTTACGGTTATGGTTTTCCCGCTTACCGTGGCGGCCCCATGTGGTATGCCGACACCGTGGGCCTCGAAAAGGTGCATGCGCGGGTTTGCCAGTTTCACCAGCAGTTTGGTTCGCTGTGGGAACCCGCGCCGCTGCTGAAGCAGTTGGCTGCACAAGCCAAGACCTTCTCCGATTTTCGCGGTCAACAAGGCGCGGCTGCTTAGACATTCAGAAACACACAGCAAGGAGGCAGTGTGACTGCACTTCTGGATGCGCCTACGCGGGTACGAGCGGGCGAAGAACTCGATCTTGCCAGGCTCGCACCATTCTTGCGGAGCCGCTTCCCGGGAGAGCGTGAAGGCATCAGCGTTCAGCAATTCCCAAGCGGCCACTCCAATCTGACTTACGCGGTCATGCTGGGCGACCGCGAGATGGTGTTGCGCCGTCCTCCCCTTGGCACCAAGGTGAAAAGCGCGCATGACATGGGTCGTGAGTTTCGCGTGCTTGCCAAACTTCACGGTGCTTACCCTCTCGCACCCGAGGTGCTTCATTACTGTGATGACCAAACCATCCTGGGCGCGCCGTTTTACCTCATGGAACGCTTGCATGGCGTCATCATTCGCCGGGATGCTCCGCCGGGCTTGGAATTTTCCGCGGAGTCTCTGCGGCGTTTAAGCGAAAGTTTCGTCGACCATCTGGCGCGATTGCACGCACTCGATTACGCAACGATTGGCCTGGCGGAAATCGGCAAACCAGAAGGCTACCTGCGGCGTCAAGTGCTTGGCTGGATCGAACGCTACGCTGGCTCCCAAACGCACGAACTGCCGGAAGTCGAGCAGATTGCGGCCTGGATGAAACAGCACATGCCCGCAAGCAGCAAGGCTACCCTCATCCACAACGACTACAAATACGACAACACGGTGCTGAATGCCGATAATCCCACCGAGATCATCGGCCTGCTCGACTGGGAAATGAGCACCATCGGCGATCCGCTAACGGACCTGGGAACCGCCCTGGCGTATTGGGTGAATCCGGACGACTCCGAGGAACTGCAGGAACTCCGCTGGGGACCTACGACCTCTCCGGGCAGCCTGAACCGCGCCGAGCTAGCTTCGCGATACGCGCAGAAAACCGGCCGGAATATTTCGCACATGCCTTTTTATTTGGCGTTTGCCCGTTTCAAAGTAGCGGTCATCGTGCAGCAGATCTACTACCGATACCATCACGGGCTCACCCAAGACGCCCGCTTCGCCGGGATGCCGGAAGTGGTCAAAACGCTGGTACGTGCTTCGCTGCACACTGCGCGTTCCGATTCAATCTAGCGAAGGTGCTCGACCGCATATGTGGAGGCGGTAATCCTGTCGCTTGGCTCAGTGTGCGGTGGTTGTGGACTTCTCCGATTTGCGAAGCTCCCACTTCGCGATCGCTTCGCTGTGCACCTCGTCCGGTCCGTCGGCCAATCGCAACGAGCGGACATTGGCCCACGCGGCCGCGAGAAAAGTGTCCTGGGAAACGCCGGCGCCACCATGAGCCTGAATCGCGCGCTCGAGAACATTGCTCGCGGCTTGCGGCGCCACCACCTTAATCATCGCTATTTCCGTACGAGCCGCTTTGTTCCCAACCGTGTCCATCATGTACGCCGCCTTGAGCGTTAACAAGCGCGCCTGTTCGATTTCCATCCGCGACTTGGCAATATCCGCGCGGATCGTGCCTCGCTCGGCCAGTGGTTTCCCGAACGCGACGCGGTTTTGCACGCGTTTGCACATCGTCTCCAGCGCCCGCTCGGCCACTCCGAGGCAGCGCATGCAGTGATGAATTCGCCCAGGCCCGAGCCGGCCCTGCGCAATCTCGAAACCGCGCCCTTCTCCCAGCAATAAGTTGCCAGTGGGAATGCGCACGTTGGTAAACGTAACCTCTCCGTGTCCGTGTGGTGCATGATCGTAGCCGAACACCGTCAGCATTCGCTCGACCTTCACACCCGGCGCGTCCATGGGCACCAGCACCATGGATTGCTGCCGGTGCGGCTGCGCCGCCGGATCAGTTTTCCCCAACAGAATGGCAACTTTGCAACGCGGATCTCCCGCGCCGGAAGTCCACCACTTGCGCCCGTTAATGATGTACTCGCTGCCGTCTCGCACGATGCTCGCCCGGATATTGGTTGCGTCGGAAGAAGCAACTTCCGGTTCGGTCATCGCATAACACGACCGGATTTCGCCCCCGAGCAGTGGCTTCAACCAGCGATCTTTTTGCTCTGGACTCCCGTAGCGCGCCAGAACCTCCATGTTCCCGGTGTCGGGAGCGGAGCAATTGAATATTTCCGGGGCCATCACGCTTCGCCCCATGATTTCGCACAGCGGGGCATATTCAAGATTGCTGAGTCCTGCTCCACCCGCATCGTTTGGCAGGAAAAGATTCCACAAACCGGCAGCGCGCGCTTTGGGCTTCAACTCTTCGACAATTCTTGTCGGTGACCATCGCTGCCGCGCTGCCTCTTCCTCGAATCGCCGTTCATGGGGATAGACGTGTTCCTCCATAAACGCCTGGAGGCGCTGTTGCAGGTCCCTCGTTCGCGCGCTGAATTCGAAGTCCATATCCGCTATTTGCCGGTGAAAATGACAACGCCTACCCGATCGTCCGCTGCTACATCCCGGGCCACGGTGTAGAGAGTCCGTTCGATCGCCATATGGCGACGAATTATATACGATCGCAGCCGCATGAGTAACTATCATATGTGAGCCACTATCACAACATTGAGGCCATGAACCCAACAAGGGATGCTGTCGCAACGGCGGCCTTTGCTAGCAGGAGCGGGGTCGACTAAAGGGTTCCGACGGAGTGGCGTGTCGCCGGCATGGTGCCCGGTAAGGCTTATTTTGGCCGCACCCAGTCAGTGCGTCATGGCATAGACGACGTAGTTGATGCCGATGCGAATGCCAAGAGCGGAGAAACGCTCGGGATAGGACGCGCGATCGGACCATTCCCATGAATCTCCAATATCGGAATTATAAGAGATGGCGACCATGATGCGACCTTTATCATCGTAGATGGCGCGCCAGTGGGCTCCCTTTCCATCGTTCGGACCCTGCGGATAGTCCGGCACTTTGTAGCCGCGGCGCAAATGGGCCTCACCCGGAATCTGATAGCGGTCGTCGAGATCGAACAGAGTGTGAAATATCGGGTCGCTATCGGGAATGTCGACGATCGGTCGGTCCGGAAAAACCATCCGCATGCGCTGGACAAACATCTGCCATTCGTAAGCGCCGTGAAAATCGTCGGCCATTAAGAATCCGCCCCGCAAGAGATAGTCACGCAAGACATCTGCCTGGTGTTGGGTGATTCCCCATTCGCCCACCTGGACGGCGTAAAGCCACGGCCAATTGTAGACCTCGTCGCCATCCTCGAGATTCACGTCCTGCTCCACCGATCGCGCGTCGATGCGCGTGAGGCGGCGAACAGCAGCCGACAACGCACGGTCGGCCGGCGGCCCATCTTGCGTCCACAGTGACATGCCTTGCCGCCAATCGCCGTCGAAACGGCCGCGATAACCGTCATTGGGTCCGGGTGGGTACATGAGACGGGCGAAAGCCCATTCGCCAGGTCGCTGCCAGTCCGGGGGCAACGGCGTCGACTCGCCATATTCGACGGATGGGTATTGGTGGAAGGGGCGCTGGGCAAACACGGCAGCTACGAGGCCGAAGCCAAGGCAGAATGGAAAAAGAAGTTTGCGGAGGCCCCGATGGGACGGTTTCATGGAAGCTCCCCCGTCGGCACGCGCGTCGCCTGTGGGTTTTTACTCAGCCGTTTGTAGTACTCGGCGACGGATTCCTGATAACCCGACGGAACGGCATAGGACTTTCCGGTGCGGGCTTGGGTCGAGGCAGCATCGCGTTGCAACTGGAGTTCGAGCCTGTCAACGGAGCTGAGCACTTCGCGGTGCATTTGCTCCACCATCGCCGGGTTGCCGGGAAAGCGGCTTGGATCGAGCTGCTGCATCTGGCGCGCCAGCTCCGCCACCTCTTTCGCGGCCTCCGGATCATTTCGGACTATCTGCCGGAGTTGGTTCAGCGCCCGCAGGCTCTGGCGATAAGTTCGCTCCGTATCGGCGGGGTTGTTCGAGGCATCCGTGGGAGCGGACCGCTGTCCCGGTTGGCCGTAGCGATTGTTGCCGGTGTTGACGTTGCCCCACGCGGTGCCATCTGAATTACGGCCGCCGCCGTAGCTGGCATCTCCGCTCTGGCCTGCGCGGTTCTGTCCCTGCTGCCCGCCTCGCTGACCGTTTCGAGACGCCGCCACCGCTTCGAGCTGCTTACGCAGCCCTTCCACCTGATCGAGCGCCGTTGCTTCGCCGCCCTGTTCCATGCCGCGTTGTCCCGGTTCGCCCTGCTCCACTTTTTTCTGTGCCTGTTGGAGCTGCTGGTTCAATTTCTCGAGACCCTGTGCAATCTCGCTTTCGGTGCCGTTTGAATTCGGATTGACTCCCCTCCGCAACCAGTCCGCTGTTCTTTGCACACGATTGTCAAGATCGGACTCGTCCATCTCCGTCAGCGCGTCGCGCAACTCTTGGGCAACGCCTGGTTGGCTGGAAGCCATCGCGCGCGCAGCATCGCGGAGGTTTCTTTGCAAGTTCGACAGGTCGTTGGAGAGTTGCTGCCGCTCCTGCGCCAGCCGATCGCGCTCATGAAGGCGTGCCAGCATAGCATCCAGATTCGTCGCGTTGGGGTCGGCCTGCTGGCCGGAGAACTTGTTGATCCGGTCAGCTTGGGCGTGCTCCTCCTCGGTTAACCGGCCGGCCTCGCGCGACAGAGACCGCACCCTACCCGAGGCGAGCTGCTGCTGCGTGCCGGCCAGTAGATTCGACGCCTGACGCAACTGGTCCGCGGCCTGCTGCGGCTTGCTGTTTCGCTGCATCGCGTCGGTCGCTTGTTGCAGGCGTCTTAGTGCTTGTTCGATCCGCTGATCCCCGGATGCGCCCGCTGGCGAGCCGGAAGATTGGTTGCCGGCCTGCTGGCGCGATGATTGCGAACCGCTCTGGCCTTGGGTTGAACTCTGCTGCTGCGAATCCGGTTGAGATCCGTTAGAGCCCTGCTGGCCGTTCCGTGCCAGCTGCTCCATTTGGCGTTGCAGCTGTTCTGCCTCGCGCCGCAGCATCTCCTGCTGCCAGCGTTCCTGGAAACTCTGCTGCGCGTTGTGCTGCTGGTTGGCCAACTCCTCCTGGCGTCTGGCCAGCGCATCGAGCTTTTCGAGCGCGTCCTCCACGTCCTTCTCGTGTTGCTGGGCAGGAGAGGCGGTTTGTGCCGTCTCGTATTGATTTTTTTCGGTGTCCAATTCCAGGTCGAAGAGACTAGCCAAATCGCGACCTGCGTTGCCACCACCTCCTCCACCACCCCCGCGCTGGCCAAAGGCAACCTCGATATTCCGGAAAGTTGCCTCCGCTCGCAGCAGCGCCTGCAGCGCTTTCTGCTCCAAGGGAATGGCATCCTTCCACTTCATGCCCTTCAACTTTTCTGCCGAAGGCGCCATGGCCGCAGCGGCATCCTGCATGTCCGTATCGAAATCGGTGAACTCCTCATTCGCCTCAGAGATATCGCGGCTCTGCATGCGGATCGAAAGCGCCGCAACCTGATCGCGGAGCTTCTTCTGTGCGTCAGAGAGGAACTGCCCCGCTGCCGCTGCGTCTTTTGGAGTCGCCGTCTTATCGTTTTGCTGCTTCCAGGTCGCGGCAATCAGTTCTTTTTCGCGCTTCGAAATTTCCGTCTGGTTGTTATTTCCGCCGCCCCCGCCGCCGCTCTGTTGGGATTGCGAAAACTCCCGCTCAAAGGGTTCGACCTGAATGAACGCAATGTCTGTGCGAGCCTCGCTATGGCCGTCTCTAGCGGTCGCATAAAGGCTCACCAAATCGCCGGGCACGAGCTTGAAATCTTCCAGCGGAAGCGTAAAGGAACCACTGGCGTTCTTTGCGCCTGGCAATCTGAGCAAGTCCACGTTGCGGTTTGGCCCACCGTTCACGGAGTAGTGAAGATGCAGTTCATTCAGGCCGAAGCGGTCAGCCGCCCTCACGCCCACCGTGACTTCTTCGATGGGGCTTGCCCGGTAGTCGCCGCCCGGGCGCTCGATCGAGATCTCCGGCGGCAATGCCTTGTCTGTCGCGATGAAATAGTCCTCCGAGAGGCGGACCTGCTGCCCTTCGGCAGTCTCGGCCAAGTGGTACGCGCCGTCCTTCTGCAAACGAATCGAGCCCTTGTAGCTGTTGTCGGGACCGCCCGTCAGAAGAATAGCTTGGCCGTCGTCCAGCCTGAGCTGGCCATCCTTCAACGGACGGTCCATCTTTACTTCAATCGCGGCGTCGGTTCCTTCAATTGCGCGCAAATCACCGGAATTTTCTTGAGTCGCCGGCTTAATCCCAGTCCAGGCCGGATAGTGATAGGTAACGCTGATGTCCTTAACGGATGGCAAATCCACCACGCGCACTCGGAAGCGCGAAGAGACAAGCGGCCCGGCGGTTACGTAGTATTCGACGTTCTCCGGCAGGCCGGCGAAGACGAATTGGTAGGTCGCCCCTCCGCCGGAGTCCGGTTCGGCCTGCATTGTAGCGGGCTCCCAAACGTTGGAGCTCTGATACCGCGCGAAGAGTCGTGCCTTGCCCGGCCGCAAGTGGGTTACGTGCGCAGTGATCAACTGATCGCTGTTCCGCCGTACGGTGACGTTACCCGGAGTCACAGCGATGGTATAGAGCGGAGCAGCGTGCCCGTTTGTCCAAAGCAGTGCAGCGCCATACCCCAGGTAACCCGGTCCGGCGGCGACCATCCACGCCAGCACGACAAGACAAGCAAGCCCCGCGCCGCCGAGCGCAAACAGACGGTTGTCCGCAACCAGCGAAGGTGGTTGTGCGCCTCGCGTGCACGCCAGCGTATCGGCCGCCAACAGTTCCAAGAACGGATCGTCGTTCTTGCTTGCGCGCTCCTGGAAAGTCGTCAGCCGCTGTTCGAGGGCAGGATTTCGGGCTTCGGCGTTGCGCACTGCCCACTCGCGGGTTGCCCGAATCAGCGGCACGGCAATGCCAAACACCGCAGCGGCCGCAAGTGCGAAGAAGATGGTCAATCGAGCTGCGGTGACGCCAGGCGCCGGAAAAGCAAATTGGTTAAGCACCAGCACCATCGCGACGGTCACGGCAAGGGCCGTACCGGTAAAAATGGCTGCACCACGCAGCCACGCACCCAGTCTCAACCTTTGCTGCAGCTTCGCAATGTAAGAATTGAGCTCGCTGTGGTTGCTCATACTTCCTCCCGCGGCGTGCCCATATGGCCGCTGGCGAAAATCATCTCCACCATAGCGATCAGCAACGCGAGCAGCATAACGTACCACCACAGGCTTACGGACCGATATGTCGATTCGATCGGCGCGGCGACTGTCGCCTGCGATCCCCGGCTTACGGAACTTCCACTCCAAAGCAGTTGCACATCCTCAGCCAATGGTTCCAGATCCGATTCGTGGCGGTCAGGATTTACAGCGATGACCGCATCGCGTCCATTCGCAAATCGAATCTGATAGAATCCCGCGCGCTCCACGCGGAACGATTGCATCGTTCGCGCCTCGCTCAGCGACAACGGCCTTCGTCCCTCGGGATCAATCACTTCGATACTCGTTGCCGCACCGCCCGGTTCAGTCGCCGAGCGCAGTTGTACAAACGAATCCACCAGACGCGATCCGCTCAGCCGTTCGCTGCCCGAAAGATACCGCGCCGTCCGGTCCACGAAAGCCACAAACACCGGATGCAGAGGCAGATCGTTGGTCAGGTTTTCAAGTCCCGAAGCGAGCAGCACCACGTGTCCTTCGCCCAATTGCTTGTCGAGCAGAAGAGGCGTGCCGTCCACGAGCCGTGCCGCCACCCGTGCCGGTCCCACATCCAACGCCGCGGCATAAAAGATTTTCACGTCTGCCCAACCGCCGTTGTCGTGTCCCGGTTGGTCTTGCGCAAGCGCGGGATAGCTGAAGTCAACCTGCCCGACGGTCGCCGGATTGCCTGTGCGTGCATACTCATGCACCTCCTTCAAGTCGCTGCCCCACAGCGGAATCCGCGCGCTGTGCGCCGCAACAGTGCCCAGCGCGATCAGCACGCTGCCGCCTTTCGCCACGTACTGCGCAAGCGCGTGCTCGAAGATTGACGGCAGCACGACAGCATCTGAGAGCACCGCGAAGGCGTACTTCGATGGATCCAGGTCCCTAGCCTGCTCGGCAGCCACGGATTGCAGCACAAAAGACCCCGGCGCCGCCGCTTCCAACGCAGACGCAAAGTACAGCGCCGAGCGCGTCTCGCCCGCGGCATGCACGAACAGAACTCGTTCCGGATCGGACCGTCGCACGGCGAACACGCTCGCATCATCCGCAGGGAAAGCGTCTCCGCCCTGGATCCGCACCTCGCACCGGTTGAACCCATATCCCACATTGAGCGGCGCAAACTCAACTGTTGCGCGACCGCTCGCGGGCACATCTACCTTTCGCGCCGCAATGACTTTGCCATTTACCACAAGCGCAACCGTCTTCGAAGTTGCCGGAGTGCCAAACCCTGCCACCACTGCCTTTACGCGAGATCGCTTGGGATCTTCGGGATCGGATAATACCGCCGGCGCGTCCACGCTCTCGACCGTCCAGTTCGGCGGTGCCGTGCCCTTCGCGACAGGTTGCAACACCAGAGTCACGTTGTTTGGCAGAACCATGTCCGCAAAGTTTGCGGGCATCGCCGTCCGTTGCATGTCGCTGAACAGGTGAAGATCGATTGGCCCGTGCACCGTCTCGGACAGTTGCCGGATGGCGCGCCCCAGTTCGCCGAAATTCGCGCGCCCATCGCCCGGCTGTATGCTCTCCAGAGCCGCGTGCAGTTGCGCTTCGTCTGCGATCGCCTGGGTCAAGACGCCGAATTGGCCGCCGAGAGCCATGATCTGCGCTTTCTGCGCATGCGGTTTTGCCGCCAACGCTGCCAGGGCCTGCTGCTTCGCGTCCGCGAACCGCGTGCCGGCGCGCATGCTGAACGAGTTATCCAGCACAATCAAAAGCAGCCGTCCTTTTGCGTCCGCCGCGGCATGCCGCACAAACGGATTGGCAAATGCGAGCACCACCAGCAGCACCAACGCAAATCGCAGCGCGAACAACACGAGATGCCTGAGCCGCCGGTACCGCGTCGAGCTCTGCGTACCTCGCTCGAAGAACATCAGCGAGCCTACCGGTCGCGGCTTAGCTCGGTGCTGTCGCAGCAGGTGCAAAAGGATCGGCACCCCCAGCGCTGCCAGCCCACCCAGAAACCATGGCGCGAGAAAGCCCATTAGTTACCCGCCTGCCGCAGCGAAAGATACTCGCGCAGCGCATTATCGAGCGGCTGATTGGTGACCAGCAACTGATAATCCATGCCCGCCCCGCGTGCGCGCGAACGAAGCTGTTCGATATGCGCATCTACCTTCGCGCGATACGTGGTCTTGGTGTATTCGGGAACGACTTCGATCTTTCGATCGGTTTCGAGATCCACAAGAATCGCCGATCCATTGAGCACCGGCAGAACCTCTTGCGGATCGAGAATGTGAAACAGCACTACGTCATTCCCGTGAAACCGCAACGGCGCAATGGTGTGTACGATGGTTTCAGGTTCCTCAAAAAAATCCGAGATCACAATCGCGATGCCACGCCGGTGCCGATAGCTCTGAAGGTGTTTGAAAGGTTTAGTAAGATCTGTCAACGCGCGTGGCTCGGCTTGCTCGAGTCCCGCGAAGAGCCGCGCAAGCTGTCCCGGACGCGTGGAAGGTTTGATGTATTCCCGTACCTCATTGTCAAAAACCATCAAACCCGCCGCATCGCGCTGATTGTGGATGGCGAGATAAAATAGTGACGCGGCGATGTAACGCGCATAGTCCATCTTCCTCGGCGGACCAGAGGTGTACTGCATCGAGTTGCTCGCGTCCAGCAGCACCGTGAGCTGGCTGTTCGTTTCGCCGCGATAGCGCTTCAGGTAACAGCGTTCGGTCCGTGCAAACAGGTTCCAGTCCACATGGCGCAGGTCGTCTCCCGGCGTGTAGGCGCGATACTCTGCGAACTCCTGGCTGAAGCCGAAGTCTGGCGAGCGGTGCAGACCGGCCACAAAGCCGTCTACTACCGTCTTCGCCACCAGGTCGAGCGAGGAAATGCCGGCGAGAACATTGGGATCCAGGAACCGCTGCATCAACTCTCCTTTGGCCTCGGCACCTGCGCGATGAGCTTCTTAAGGATCTCGTCCGCGTCGATGCGGTCGGATTCAGCGTGGAAGTTCAGGAGAATGCGGTGCCGCAGCACCGGCACCGCCACCGAAGTGATGTCTGCGTAGGTCACGTGATAGCGCTTGTGGGACAGCGCCCGCGCCTTCGCTGCCAGCACCACAAATTGAGCTGCGCGGACACTGGCTCCGTAATTTACATATTTCTTCACGAATTCGGGCGCGTTTTCGCTTTTCGGCCGTGTGGCGCGCACCAGGCTCACGACGTACCGCGAAAGTGTTTCAGCAATGGGTACCATGCGCACGAGTTGCTGGAAGTCGAGCAAATCCTCGGCCGTAGCCACGGCGGCGATCTTCGTAACCCGCGTTGCCGTCGTCTGCTCGATCACCTTCAGTTCGTCTTCCGCACCCAGGTCCTCCAAGATCGCATTGAACAGGAAACGGTCTAATTGCGCTTCTGGCAGCGGGTATGTTCCTTCCAATTCGATTGGGTTCTGGGTCGCCAGTACAAAGAATGGCGCCGGTAACCGATAGAGATGCCCGCGCACTGTGCAGGAGTGCTCCTGCATGGCCTCGAGAAGAGCGGACTGCGTCTTCGGAGGCGTGCGGTTAATCTCGTCGGCCAAAAGGATGTTGCCAAAGATCGGTCCTTCAACGAAGGTCCACTTGCGATGTCCGGTCGTCAGATCTTCCTCGATGATGTCGGTGCCGGTGATATCGGATGGCATCAGGTCTGGGGTGAACTGGATACGCCGGAACTGCAGTCCCAGCGCTTCGGCGATGGTCCGCACCATCAGCGTTTTTGCGGTGCCCGGCATGCCGGTCAAGAGGCAGTGTCCGCCTATAAAGATGCCGATCAATATCTGGTCCAGCACTTCCTGCTGGCCTACAATCACCTCGCGCACCTGCTTCAGGATTTCTTCGCGCACCGCGTGGAATCGCTCGAGACGTTTCTGGAGAACCGCTGCGTCCTGATTCAATCCGGCAATGGAAACCATCGATTTCCTTCCTGTTCAGTTGGATTTTGCGGGCGGCCGTTGCAACTCCAGCAACAGCTTTTGTGCCGGCCGGTAGCCGGGAGCGGTTTCCAGCGCGGCCAGTACACTTTCCTGCGCCTTGTCCCTCTGTCCAGCGGCAAAATACGCTTGTGCCAGATTGAACTCGGCGCCGGCCTTGTCCACCGGATTCGACGCGACACGAGCGTTGTATTCGCGGATTGTTCCTTCATACTGTTTTTCAGCAAACAGTAGATCACCCAATCGCCGATGCAACTCCTCGTCCTTGACGGGGTAAATGTAATTCACGCGCTCGAGTGTCGCTACCGCTTCGACCGGTTGTCCAGCTGCCTCCTGCAACTTAGCCAGACGCTTCAGCACCGCCGGCATCTGGCCTCCTTCGTGTTCATAGGCTGTAAGGATGGCTGCCTCAGACTTGTCGTCGCCTCGCGCGTTGTCCGCGTCGGCCATTAACACGTAGACGTTCGCTTCGCCGGTATATTCCGGATACATCGCCAGTAGGGCCGGGCCCTGCTCGAACACGGTGTCGTACTGTTTCTGTTGCGCCGCGGCAACGAGCGCCTTCAGCTTTTGCCGCCACTCGTCGAAGTGTGCAGCCTCGGTCCCATATTTCCTGCCGATCCAAGCGAGATACTGCTTGTCGAACTCGTCTGGTGCAACTCCGAGATCCTGCTCGATCACCTGCTGAGTCGTCAGCAACTTTGCATACGAGTGGACCATGTCGAGCAGCTTTTCTTCACCCCACTTCTCCTTCACAAAGTCGCAGATGCTGCCGGCCTGGAAGTAGGAGACGATCACCTGCGACGGGTACGCAGGAGAGACGAAGCCGCGATTGAGCGTGGCCACCGGCAACAGTTTCTTGTCGCGAATGGCCAGCAGCACCTCCGGAGTCACGCGGTCTTTCCACTCCGGTGAGCGCTCGCCCTCATCGTGCACCGCGAGTCCTTCTGTGAACCAGCGCGGTACGCGATGATTCGTGGCTGTCAGAATAAACACGTGACTCATCTCGTGCCAAAGCGTCGAGCCCCAATTGAAATCCCCCGGCTTGCGTGCTGAGGGGCTATCCATCGCTACCACTTCACCGAATGTAACCCCCAGGGCCCCCAGTCCCGGCATCCCCATAGTTCGCACCGCGAAATCCTCGTGGTTCGGATAAACCTCCACCTGGACGGGACCAGGAAGCTTCATGCGGTACTTCTTTTCGTAGCTGGCAAGAATCGTATGCAGTTCCGCCCGCATGTACGGCAGCAGCAGCGCAGCTTCCGTTTTGTTGAGCTTCAGAATCGTTGCGGGGTCCCGAAACGTATCGAAGTTCTTATAGCTGTCCAGCAGCCGTAAGCTATTCACCGTCGCGGCATCGCGATAACCGTTGTTGTAGCTCAGCTCAAGCTCCTTGAACGGCTCATCTTCTTTGCCCAAGCGCATCAGATCGATTCCCAGCGCCGCGTGTGCCGCCCACAACCGCGGATCAGACTGGATCGCTTTGCGATAATACGTGACTGCGTCCTCATAGCGGTAGTGCAGCTCGAACTGACGAGCCACGTGAGCGTAGGCCTGGCCATAACCCGGATTGATCGCCTGAATCTTCGCAAACCAGGTATCGGGAGAGCGGTCAGCGATCAGCTCGATGGCCGCGTGAATCGCCATGGCATCGAGCGCATCGTTCTCCAGCGCCATGGCCTTGTCGGCCTCCGCCGCGGCCGTAGCGCGATCGTCGTTGGCGAGAGCAAGGTCGGCCATCAGTTCGTGCGCTTCGGCCAGTTTCGGGTCGAGTTGGATGGCCTTCGCCAAATATTCCGCGGCTTTGCCGTCGAATCCGTCCGCGGACACCGCCGCCAGTCCGACGTACGCTTCGGCATTCGACGGCTCACGCGCTAGCGCTTCACGGAAGAGGCCGGCCGCATCGCCATCATTGAAGCGCTCGTGCAACAACATCCCCCAGCGCACGTTACAGAGTGCTTGGCGGTCCGCGGACTGCGTCGCGAGACGGAACTGTACATTCGCCTGCTCCCAAGCTTCCAGGCCCCAGAAACCTTCGGCGCGGAAATATGCATCGCCGCTTCGGGTCAGCCCCTCGAAGCACACTTGCGCTTCCGCATGATGTCCATCCTTGCGCAGTTTCCAACAGTCTGCGGGGACAGCCGCCTGCGCAGCCGCAACGAATGCGAGCAGGAGCGCCGGCACGAGAGCGAGGACTCTCATTTGTCCAGCTCCTCCTGAACCTTGGCCAATTCCACCAGGGCGTCGATCAATTGTTTTTTGTAATCCTCGGGAATCATGGCCGCTTTCTGGTACTTCAGGGTGTCAATCTTTTGCTCCAGTTCGTCTTTCTTTTTGAGCAGCGCCCGCCGCGCCGGATCTTTGGCGGCCTGCAGGCTCGTGCCCAGGCGCAACAGTGTGAAGCTCGACATGAGCATCCCCTGCCCGTTTCCGGCTTCGCGCACCGGCTCACCCGTGCCCACATCGTTGAAAACCGGGTGCTCGGTCGCGAGCCGCTTCTGCGAATCGTAGAATGCCGCAATCTTCTTCGCGGCATAAGTAAACGCCTCCATGGCACTGATGGAATCGCTCTTGTCGGTGTCCGCTGCCGGGTCTTCGAGTGCTTCAACCCAGTATCGTGCAAACACGGTGGCGTTCTTTTCCGTTCCTGATTTGGTCGCGGCAATCACGGCGCGCCCGGGGCGCTCCAGAACCTGCACCGCGCCTCCGCTCGCGCTCGTTGTGTCCACCACAAGCTGACGCTTTGCAGCAATGCGATCGCACATCGTAGCGATCTCTGTCGCCGTCACGTCTGGGCCCACGAGATTGAACTTGTACTCGACGCCGTCGAATGAACCATGGCCAATCAGGATCAGCGTAAAGTCGTCGTCCGCCTTGGCATCTCGCGCCACTGCTCCCATGGTCTCCGTCAGCTGCGTGGCTGTGGCCTGCGGCCCGGTCAGCGTGTAGACGTGCGCTGTAGGGCTGAAGATCCTATCCAGATCTTTTGCCGCGGCCATGAAGCGCTGCTCGTAATCCGGCTCACCACCCAATCCCGCCACGATGACGTAATACGTCGCGGCGCGCGCCTGGATCGCGACGGTACACGCCATCGCCAACAGCAAGGCGCGTTTCATATCACGCCCCACTTCCGGCGCAGCAGCCACTCGCCTATTGGCAGCCCGAGCAACAGCACGAACACGATCGGCATATCCCAGAGCTCCTTCGTGCTACGAACTGAGATGCCCGCTTCAGAGTATGAGATATCCCGCGGAAGGTTCTTCAGGTCCGACGATTTCCAGTAACGGCCGCCGGTCTCCGATGCCAGTTGCTGCAGTAAATGCCGGTTCTGCTCGGTGTGGAAGTTCTCTGCGACACCGTCTTCACGCTGAAACGTCACCACGTCGCGCCCGAGTTCCTGAGGCTGGCTGCCCGCAGACTCCGCTAGGACTTCCGCGACATAGGTGCCCGGCTTCTCCGCGGTCCATTCGGTTTGATACAGTCCCGGCGTTTCCTCGGAGGGTGTCAGGTCCACCAACACATTCACGTCTTCGGGTCCCAGAATGTGCGCCGTGACGTGTGCGTTTCGAGCCTGCTGAAACTGCCGGTCGCGCACTTGCGCCGTCAGCCGCGCCTGCCCTTCATCCATTAACAGCCGCTCCGGCATCGACGCGATAACCGGACCCGGCGACTCCGCGATCAGCCAACGGAGAAGCTGCTGCCAGAAAAGATTGTGCGACGGATCGCCTAGTGCTTCGCTCATCTGCCACCGCCAAGTGCCGCCTGTTGCCATGATCGCCGTGCGGCCGTGGCCGTAGCTCTCGGTAATGAGCAGCGGCAATTTGCGCCGGCCCGCGTTCAGATCGGCAAGCACGGTGGCACCTGGTTTGGGCGCGCCGGCGTCTTCATAGTCAGCCAGATACGTTAGCTTCTTCCAGCGCTGCGCGTTCTTCTCCGGATCATCCAGGATCTGCGTGATCGGCGAATCCACGCCTTCCGGTGTCAATTCGACAGTTGCGGCGTTGCGATGGAAATTGTGATTTCCTGTCGGCAGAAAGGTCGGAAGCAAATCGTTCAAGCTCGATGCTCCCCAGCCTCCATCGCTCAGCGAATAGCGGCCGCCCAGGAACAGAATGCCACCGCCACGGTGATCAACATACTCACGCAAAAGTTCCTGTTGCAGTGACGTGAAATAATCGGCGTCAACCGAGCCAATAATGATGCCTGCATAACTGAACAGATCCTCCGGCCGCGCCGGAAAACCGTCCGCTAGCTCATTCGGATCCCGAATACCTTGCCGGTAGATCTTGTTTTCACTCGTGCGCAGCATCGAGACCAGCTGCACCGTCGGATCGTTTTCTTCCGCTCGCCGGATGAACTTGTATTCCCAGCGCGGTTCACCCTCGACATACAGAATCCTGCGCTTTGCGTCGCTCACGAGGATGGGCCGCGTCACCGTATTGTTCGCCAGGTTTTCTTCGCCTGGCAGCGGTTCCACCCTAAACGTCAGACTTTTCGCGCCCGCGGCGCCGGTGGGAAAGAAAAGTGCTTCCGTCTGGACGCGTCCGTCCGTTAGCAAAGTGATTTCGCGCTCCGCGAGCGATTTCTCTCTGTCGTTCACGGTGAGCTTCGCCTTCTGTCCCGCGTAGCCGTGTTGTGTCAAGCTGATCGTCGCGGCGATACGCGCTTTGGCCGTCGCGCTCGCCGCCACGCTGACGTCCTCAATTTCCACGTCGTGCGCGGGCTCTTCCTTGCCGAAGCCCACCGTGTGTACGGGCAGCCGTCGGTTGCGCAGCGCCTGCAGAGCATCCAGACTGATTCCCGAACCGCCCGTTCCCGCAGTGTTCTGGCTGCCGTCGCTGAGCAGCACAATGGCTCCTAGCGGCACGTCCGCAGTCTCGGTAGCCAGCTGCTTCAACCCGTCGCCAATATGTGTAGCCGCTTCCACCGGTCGGATCCCCTGCGCCCCGTCGACTCGTGTGAGTTCACGACCCAGTCGGTAGACTCGGGTTTGGAAACGTTTTTGAAGCCCCGCGAGAACACTATCGCTCAGGGCCGCAAGCGCCGCGGCTTCGCGGGCCTTCCCGTCACTGTCTGCGATGCCCATGCTGCGTGAATCGTCCACTACCACGGCAATAATGTTCTGCTGAGAGTTCAGCTCGCTCACCATCATTGCCGGCTGCCAGAGCAGCAACAGCACAAGCGCTAGCAGCGCCGACTGTAGTCCCCAAATCAGCCACCCGCGCCAGCTTCGCAGTTCCGGCGTTGCACGACGCAGCCTCCAGCGGATCAACAGTGCAAGTCCCCCAGCGGCCGCAACAATCAATGCTGCCAGCGCCCATGCCGGCCAACCACCGAGCAGCACGAACCGTCCCTTCGTAAATACCGGAACCGGGTACTTGAATAAAAACTGAAACATCCACCCTTCTAGTCCTACAATGATTCAATCTCTTGTCGGACCTGCCGCCGACACTAATGCGTCATGCCATAAAGGATGTAATCCAGACCCACGCGGAAGGCCATCGACGCGAACGTCTCCGGGTAATTCGGGTCGTCAGCCCACTCCCATGCGTCACCCAGGTGCATGTTGTGGCAGATGGCCACGATGATGCGGCCCTGGTCGTCGCGAATGGCGCGCCACTTCGGCTGATAGCCGTCCTTCTCATAGGTGCGGCCGGACCAAACATACTGCTCGCCGGGTATCTGCATCTTGTCGTCGATGTCATACAGGGTGTGGAAGATTTCGTCGCCGCTCTGCAAGTCTTCAATGGGCCGGTCTGGCAACACCTGGCGCATACCATTCATGAAGTTTTCCCAATCCTCGGTGCCGTGGAAATCGTCCACCATCAGAAAACCGCCCTTCAGCAAGTACTCGCGTAATCGCTTGGCTTCAGAGTCGGTGAATGTCCAGTTCTGCACCTGGACAGCGTAAATCCACGGATAGTTGAATATGTCATCGTTATTGAGCGTAACCACCTGCTCCGTTGGCCGTCCGTCGATACGGGTCAGCCGGTGCATGGCGATCAGAAACTGCCGGTCGGCTTTAGGATAGTCGCGCGACCAGGAACCCCGCCATCCGTGTCGCCCGTAGCCACCGAAGCTTGCCATATTTGTGGAGTATGCCAACCGCGACCAGTAGAACTCTGCTTTGCCATTCGTTGGCGCGTCGTCCTTGCCGAAGCCGAAGTTGCCCGTTCGCTGGAAAGCCCAAAGCCCTGCGCAGCAGACCGTGGCACCTATACTCGCCAGTGCGACGCGCGCAAGCTTCATAAAGGACCTCCGCGGAGAGCAATAGGGGGCGAGAATAGGTTAGACGACGGAACACCTGCCTTGGTTGCAGTTTCACCCATCTTCCACCCCCATCTTCCACCCCCGCTTGTCCCGCCACTTTCACCGTGAGACCATGCAAGAATGTCCAGCCGGTGCGAGAGCGACGATTGTGCAGAGGCGCAACTTCCTTCAACTCGGCGGCATGGTCTTGGCGCAGGCCGGAATGGCGCGACTGCCGCTTGCCGCTCAAGACGATCCAGCGCACGGGTCGGCTTCCGACACCAACGCCGATCATACACTTCGCATTGCGCCCGTTACCGTCGAACTCGACCGCTCCCACATTCTCTCGACCATCGGTTATAACAACTCCGCGCCCGGCCCCGTGCTGCGCATGCGGGAAGGAAAGCCTGTCACCGTCGAGGTTATAAATGACACTGACACGCCTGAGCTCGTGCATTGGCATGGCATGCTCGTTCCGCCGGAGGTGGACGGCACGGAGGAAGAGGGTTCGCCGCTCGTGCCGCCGCATGGCCGGCGTCGCTTCCAACTCAGCCCCCGCCCGGCGGGAAGCCGCTGGTACCATTCGCATGCCATGGCCATGGCTGACCTCCATAAGGGCGCGTATACAGGCCAGTTTGGTTTTGTCTACGTCGAGGGCAGCAACAATCCCGGCCAATACGATCAGGAACTTTTCCTCGCGCTGCGCGATTGGGAACCGTTCTTCACCGGCACCATGGAGGACGAAGACGACGATACCCATGACGGGCCGCTGCTCGAGAAGCCCGGCACGCTGAACACCGACCCCGACGGCCTCGAAATCGGTTCCATGACGTACTCGATCAACGACAAGGCACTTGGATCCGGTGAGCCGATTCGCGTCCGCGAGGGCCAGCGTCTGTTGATTCATTTCCTCAACGCAAGTGCCATCGAAAACCGCCGCATCGCGCTGGCCGGCCATAAAATGAAGGTGACCGCGCTCGATGGAAACCCGGTGCCCTCTCCAAGAGGACTCGATTCGATTTTCCTCGGTGCGGGTGAGCGTGCCGATGTGGTCATCGAGATGAATAACCCGGGAATCTGGATTCTCGGTTCAACCGAGAAGATCATCCGCGAGTCCGGCCTCGGCGCCATCGTGGAGTATGCTGGGCAGCATCGTCAACCGCAATGGATCGATCCGACCAAGTTTGCCTGGGACTATTCAATCTTCGGAACTGCCAGCTCCACTTCGCCCCCTCCGCAGCAGACCATCGAACTGCTTTTCGAGAAGATTCCCGGTGGAGCGGGCAAATTTAATTTATGGCTTGTCAACGGCAAACCGTATCCCCACGAACGCGAGTTCGTGCTGCAACAAGGAATGCGTTACCGGCTGGTCATGCGCAACCGTACCGATGACGCTCATCCCATGCACCTTCATCGACACAGTTTCGAACTGACCGAGATCAATGGCAAAAAGACTGCCGGTGTTATTAAGGATACGGTCGTGGTTCCGTACTACGGTCGCGCGATCGTCGATTTTACCGCCGATCAGCCGGGCCTGTCCCTGTTTCACTGCCACATCCAGCAGCACATGGACTACGGTTTCAAAGCACTGTTTCGCTACGCCTGATGCGTGCCTGGCGGGGGAGAATAGGCCGTTGGACAAGTACCGATCGTGAGCGCTCAGATTCGAACGCGATGCCGAGGCCAGGTCCCCTAGCAACCGTTGCGGCGAGCAGGCTGCTATACTGTTTGTGACTTTCTGGTTCCGAATGGCTCATCTGAGCCGTTTTAGGTGTGGCGTATCCCGCGGGGACTTTGCACATGCGCTCTGGCAATGTCCGGCCTTGCACTCGCACGGCGGTAACTCAGAAAATCCGTTCATTCTGCGTTCTGGTCGTCTTGCTGCTCGGATCTGCTGGCGAGTTCGGACTCGCCGCGCAAACCGCCTTGTCGTCAGGATCACAAGCCGACATCAATCAAGAAGCCCAGGCAGCCTATCAAGCAGGAACCGCAGCGGCCGCGAATAACGATCTAAAAACCGCGGAAGCACAATTTGAGACCGTGGTTCGCCTGGTGCCGCAGATCGAAGAAGGCCACAGCGCTTTGGGCACGGTCCTGCTTCGTCTCGGAAGACTTCCGCAAGCAATCAAGGAATTGGAACAAGCGCATCGGCTGAAGCCTGGCGATATATCCGCCGAGACCTATCTCGCCTTGGCATACGAGCAGACGGGCGCCTACAAGAAAGCAATTGTTCTATTTAAAGAAGTGGAAGTCGTTGCGCATCAGAAGCCCGCTGCAGATCCGGCGCACGTGCTTCCTTGGTATGTTCTTTCCGCGTACGCTCGTTCGCTAGCTGCCACCGGCCAGCTCCCTGCAGCAATCGCCAGGATGAAGGTAGCCGTCGTCGAATCGCCGCTGAGCGCCGAGCTCCGTGACGCCTTGGGCTCGCTCTACGCCCAACAGCAAAGCTGGCCATCGGCGGATGGCGAATTCCAGGAAGCGATTCGGCTCAATCCGCGGTTTGCAGCGGCGCACTTGCATCTGGGCGTAGCGCTACTCATGCAGCAACAGGCATCTGCGGCAATCCCCGAGCTGCTCCTGGGGTCTCAATTGGCTCCCGACAGCGCCGTCGCCGCGACCGAGCTGGGTGAGGCTTATGCGGCGAACAATGAAGACGAAAAGGCCGTTGTGGCATTCCAGCGTGCGATCGGACTCGATTCGTCGTCGACCGAAGCTAAACCGGAATTGGCAGCCGTGTCCTCGTGACCGCCAAAACGGTTCCCACCGCGGAGAAACCGCTCGTCCAGATGGACGAGTTGCGCAGCGGAGGCAGCTACTTTTCGCAGAATGACATGCGCATGCATTTTGGCCTGGACCAAGCAACCAGGGTCGACACGATCGAGATATGCTGGTTAAGCGGTCAAATCGACCATCTGAATGATTTGCCAGTCAACCGCCTCTACGTCATTCAGGAGGGGGGCAAGATCCTCAAGGTGGACACACTGAAGCCGGCGATAAATGGGTAGCGTGCTCACAACAAGGAAACGCAGAGGAAAAGACATGCGAAGCCCTCACCTACTGCTCGTTGGCGTGACGATGCTCGTGCCCGCCGTCTGCCATGGGCAGGCGAAGTGTCCTTGGATCAACGAGGCCACGGCAAGCGGGATTCTTGGTGGCGCCGTCACTGTGACCGTAAAAGTCCCCGCTCAGACCACGGGAAGCTGCGTTTTTTCTCGACAGCAAGGAGCCGTGGTTCACCAACTGCGCATCTCCGTCAACCTTATGTCCGACTTCTCCAAACAATTCCCCTCCTACCTCGCCCAGTGTCCGCCGAAAAGCAGCCCCTTGCGGGCCATCGGCAATGAGGCAGTGATGTGCAGCACCCAGGGCAAGGCAGGCCACTATGGAGAAATGGTAGTGGGTCGGGTGCGCAATCAGGCTTTCGTTGTCAGCGTGAGCTCGAGCGTCCGAGACGATCCGACGATGACAGTAGAGATGCGCCGCGAGAAGGTGAGTCTCGTGTCGGAGCAGGTATCCGGAATACTTTTCTAGGATAGTGCGTCAGGTCGATTAGGCGTTTATTCGCGTAACGTCAGCGAAATGATTGCGATTTTCCGCCCGGATCTGCTCGCGCAGTCTAGAAAACCGCCGCGTGAATAGGGCGCTCCGAAGCGCAACGGATTTGCGCACTGTTGTACGGAAGCGGGTTGGCCCGAGTTGACGCGTTCCCAAACGAAGATTAATTCTCCGAGCTGATTGCCGTTATCAGTGGGAAGGTCGCTCTGGATCGCGAGCGCAGTCTAACGGCTGCCGTGACTTGCTTCGTTGGAGTTCGCAGAGCAGCCCCGGCAGCCGCGTACGGGCCTTGTGCAACCGGGACTTCGAATCGCCGACCAAGCGTCCCGTCAACGCGGCAATCTCGCGGTGCGCGTATCCTTCGACATCATGCAAGAGAAACATTCTGTGGTACCACACGGGCAACCGTGAAAGGCAGGGATAATGAGCGCTAATCGATTCGCAATTCTGTGCAGGAGATTTACCGCGCCGCCTGCGCTCCCTGTCGGCGGCATCCTGTTGCTGGCAGCTCTTTTGCCGCTTCGCGCTCACGGCCAGACCGCTCCAGAACATTCTGCCGAATCGATACGGCAAATGAGCGATTCATTTGAGTCGCTGGCGCGTCATGTATCACCCGCGGTCGTAGAAGTGCTAGTGACCGGATTCGGCAGCGATGACGAAAACGATAAAGGCTCGGGAGCCGTTGGACGGGAGCGCAGCCTCGGTTCCGGAGTCATCATCGATTCCAGCGGTTATATCGTCACCAATCATCATGTGGTGGAGGGCGCCGAGCGCGTGCGCGTGATGTTGAACGCGACGGTTGGCAACGAATCGCAGCCGTTTGCTCTACTGAAGCCCAAGGGACGAGTATTGAACGCGCAAATCGTTGGCGTAGACAAGACCATCGATCTTGCCGTGCTGAAGGTAGAAGCCACGGACCTTCCCACGTTGCCGCTTGGACGTTATGACCGCTTGCACCAGGGGCAGATCGTGCTGGCGTTCGGCAATCCGGAAGGGCTGCAGAATTCTGTCAGCCTTGGACTGGTCAGCTCCGTTTTGCGGCAGCCCGATCCAGACAATCCGATGGTGTACATCCAGACCGACGCCGCGATCAATCCGGGAAATAGCGGGGGACCGCTCGTGGATGTCGAGGGCAACGTGGTGGGCATCAACACGTTCATCTATACAAAGTCCGGCGGCAATGAGGGTATTGGGTTCGCGATTCCAAGCGGTATTGTTCGTTACGCCTACGAGCAGATCCGGCAATTTGGGCGCGTGAAACGTCGCGCGATCGGCGCTGATCTCCAGAGCGTCACGCCAGAGCTGGCGGGAGCGCTGGATCTGGGCCAGGATTGGGGCGTGATCGTGTCGGACGTTGATCCCGATGGTCCCGCGGAAAAAGCCGGGCTAAAAATCGGGGACGTGGTGCTCGGAATCGACGGGCAGCCCGTGGACAGCTTGCCGATTTTTACGCTGGCGTTGTATCTGATGAACACGGGCACCAGTGCGAAGCTGGCAATTCTGCGCGGCAAAGAAAAACTGAATCTGGATGTTCCGGTGTTCGAGCCCAAGCAGGACAGGGCGCGCCTGACGGAACTTTCCGTGCCGGAACGTGATGTGATCCCGCGCCTGGGAGTCGTTGGCGCGACCGTTACTCCGGAGATTTCCGAACTTTTGGGTGAACTGCGAATCCCCTCCGGCGTCGTCGTCACCGGCACGGTGGTGAATCGCCTGGCAGTAGACAGTGGCCTGCTTGTCGGCGATGTAATTCACTCCCTGAATCGCACACCAATCACGTCCGTCGATGGACTGCGGACGGCGTTTAGTCAGTTGAAGCCCGGCGAACCTGCAGCGCTGCAGATCGAGCGCGAGGGCAGACTCACGTACCTCACGTTTGAACAGCCCTAACTCGCGACGCTGTTCTGGGCCATGCTGTCCGTCACGACACGTACGAGTTCGGCTCGCGACGGCTGCGGCCTCGGAGGCGGCTGCGCGAACTTCCGCGCCAGCAATTCTTCTACACGTTTCTGCAGCGGGACATCTTCATCAAAGACGGAGAGCCGATCGAGCATGCACATTCGGCGAAGCGTCTTGCGGCAGACCTCGCCGTCGTCCAAAGCGACCGCAGCCGCACCGCTGAACATAAACCAGGGGTGACATCCGTCGCGATGCATGAAATCGATGCCCTCGCCTTGCCAAACGCGAATTCGCACCGCGTCGAGAGCACAGGCGAACGTGTAGCGTTCGCTTAATTCGGGCGCGATGCGGGCGAAATACTCCAGCGCCAAGCTCTCCCGATCAGTTCCCGGGTGCATCCGCAAAACCTCGCACAATTCGAGCGTGGGGATGAACGAGAACGTCAGGCCGAAAGCATAAGCCGGGTTGGTGTGGCACAAAGAATCTCCCACCGGCAAGAGCCCGAGCGCGATCGGGCATTCGTTTCGGACAAATTCACAACGCCTGTTCGACAGGCCGCCCATCGGCCGGACCGGACTGATTGGCTCTGCAAAAAAGGGATCGACCAGACCGGCGATGGCAGGTATGTGCCGGCACGCCATGAAAGCGCGCTCGTGCTGGAAAACCTTGAGGTCCGTGTCAGAAGCCGGAATCGCAAGCACGATCGCGAACGTTCGATTGTCGGCGACGAACGTCATAAAGCCCGCGTAGCCGAGGTCACCGCGCGGGCTGATCAGCCAGCCGCGTGTTGGAACCGCGGCATCAGGCTTAAGCTGGAAATACCGGCTGTAGTAGATCAGCCCGCACGGACTGGATTCCATCTGCGAAGCGGCGGCACCCAGCGCCTGTAGCCAGGAAAAGACCGGGCTGGTGCGGCCCAGTGCATCGATAACCAGGTCGGCCTCGACTTCGCCGTTGCTGGTGCGGACTCCCGTCGCCTCCGGGAGACGACCCGGCCGTCCCAGCAAGCCAGTGACGCGCACGCCGCCGCAAGTGAGGATGGAAGGCTCGCGCATCACCTTCTGGAGGAGCGCCCATTCGATCAAAGCCCGGCGGACACCGACGTAAATCAGTTCCTCATCACCCGGCTGAGTTTCGTCCGGGATATTGCGATGCAGGTGTAACTCGAAAGCACCGGTTTGAAGCAGAGCCTGGTAGACGTCCGGGAAAGCTCTCTTAAAAAGGGTACGACCGCGCGGCCAGAACGCGTGCGGTTGAAAGAAGTGCGCGATGCCCTCACGCTTGTCGAGCAGTGCTTCCTCCCAGGTCCGCTTATGGAAGACGAAATCACGGTCCAACAGGAGGACGTCATGCCCGGAGCGTCCCAGCGCAAGGGCTGCGCTGAGACCGGCCATTCCTGCTCCTGCAATGACAATTCGCATCAGGAATTCCCGCTCTGCGCCGCTTCCCTGCTGTCAAACGTTGCATCGTCTAACTGGCCGGCATGATAACGGTACGGTCCCAGACGGGTCATCAGCACAGCCGCAACCAGAGTCGCGACAAGAAATGTCGCCAGAGCGCCACGATAGGAACCGGTCTGGTCAAAGCTGGCACCCATGATAAGAGGACCTAACGCTCCTGCCAAAGCGAAGGCAGCGAAGGCGGAGCTATAGACTTTGCCAAAGGCGCGAAGACCAAAATAGCGACTGATTAAGTATGCGATGAGGTCCACTTCCGCGCCCAGGCCTAAGCCAACAAGGAACGCGCCCGCGAACGCAACGGGGGTTGTGCCCAGCCAGAGCAATCCGATTCCCAGTGCGGCACCGCCAAAAAACACTGCCGCGACACGAGGAGCGAAAAGGTGATCAAGCAAGTAGCCTGTTCCTACTCGCCCCAGCAGCACGGCAGCGCCCACCAGAGAACTTCCGAGAGCCGCCGTTTGGGCGGCTATTCCACGGTCGATAAGCATCGCGGTTGTATGAACCAAGCAGCCTTGCACACTAATACTCACGAGAAAGAAAGCGCACACCATCAGCCAAAATGTTCCACTGTGCCAGGCATCGTGTGCGGCGAGACCATGAAGAGCGACTTTGCTTCCGGCTACGGAATTTCTCGGTAGCGCTCCGTCGGGCAAGAGGTCCCCGGGCTTTTCCCTAAGGAAGGCGGCTACTGCTGGGAAGGCAATGAGAACAACCCCGCAGCCAAGAGCTGCGTATGCCGTGCGCCATCCGAATCTTGTTATCAGCTGTTGCACGAACGAAGGCATGATCATTGCTCCCGCACCAAGCCCGATCATCATCAGACCGAGAGCCAGGCCCCTGCGCCGATCAAACCAGTGGGAGACTAAATTTCCATACGGAATCGGCCCCACACCATTTACTAATAGACCCAACGCCATATAGAACAGGTAAAACTGCCAGAATGCCAGAGATTGGCCGTCAAAAATTTGTTCAGCAGCAAAATGGAGGCAAACATTGCCGTAACCGATAGAATCACCCGGCGTGAACCGTGGCGATCGACGAACCAGCCCACGAGCGGAGCGCAGACTGCCGCGGCGATAAGGTGCAGCGTGAAACCCAGAGCAATTGCGGCGCGACCAGCATGAAACTCCTGCATCAGCGGTTTGAGGAAGACACTGAAAGAATAAACGGTGACAGGCGGGCCCCAAAATAGTCCGACAGCCGACGCTGTCACGACCCACCAGCCATAAAAGAAGGCGTGCCGCTGGCGGACGATTACTCCCTGCGCCTTGAGTTGAGACACAGAAGTGGTTTGCGGGGACGTGCTTGTCATCCTTGGCTCAGTTCTGAACCGCTCGAGCGCCGCCGCGCTTGGCGAGCACGATCGTTTGAACGAAGGTGTGAAACGGTACGGGATGGTCGGTTAAACGTCGCTTCAGCTTTTCTTCCAACCGGTCGGGGAAAAGGTTGCGCTGCCCCTGGTCGGCAATCGTGGCTGCCAACGACGGTGCGAAAACGGAGCGGAAGAAACGCGCATGGCGGGCCGCCAGCGCTTCCTTGTTTGCGTCCTTTTCGTAGTCTTCCCACGCAGCGTCCGGCAGCACGGACAATTCGCAATGCTCCACCGTCAGGCCACGAAACTGAGCGTCCATCGCAAAGGGCGCGAGAAGCTCGCTTCTTCGGCGCGGATAAGCCCCCAGCACCATTCGCGCGCGGTCCTCGGCGCTAATCGCACCGGCGGCGACCATGTCCGCGAGGGCGTCACTAGCGTGGCCAAAAAGAGGCTCGAGCCCGGCGGACCCGCCATCGTTGAGACCCGGTAACACAACCACCAGGCGGCCGCCAGGCTGCAACTCGCTGGCTCGCAGCGACAGGAACAATTTCCAGTCATTAGCGGCCTGTCGCTGGAATGCCGCGCGCACGTCGCCGGTGCTGGCCAGTACCACAAAATGTCCCGGAATCAACACCGCCGCATACGACGACCAACCGAGATGGACGTGTTCACTCGGAAACACGGCCTCGTAGAACGACCTTCCGATCGCTGAGGAAAATATGGCCGGATCCTC
>Ga0074045_10000427_pt1 | contig 41479 bp, 38 predicted proteins | sample BogForMeECP23OM2_FD_94442 | JGI IMG/M metagenome (GOLD analysis project Ga0074045, IMG submission 94442) | Bog forest soil microbial communities from Calvert Island, British Columbia, Canada - Bog Forest MetaG ECP23OM2 | ecosystem: Environmental > Terrestrial > Soil > Wetlands ...
GGCGAGCGGAACGGTGTCGATCGCCGGTCCGCTGATCGCGCCGAAGGTCACGGCACCCCTCACCATCGATCGTGCCGATATAAATCTTCCGGAAAGCCTGCCGCCCAACGTGGTTGTGCTGAAGGTGGTCGAGACCAACAGCAAGACCGGGAAGCGACCGCCGCCGGCCCCCGCAAATCAGCCACCGGCGCTTTCGGCGACGCTCGACATCAAGATCGACATGCCCGGCAACATCTTTGTGCGCGGGCACGGGCTCGACAGCGAATGGCGCGGCAAGCTGGCGATCACCGGAACCAGCGCCGCGCCGATCATCACGGGCTCGCTCACGCAGATCCGCGGCAGTGTCGATCTGCTTGGAAAGACCTTCACGCTGACCCGCGGCAGGATCACCTTCGACGGCAGCACAAAGCTCGACCCGGTTCTCGACATTGTCGCCGAAGCGAGTGCCGCCGACATTACGGCCCAGGTCAATATCAGCGGCTTCGCCTCGGCGCCGAAGATCACGATAAGCTCGACGCCCGCGATGCCGCAGGACGAGATCCTCTCGCGCGTGCTGTTCAACAACGGGGTCGGCCAGATCACGGCAGGACAAGGACTGCAGCTCGCTGCGGCAGCCGCCACCCTCGCCGGCGGCGGTCCGGGCGTACTCGACCGCTTGCGCGGCAGCCTTGGCCTCGATTGGTTCAGACTAGGCTCGACCGGGACCGCGAGCAGCATCCTGAACCCCGCCGCGGCGAACGCTTCGGCGACGAGCGGCACCGCGCTGAGCGCCGGGAAATACATCGCCCCGGGGGTCTCCGTCGGAGTCACTCAAGGGATCTCACCGCCAACGAGCAAAGTAACCGTTACGATCGAGGTGCGCCGGAATGTGACGGTTCAGACCGAGATTGGTCAAACCGGCGGCAGCGGCATCGGGGTCAACTACAACTACGATTACTGATCGGTCCCAGGTGCTTCCCTGTTACGCCGACATCGTTCCCTGCTCGATTGATTTAATTCCGTGTTCGGTCGGTTAGGGAATTTGGCGGTTGCTCTATAGCAATATCAATGGCTTGCCGGGGCCGGTTGCGTTTCCGAGGGCACGAAAAGCTGATTTTACCCAGTATTTTCCCGTCGAGGAGGGAACGGCGGCCGGCTCAGCGGCCGCGGAAATGCTTGTAGAAGTCGACGACTTCGGGGCTCTGCTGGAAGCCGAGATCGACGGTGAGATCGGCTCCCTTATGGCCACCGAGCGGGATCGTATCCTCGATATGGTCGGTGACCCCGGCGCGCTTCTGCGGCGTGTCAAAGGTGATGTGCACCGGAAACACCCGCTTGCTGAGGATCGATTGACCGGGGCCGGTCACGGCCACGAAGTACTGGAAATCTACCGAATCGGCCTTCCCTGCCGGGCCGCGTTCGCCGACGACGACGACATCGAGGGTCATGCGCATCGCGTCGCCGGTATATTCGCACTTGATATCGGCCTCGCTCAGCAGCCCGTAGAACGCGACGTTGTCCGGGCGACGTTCGGGAGCCGGGCCGAACACCACGGTGTTGGCGAGCGGCCGCAGGATCACCGTCGCCGGGCACGCTTCGGTCGGTTTCGAGGAAAACAACGGAAGCCCGCCACAGCCGGAGAGGGCGAGGAGGCCGATCAGCACCGCACTCGCTGCGGCGCGCGGACACTTCACAGGCTGGTGTGCGTACCGTCGCAGAACGGCTTGCCGCCGGTCGACTTGCAGCCGCAGAGCCAGACTTCCTCCGTCGCCTCGGCGGTGAACGGGACCGGGGTCAGCCCGGTACCCTGGTGCGAGCCGTCGCAGAAGGGCTGGTTGGCGCTGCGCCCACAAGCGCACCAGAAATACCGCTTGCCGGCCTCGACGGTGACGCCGTAGGGCTCCTTTTGCGCGGGTATCGGTTCGGTCATAGTTGCTGCCGTCGCCCCTGCTGCTTTTCGCGCGCTCCCGCGGCGCGCGCGCCGGACTGTATTCGAGCCGCCCCCGGTGCACAAGCCGGGTCGTGTTCGGGAGTGAGAGAACGCTGATGGCGGTCTACACCGACGTTTCCGATGAGGAGCTCAGAGCCTTCGCCGCGCTCTATGAGATCGGCGAGGTGCTGTCCTGCAAGGGGATCGCCGAAGGGGTGGAGAACTCGAATTTCCTGGTCACCACCGAACGGGGCAATTTCATCCTGACGCTCTATGAAAAACGGGTCGATCCCCGGGATCTGCCGTTTTTCATCGCGCTGATGGAGCATCTCGCGCGGCATGGAGTCGCCTGCCCGACACCGGTGCGGGGGCGCGACGGCATCGCCCTGCGCGAGCTCTGCGGCCGGCCCGCGGCGCTCGTCACATTTCTCGCCGGGATGTGGCCGCGGCGAATTCTGCCTTTCCACTGCGCCGCTCTCGGCCAGGCGCTAGCGGCGCTGCATCGGGCCGGCGCCTCGTTCGGGATTACCCGAGCAAACGATCTCTCGGTCGCCGGGTGGCGGCGGTTGTTCGAATCCTGTCACCTCCGCGCCGCCGAGGTGCAGCCCGGGCTTGCCAAGGAGCTCGCCGCCGAACTCACGTGGCTCGAAACCGCGTGGCCGCGCGATCTTCCGACCGGGGTGATCCACGCCGACCTCTTCCCGGACAACGTCTTCTTCCGCGACCGCGAGCTGTCCGGTCTGATCGACTTCTATTTCGCCTGCACCGACTTTCTCGCCTATGACTTGGCTGTCTGCCTGAACGCCTGGTGTTTCGAAGCCGACGGCAGCCTCAACGTGACCAAGGCGCGGCTGCTGCTCGAGAGCTATCGGCGGAAGCGGCCGCTAGCCGCGGCGGAGGTCGCCGCGCTGCCATTGCTGGCGCGCGGCAGCGCGTTGCGCTTTTTGCTGACGCGGCTCTTCGACTGGCTCAACCAGCCGGCAGGGGCGCTGGTCCGGCCGAAGGATCCTCTTGAATATCTGCGCAAGCTGCGGTTTCACCAAGGTGTTACCGACCCCCGAGGGTATGGCCTCGATGCCTGAGCTGACCGAGGTCGAAGTTTTTACCGATGGCGCCTGCCGCGGCAATCCGGGCCCCGGCGGCTGGGCCGCCATCCTGCGCTACCGCGGGACCGAGAAGGAATTGAGCGGCTTTTCGCCCGACACGACCAACAACCGCATGGAGATGATGGCGGCGATCGCGGGGCTGGAGGCGTTGAAGCGCCCATGCCGAGTGCGACTTTACAGCGACAGCCAGTATCTGCGCGACGGCATTACCAAGTGGATCAACGGCTGGAAGCGACGCGGATGGCTGACCGCCGACAAGCAGCCGGTGAAGAACATCGATTTGTGGCAGCGGCTCGACGCGGCTGCCGCCAAGCACGACGTTCATTTTATCTGGGTGCGCGGGCATTCCGGCCATCCCGAAAACGAGCGGGCGGATGCGCTGGCGCGCGCCCGCATCGCCGAAGCGGGCCGGAACGGCAGGATCGCCCGGCCATGAGAATGCGCTTTCCGATCGTCACAAAAGCTTCCCGTGGCAGTCTCCATTTGGCAATCTGCCGCTCCTTACATGCGTTCGCGACGACCCATCGGTCACGGAGGGGATGCGTATGAGATGGACGATTGTGGCCGCCGCCCTCGGGGCGTGTCTGACCGCGTCGCTCGCCGCGGCCAGGGCGGAGCCGATCGAATTGCAATGGTGGCACGCGATGACCTCGGTCAACGCCGACCGGGTCAACAAGATCGCCGCCGACTTCAACGCCTCGCAAACCGCCTACAAGATCGTCCCGGTGTTCAAGGGCACCTATGCGGAGACGATGAACGCCGGGGTCGCCGCCTATCGCGCCGGCAGTGCGCCGCACATCATCCAGATCTTCGAGGTCGGCACCGCGACGATGATGGGTGCCAAAGGAGCGGTGAAACCGGTCTATCAGCTGATGGCTGAGGCCGGCGAGCCCTTCGACTCGAACGCCTATCTTCCGGCGGTAACTGCCTATTACAGCACGGTGGACGGCAAGATGCTGTCGCTGCCGTTCAACAGCTCGACGGCGATCACCTACTGGAACAAGGACTCCTTCAAGAAGGCGGGGCTTGACCCCGATAAGGCGCCCACCACCTGGCCTGACACCCTCGCGACGGCGCAAAAGCTGCGTGCCGGCGGCATCGCCTGCGGCATGACCGCCGCCTGGATAAGCTGGACGCAGATCGAGCAGTTCAGCGCCTGGCACAACATCCCGCTGGCAACCCGGGCCAACGGGCTCGAAGGTGCCGATGCCGAGCTCGAATTCAACAACCCGATCCTCGCCAAGCATATCAGTAACCTGGCCGAGGCGCAGAAGGACAAGAGCTTCGACTATGGCGGGCGAACGAGCGAGCCGGAGGGCAAGTTCGTCAACGGCGAATGCGGCATGATCCAAACCTCGTCCGCCGCCTTCGGGCTATTCAAGACCGGCGCAAAATTCGATTTCGGCATGGCCGAGCTGCCCTATTACCCCGAGGTCGCCGGGGCGCCGCAGAACTCGATCATCGGTGGCGCCAGCCTGTGGGTCATGGGCGGTAAAAAACCGGAGGAATACAAGGGCGTCGCCAAGTTTTTCACCTTCCTGTCGCAAACCCCTCTGCAGCAGGAGCTGCACGAGGTGACCGGCTATCTGCCGATCACCAAGGCTGCCTATGCGGCAACCAAAGCCTCCGGGTTCTATGACAAGAACCCGGGCCGCGAGATCCCGCTCATCGAGATGACGGCAAAACCGCCAACCGAGAACTCGCGCGGGCTGCGCCTCGGTAATCTGGTGCAGATCCGCGACATCATCGCCGAGGATCTCGAAGCGGCTTTCGCCGGCAAACAAGATGCGCAGCCTGCGCTGGACGATGCGGTCAAGCGCGGCAACGGCCTGCTGCGGCAGTTCGAGCGGAACACTCAGCAGTAGCGGCCGGCGCTGTAAAAGGGATTGGGCGACGGCGGATCAAACTCGCGCGAGATCCCCTCGCCCCGCTTGCGGGGAGAGGGTTGGGGTGAGGGGCGTCTTCGCAGCTGCACCGCGCCGGCAGATGCGGATGCTTACCCCTCACCCGAAAGCCACGCTCCGCGCGGCTTCCGACCTCTCCCCGCAAGCGGGGCGAGGTGATTGGCTGCGCAGCTGAACCCGATGACTTCCTGCAGTCCGGGATAAGGACGCCCGAATGGAACGGCGCGTTGTCTTTCCGGGCTGGCTGTTCCCGGTACTGTTGCTCGCGCCGCAGCTTGCGGTGACCTTTGTCTTCTTCTTCTGGCCAGCCGGGCAGGCGATCCTGCAATCGGTGCAACGCGGCGATGCCTTTGGTCTTTCGACCCGCTTCGTCGGGCTCGAGAATTTCGCCGCCGTCCTAGCCGATCCATTCTACCTCGCTTCTGTCGAGATCACCGCCGTCTTCAGTCTCGCGGTCGCCGTTCTGGCGCTGGCCTCGGGGTTGCTGTTTGCGGTGATGGCCGACAAAGTCGTGCGCGGCGCCGCTGTCTATAAGACGATGCTGCTGCTGCCCTATGCGGTAGCCCCGGCGATCGCAGGGGTTCTGTGGCTGTTTCTCTTCAACCCGAGCGTCGGCATCGTCGCCGCGGCGTTGCGGCGCGCGGGTATCGACTGGAACTATCTGCTAAACGGCCGGCAGGCATTGCTGCTCGTGATCCTTGCCGCCGCCTGGAAGCAGATCAGCTACAATTTCTTGTTCTTTTTGGCGGGGCTACAGGCGATCCCGAAGACATTGGTCGAAGCCGCCGCGATCGACGGCGCCGGCGCCACTCGGCGCTTCTGGAGGATCGTCTTTCCGCTGCTGGCACCCACCAGCTTTTTCCTGCTGGTGGTCAACATCGTCTATGCCTTCTTCGACACATTCGGGATCATTCACAACGTGACCCAAGGCGGGCCGGCACGGGCGACCGAGATCCTCGTCTACAAGGTCTGGTACGACGGCGTCGTCGGTCTCGATCTCGGCGGCTCGGCGGCGCAATCGGTGATCCTGATGGCGATCGTAATTGGGCTGTCCGCGGTCCAGTTCCGCTTCATCGAGCGGCGGGTGCATTACGCGTGAGCGCGTGACATGGTGAGCGCCGGCAAGAGCGCCTGGATCCCGCACACTATCCTGTTGCTGGGGTTGGCGCTGGTGCTGTTCCCGGTCTATGTCGCCTTCGTCGCCTCGAGCCTGCCGCTGCAAGACATTCTCGACACGCCGATGCCGCTCGTTCCGGGGCCGGACCTTCTCGCCAACTATCGCGACGCGCTCGCTTTCGGGACGGCCGGCACCAACGGCCAACCGGTCGCGGCGATGATGCTGAACAGCCTGGTTATGGCGCTCGCCATCGCCATCGGCAAGATCGCGATCTCGCTGCCCTCGGCCTATGCGGTCGTGTTCTTCCGCTTTCCGCTGCGCCGCCTGTGCTTCTGGGCGATCTTTGTCACCCTGATGCTGCCGGTCGAGGTGCGGATCATTCCGACCTACAAGATCGCCGCTGATCTCGGCCTGATCGACACCTATCCCGGCCTGGTTCTCCCGCTGATCGCTTCTGCGACCGCGACATTGCTGTTCCGCCAATTCTTCCTGACGATCCCCGACGAGCTCGTCGAGGCGGCCAAGATCGACGGAGCCGGACCCTGGCGCTTCCTGATCCACATGGTCATTCCGCTGTCGCGGACGAACATTGCCGCGCTGTTCGTGATCCTGTTCATTTATGGCTGGAACCAGTACCTCTGGCCGTTGCTCGTCACCAATACCCCGGCGATGACGACGATCGTCATCGGCATCCGTCAGATGATCGGCAATGGCGACGCGCAGACCTCATGGCACCTCGTCATGGCGACCGCACTCCTGGCGCTGCTGCCGCCGATCGCCGTCGTGCTCGCGATGCAGCGCTGGTTCGTCAAAGGGCTGATCGAGCCGGAGAAGTGAGGGAGCCGAACTTCCTCACCTCTGCTGCTCGCCGCGGGTCTTAAAGTGTTTTGAGCATCGCCTCGGCGCTGGAGGCGTCGACTTGGCCCGGTTGCGCTTCGACGTTGAGCGACTTGACGACACCGTTGTCGACCAGCATCGAATAACGCTTTGAGCGCACGCCGAGGCCACCCTTCGTCAGGTCGAGCTCGAGGCCGAGGGCGCGCGCGAAATCGCCGCTGCCGTCGGCGAACATCCTGACCTTTCCATCGGTCTTCTGCTCTTTTCCCCAGGCTCCCATGACGAAGGCATCATTGACAGCCACGCAGGCGATCTCATCGACCCCCTTCGCCTTGATGTCCGCGGCCTTATCGACGTAACCGGGCAGATGACGCTGGGAGCAGGCCGGCGTGAAGGCGCCCGGTACGGCGAACAGGACGGTCTTTTTGCCCCGGAAGATCTCGTCGGTGGTGAACTCCTTTACGCCCTCCGGCGTCAGTTGCTTCAGCGTCACCGATGGTATCTTGTCACCAACATTGATGGTCATGGTATTCCTCCGATGCTATGCAGGACCGAGAGCCTATGGCGCCCGCTCGCATTTCCGGTCGCGCAGGGGTCCGGCGGGCAGACCGATAGCATAGGGTGGATCGCGCGGCAAATCCGACAAGGTTGCCGCGGCAGTGCATTTTTTGTGCACGAACGCGCAACGAAATCCGTGTATAGACTGGGGATCCTCAAGGGGATGGGACGCGATGATCGGTCGGTCGGAGGGTGCGATGACGTCGCTCGCAGGCCAGCTCTTGGTGGCGATGCCGCAGATGTTGGACCCGCGATTTGCCCGGTCGGTCATCTATCTCTGCGCCCACAGCGAAGACGCCGGGGCAATGGGCCTCGTCATCAACAAGCTGTTGGGCTCGTTGACCATGGATGAGCTGTTTGCCCAGCTCGATATCGAACCGAGTGGTGTTGCCGGCTCGCGACCGGTGCATTTCGGCGGCCCGGTTGAAGGCGGCCGAGGCTTTGTGCTGCACACGGCCGACTACCGCGAGGAGGCCACGCTCCACGTCGAAGGCAATATTTCGGTGACCGCGACCCTCGAGGTCTTGCGCGCGATCGGCAAAGGTCAGGGACCGCACCAAAGCCTCTTCGCCCTCGGTTATGCCGGCTGGGCGCCGGGTCAGCTTGATGCCGAGATCCAGGCAAATGGCTGGCTTTCCGTCGCGGCGGATGATGACATTGTCTTCGCTTTCGACCACGATGAGAAATGGAGCCGCGCGCTCGCGAAGCTCGGTATCGATCTGTCTATGCTGTCGAGCGACGCGGGACACGCGTAAGAACCTCTGATTCTTTCTCGATGCGCGTCTGCAGACCTCCCCGCGAGTGTCGGGTTCAGCGCCGAGATCCACCCCAATCCTCGCGCAGGATCGCGAAAAGCAGATGGTCCTGCCATTTCCCCTGGATGCAGAGATATTGACGGGCATGGCCCTCCTGCCGGAAACCGGCTCGGACCAGCAGCGAACGGCTTGGGATGTTGCTCGGCAAGCAAGCAGCCTCGACTCGATGAAGGCGAAGTCGGTCGAAGGCGAATTCGAGAACGAGCGGCAACGCCCCGGTCATGAAGCCCTGCTGGGCGAACGGTTCGCCGACCCAATAGCCGAGGCTGGCAGTCTCGGATACGCCGCGCCGTAGATTGGACAGGCCAATCCCGCCGATCAGCGCGTCGTCGTGGGAGAAAATGAACAAATTGTAGGCCTGGTCAGTTCGCCAGTCCTCGGCATAACGGGCCACGCGGGCGCGGAAACTCGGGCGGCTCAGCGCATCAGCCGGCCAGCTTGGCTCCCATGGGGCGAGAAAGTTTCGCGAGCGAGCGCGCAGGCTTGCCCAGGCCTCGTAGTCGCCACGTTCGGGCGAGCGCAGGAAGACACGCTCGCCGGCCAAGCGAAACGGCTCCGCGCGGGCGAGAAAGAGACGTGGAAAGGACTTACGTTGCGGCGCCATCGCGGCGTCACGAGACGAGACGCTCTCTTACGCGGTCGAATTCTTCCAGCCGGCTCAATGGCCCAAGCGCTGCGAGCGTCGGCGGCGCCGAGCGCCAGCGAGCGACGACGCGGCGGATTGCGGCATCGTCAACCGCCTCGACGCGCGTGACAATCTCGGTGGGATCGAACGGGGTGCCGTGGATGAGGAGATGTTGTGCCAGCTGCTCGCAGCGCGCCGCGGTGCTTTCAAGGGACATCAGGAGACCCGCCTTCATCTGCGTCTTGGCGCGATTGAGCTCGATAGGGGTCAGGCCGTCTTCCAGCCGGATCGCTTCCTCGCACAGCACAGGCACCAGTTCGGCCACCTCGGCTTCGCCGGTACCGGCATAGATCCCGAAGAGCCCGCCGTCACGATAGCCATGGACAAAGGAGTGGATCGTATAAACCAAGCCCCGCTTCTCTCGGATTTCCTGGAACAGGCGAGAGGACATGCCGCCGCCGAACGCCGTCGACAGCACCGAGGCGGCGTAAAAATCCGGGTCACCAAGCACCAGCCCCGGAAAGCCCAGAACGAGATGCAGCTGTTCGAGATCACGGTCCTCGCGCCGGTCGCCGCCGGCATAGCACGCCGGCTCGGTCGTCGCGGGACGTTCGGACGGCAAACCCCCAAGCAGCTTTTCGGCGAGCGCTGCGAGGTGGTCGTGATCGAGATGCCCGGCCGCCGAGAGCACCATACGCTGCGCGCCATAATGGTCGTGAAGATAGGCCGTAACTGCCTCGCGGCCGAGCTGCCGGATGATTTCCGGCCGGCCCAGCACAGGCCGACCCATCGCTTGGTCGGGATAGGCGCACTCCTGGAAATGGTCGAAGATGATGTCGTCGGGAGTGTCGTTCGCCTGGCCGATCTCCTGCAGGATCACCGCGCGCTCGCGCTCGAGCTCCTCCGGCTCAAAGGTGGAGTGCTGCAGGATATCGGCGAGGATATCGAGCGCGAGCGAAACGTCTTCTTTGAGTACTTTTGCGTAATAGGCCGTGCTCTCGCGCGAGGTGTAGGCGTTGAGATGACCGCCGACCGCTTCGATCTCTTCGGCGATCGCAAGAGCGCTGCGCCGTTTGGTGCCCTTGAAGGCCATGTGCTCAAGGAAATGCGCGACCCCGTTGAGGTCAGCCGGCTCGTGCCGCGTGCCGACATCGACCCAGATGCCGAGCGAGACCGTGTCGACGGTGTCGACGCGGTCGGTGGCGACTCGCAATCCGTTGGCCAAGGTGGACAGCTGCGATGTCATGCTGCGCTCCGGTTAGATGTTTCCAGCGCGCCGCGCATGGGCGCGAATAAAGCGTGTCACGGGGCCCAGATCGTTGGGCAGCACGACCAGCCGCTCGCGCCGCTCGAGCAGTTCGCCGAGGGCAGGCGGCAGGGCCGGACGAATACCGGTCGCGCGCTCGACCGCCTCGGGAAACTTCGCCGGATGGGCGCAGGCGAGGGCAACGATCGGCACCCTTCCCTCAGCCGCGCCTGTCTCTGCCCGTGCCGCGGCAACCGCGACCGCGGTGTGGGGATCGATCAACGTGCCCGATCGGGCATAAGTCTCGGCGATGGTCTGCATCGTCTGAGTGTCGTCGACCTTGTGGGCGGAAAACAAGCGGCACGCCATGCGCCATCCTTGATCATCCTCGGGCATGCTGCCGTTCTGCCGGAAGAGCCGCATAGCCTCTCCGGCCGCCGCACCATTGCAGCCCTTCAGCTCGAACAGCAGGCGTTCGAAATTGCTCGACACCTGGATGTCCATGCTCGGGCTGAGGCTCGGCTCGACGGGCGAAAGCGCCATCCGGCCGGTCGCAAAATAGCGCGCGAGGATGTCGTTGCGATTGGTGCCGATGACCAGCTGATCGATCGGCAGTCCCATGCGACGGGCGACGTGTCCCGCATAGACATTGCCGAAATTTCCGGTGGGCACGCTGAATGAAACCGGTCGCGTCGGAGCGCCGAGCGCCGCCCCGGCCGCAAAATAATACACTGTTTGAGCGGCAATCCGCGCCCAGTTGATCGAATTGACCGCTGAGAGATTGAGCGCGCGCCGCAGCTGGGTGTCGGCGAACAGGGCTTTGACCAGATCCTGGCAGTCGTCAAACGTGCCCTCGATGGCGATCGCATGCGCGTTCGGCGATTCGACCGTCGTCATCTGCCGGCGCTGAACTTCGGACACGCGATTGTGCGGAAAGAGTATGAATATGTCGATCCCTTTCCGGTCGCGGCAAGCCTCGATCGCGGCGGAGCCGGTGTCTCCCGAGGTTGCGCCGACGACCGTGATATGCTCGCGCTGTCGGGCCAGCACTGCGTCGAACAGCGGCCCGACAAGTTGCAGCGCGAGATCCTTGAACGCGAGTGTCGGCCCATGAAACAGCTCGAGCAGCCACAATCGTTCGTCAACCTGCACCAGCGGTGCCACCGCGGCGTGGCGAAACCCGCTGTAGGCCGTAGCGGTAAGCCGCCGCAGCTCCGCCGCAGAAAAGGCCTCGCCGGCGAACAGCGAAACGACGCGGGCCGCGATTTCGGCGTATGGCAGGCCGGCGTAGTCTCGCAAGGCCACCGCGCTGAGCGCAGGTAGCCGGTCCGGTACATAGAGCCCGCCGTCGTCGGCGAGGCCGGCCAACAGCACCTCTACGAACGAGAGGGTCGGTGGTGAGGGGCGAGGATCGCGGGTGCTAAAATAGCGCACGAGTTCGGGTCCGATCGAGACGCGGAGCCTATCGCCGCCCCCGCTCCCTCGCAAGCCGATGTCGCTCTGAAACGTAAAAGGTGCTGTCTTGCGAGTGCCAGGCAATCCGGTAATCACGATCGACCAAGTAAAGTACGTCGCCGGTGAAACGATTCAATTTCCGTCGGTGATGAATGATGCCACAGAAAACGGCTGCCCGGTCGTCATAGATGTGGCGCGCAACAGCACCAGAATTCGCAGACCGTTTCACCGCCGCGCCAACGCATCGTCGAAACGAACTGGACGGCTGCCCCGACAAAGAGGCTCAACGGGCGGGAGCGGGTGCGATGCGCATGCCGAGCAGCGGCACGACCGCTTCTGGCGGGAGTTTCGTGTAACTGGGTGGAACCTCGAACAGTGCGGCGTCCTGTCTGCCGATCTTGACGTGGCGCAATTGCCAATCGATTGTCGAAAGCTTGCCGCTTTTTGTTACGAACTTGCCGACGCATCTCATAGGGATCCCGTCGCGGCTGAGCCAGAGCGAGCCGGTCGCGTGGCCTTCGGGCGAATCGTCGTCTACCATGTACTGTGTTGTCGCAATGCCGTCGATACTCGCCTGCCCGATCGACTTTGTCAGATCAAGGTGGCTCAGCAGCAAGAGGGCCTTCGGGAGGACGAATTCGACGACGGTATGGAGTTGCGGCAGCATCACCTCGCCGACCGCGCTGTCGGCGTGTAGAATGAGGACCGGCTTTACGGCCGGCAAATCCTGCTCGTGCCGTTGCTCGCCTGGCATGTGCCACATCCTGCCGACATAACTGCGCCCATCGAGGATCAGCACCCGCTCTGCGGTAAAGCCGACTCGAGCGTCGCCGAGGGTCTCGGCCGGGGCATGTGTTGACAGAAAGATCGAGAGGGATAACGCGATCGGAAAAAGACGAGGCACGCACTTGGCTCGACCCTGACGCGACGGGGGGCTGATAGGCGGCAAATGCGGCGGCTTCGCGACGCGCTGGACAGCGGCGACGCAACCCTTATCTTGGGAGCCGACAAAACCATGGCGGTTGATACGGACGGTCGCAATGAACGGAGCGATCAATGCGCGGGTCCTCGCATTCTCGAGCAGGCGATGAACGATACAGACGGAACTATCACTGTCAAAGTCCATGCTGCGGTCGCCGAAATACCCGCCGGCGCCTGGGATACTTGCGCCGGGGAAGATAATCCGAGCGTCTCGCACGCCTTTTTGAATGCGCTCGAGGAGAGCGGCTCGACGATTGCCCGCACAGGCTGGACGCCGCAGCATCTCTCTCTCACCGGTCCGGACGCGACCATCGTCGGCGTGGTGCCGCTGTACGCAAAGACACACTCCTATGGCGAGTACATCTTCGATTATGGATGGGCGGACGCCTATGAACGTGCCGGCGGTCGGTATTATCCGAAGTTGCTTTCCGCCGCGCCGTTCACTCCAGTGCCCGGACCGCGACTGATGTTGCGTTCGGGCGCGCCGCCAGAGACGCGGGCGCACCTGATCGCCGCAATGGTTGAGCTCACCAAGCGGCGACGAATCTCGTCGCTGCACGTCAATTTCCCCGAACAAACTGATATGGAAGCCTTGACCGAGGCAGGGTTTTTGCAGCGGCTCGGCCAGCAGTTTCATTGGACGAACGATGGCTATCGCGATTTCGACGATTTCCTCTCGGCGTTGAACTCGCGCAAGCGGAAGGCGGTGAGAAAGGAGCGCCGAGAAGCGCTGGCATCGGGGCTTGAGATCGAGGTCCTGACCGGCTCCGATCTCAAGTCCCGTCATTGGGACGCATTTTATGAATTCTATCTCGCGACCTCGGACCGCAAATGGGGCTCAGCCTACCTCAATCGCCGCTTCTTCGCGTTGATCGGCGAGCGGATGCCCGAGAAAATCGTCCTCGTCATGGCGCGCCGCGGCGCGAACTACGTCGCCGGGGCGTTCAACCTGCTTGGCAAGGATACGATTTATGGCCGCAATTGGGGCAGCTATGGAGAGTATAAGTTTCTTCATTTCGAATGCTGCTATTACCAAGCGATCGAATTCGCGATCACCCGCGGGCTGAAGCGCGTCGAGGCGGGCGCGCAGGGTCCGCATAAGATCCAGCGCGGCTATCTACCGGTGCCGACCTATAGCGCCCACTGGATCCCCGATCCGGCCTTTCGCCGTGCGGTGGCGCAATTCCTTGCCCGTGAAAGCCAAATGGTTGCGCACAAGATCGAGGGCCTCGCGGAGTTTTCTCCGTTCCGGCGTGAAGAGGCCTCACCCTGACCGGCCTCGCCGGCAGCGGCGGGCCTCGTTACTCGACCAGCTCGGGCTCCTTCGGCGCGGGCGCGGCCGGGCGCTCCTCGTAGGAGAAGGCGAGCGCGTCTTCCTCCGACTTGCGCGTCACCCGTACGATCCCGCCTTTAGCCAGCCGCCCGAACAGCAGCTCATCGGCAAGTGGCTTCTTGATGTGCTCCTGGATGACGCGAGCCAGCGGACGAGCGCCGAAAAGCGGATCGTAGCCCTTTTCCGCCAGCCACGTGCGCGCGCTCGTATCGAGCTCGATCGTGACATCGCGATCGGCGAGCTGCTCTTCGAGCTGCAGCACGAACTTGTCGACGACCCGGCCGATCGTTTCGGTCGACAAAGCGGAGAAGGAGATCGTCGCGTCGAGCCGGTTGCGGAACTCGGGCGAGAACATGCGGTTGATCGCTTCGTGATCATCGCCTTCGCGGATGCCGCTGCCGAAGCCAATCGCGGGCTTGGCGAGGTCAGACGCGCCGGCATTCGTCGTCATGATCAGGATGACGTTGCGGAAGTCGACGTTCTTGCCGTTGTGATCGGTCAACTTTCCGTAATCCATAACCTGCAGCAGGATGTTGAAGAGATCGGGATGCGCCTTCTCGATCTCGTCCAGCAGCAGCACGCTGTGGGGGTGCTGGTCGATCGCATCGGTCAACAGGCCGCCCTGGTCGAAACCGACATAACCCGGCGGCGCGCCGATCAGTCGCGACACCGTATGCCTCTCCATGTATTCGGACATGTCGAAACGGGTGATCTCGATGCCGAGCGCGCGGGCGAGCTGGCGCGCGACCTCGGTCTTGCCGACCCCAGTCGGGCCGGAGAACAGATAGCTGCCGATCGGCTTCTCAGGATCGCGCAACCCGGCGCGCGCCAGCTTGATCGCGGAGACCAACGCCTCGATCGCCGTGTCCTGGCCGAACACCATCGTTTTCAGGTCGCGCTGCAGATGCCTCAGCACCTCGCGATCGTCGCGCGACACGCTCTTTGGCGGGATCCGCGCCATCGTCGCGATGCAGGCCTCGACCTCTCTCGCGGTGATGGTCTTACGGCGGCGGTTCTCGGGGACGAGCATCTGGGCTGCCCCGGTCTCGTCGATCACGTCGATCGCCTTGTCGGGAAGCTTGCGGTCACCGATGTAGCGATGCGAGAGCTCGACCGCAGCGCGCAACGCGTCGCTCGTGTAACGGACCTTGTGGTGCCGTTCGTAATAGGGTTTCAGGCCACGCAGGATTTTGATCGAATCCTCGACAGTAGGCTCGTTGACGTCGATCTTCTGAAAGCGGCGCACGAGCGCCCGGTCTTTCTCAAAATAGTTGCGATACTCCTTGTAGGTGGTCGAGCCGATGCAGCGAATCACCCCGCCGGCAAGCGCCGGCTTCAGCAGGTTCGAGGCATCCATCGCCCCGCCGCTCGTCGCGCCAGCTCCGATCACCGTGTGAATCTCGTCGATGAACAGGATGGTCCCGGGCTGAGCCTCCAATTCCGCCAGCACCGCCTTGAGCCGTTCTTCGAAATCGCCGCGATAACGAGTGCCCGCCAAGAGGGCGCCCATGTCGAGGGCATAGATCGTCGCGTTTAGCAGCACTTCAGGTACTTCGCGCTGGACGATGCGCCGCGCCAGCCCCTCGGCGATCGCCGTCTTGCCGACACCGGGCTCGCCGACATAGAGCGGATTGTTCTTGGCCCGTCGGCACAAGATCTGGATCGTGCGTTCGACTTCGGCTTCGCGGCCGATCAGCGGGTCGATCCTGCCGCCCTTGGCTTTCTTGTTAAGGTTGACGCAATAGGCATCAAGCGCGTCGTGATTGCGCTTCTGCGACTTTTCGCCGCGCTCGTCCTCGTCGGCTCCTTGCACGCGCCGGGTTTCCGAACGCCCAGGCGCTTTGGCGATCCCATGGGAGATGTAATTGACCGCGTCGAACCGGGTCATGTCCTGTTCTTGTAAGAAATACACAGCGTGACTCTCGCGCTCCGCGAACATGGCAACGAGAACGTTTGCGCCCGTTACCTCCTCGCGGCCCGAGGATTGAACGTGAATCGCCGCGCGCTGCAATACGCGCTGAAAGCTCGCCGTTGGTTTCGCGTCCTCGCTGTGGGCGGCAACAAGGTTGGCTAGCTCGTTGTCAACATAGTTCAGAACCTCGCGGCGCAGCCGTTCGAGATCGACGCCGCAGGCGCGTAAAACGGCGACCGCATCCTGATCGTCAGTCAGCGCGAGCAGCAGATGTTCGAGAGTGGCATACTCGTGCCGGCGTTCATTGGCGCCGGCGAGAGCCCGATGCAGCGACTTTTCGAGATTGCGTGACAACACGCCGCCTATCCTTCCTTGCAGACCCCGGCGGTCATCGCTCGGGGGCTAGTCTTTTTCCAGCGTGCACTGCAGCGGATGCTGGTGCTGCCGGGCGAAATCCATGACCTGGGTCACCTTGGTCTCGGCCACTTCGTAGGTATAGACGCCGCACACCCCTACCCCGCGCTTGTGCACGTGCAACATGATGCGGGTTGCTTCCTGGCGGCTCTTGTTGAAGAACCGCTCGAGGATGTGAACGACGAATTCCATGGGCGTATAATCGTCGTTCAACATCAATACCTTGTACATCGAGGGCTTTTTCGTCTTCGGCTTCGCCTTGACGACGACGCCCGTACCCGGCCCTTCCTCGCCGCGCTTTCCATTCTCGCTCATTTCGGCCCGAGGCGATGATGCTGCTGCTCGCTGCATGATGATATTGGCTTTCCGCCGCTCCGCAAAAGCCTTTTCCTCGCTCCGGCCGAAGCGGTGATCACAGCTTCCGGCACTGCCGGCTACTCGGTCCGATAGGGCCGGCGCAGCAGGCCCTCGATCATCGCGTCGATCGACACGCCGCGGTGCAGTACCGCCTCGACGGCCTCGCTGATCGGCATCTCGATCCCAAGCCGCCTTGCCAATCTCGCGACGGCGGCGGCGGTTGCCACGCCTTCGACGACCGACCGGTGGCCAGAGAGCGCAGCGCCGAGATCCTGCCCGCGCCCGAGAGCCAGTCCGAGCGCATAATTGCGCGACTGGGCGGTGCTACAGGTGAGCACGAGATCGCCCAGACCGGATAGGCCTCTGAAGGTTTCGGCACGGCCGCCCTTGGCCAGCCCCAGCCGAACCATCTCGGCGAGCCCACGAGTGATCAGCGAGGCGCGGGCATTCTCTCCCAATCCACGGCCGAGCACGGTCCCGCAAGCGATCGCCAGCACGTTCTTCACGGCGCCGCCGATTTCGACCCCAATCGGATCGCCCGACAAATAGGGCCGGAATCTGTTGCTGCCGAGCGCCGCTGTGAAGGCGCGAGCAAGCGCCGCGTCGGGGCTGGCGATTGTAACCGCCGTCGGCAGGTCGCGAGCGACTTCTGCGGCAAAGGTTGGTCCGGACAGCACCGCGAAAGAAGAATCGGGCAGGATTTCGGTGGAAACTTCCGACATCGTTTTGAGTGAACCGGTCTCGATCCCCTTGGAGCAGTGCAGCAACGGCACACCCGCGGGTAGGCTGGGTCGGAGCGTATCGATGGCACCGCGCAAGAATTGGGCCGGGACGACGAGCAGCGCCGCCTCCGCACCAGCCATCGCCGCATCGATGTCGGTTGTCGCGACGATGACGGGGTCGAGCCTCACCCCGGGCAGGAAAAAGGGGTTCTCATGCTGGTTGTTGATCGCTGCAACCACGTCCTGGTCGCGCGCCCACAACACTGGGCTGGAGCCCGCGCGCCGGGCAACGATGCTAAGTGCGGTTCCCCAGGCACCACCGCCGACGATCGCCAGACGCTTCACGCTGTCGAACTCATTTGGGTTGCCTCCTGACACCCGCTGCCCTCCGCTGCGGAGTGACGGGGTCGAGCGGCCAGCGCGGCCGGGGCGGCGCGTCGAGGCCATCGACGAGACCGAGGCGAAGCCGCTCCAGCCCGGCCCAGGCGATCATTGCCGCGTTGTCGGTGCACAACACCGGCGGCGGCGCGACAAAGCGCAACCCGGCGGTTTCGGCGAGTGCAGCAAGACAACGGCGCAACCGCTGATTGGCTGCGACGCCGCCCGCTGCGACAAGGGTTGTTCCCGTCGGGTGGCGGCGGCGAAACCAGCCGATGGCATTCGCCGTTCGGTCGGCCAACGCATCGCAGACAGCGAGCTCGACCGACGCGGCGAGATCGGCCCGATCGCGCGAATCGGAGCAGCCGCGTTCAACGATGAGATGCCGGACCGCCGTCTTCAGTCCGGAGAACGAGAAATCACAACCTGGTTTGCCTTTGAGCGGCCGTGGGAGCGGGAAGCGGTGCTCGTATCCCTCACAAGCTGCCCGCTCGATCGCGGGACCGCCAGGATAACCGAGCCCGATCAGTTTCGCGATCTTGTCGAACGCCTCTCCGGCGGCGTCATCGAGCGTCGTGCCGAGGCAGACATAGCTCCCCACGCCGGTGCACGACAGCAGCTGGCAGTGGCCGCCGGAGACTAGCAGGAGAAGATAGGGGAAACCGACGTCATCGGTGAGCCGGGCAGTTAGCGCGTGAGCTTCGAGATGGTTGACCGCGATGAATGGCTTGCCGGCAGCCCAGGCGATCCCCTTCGCCGTCGTTGTGCCGACGATCAGGCCCCCGATCAGACCGGGGCCTGCGGCAGCGGCCACCCCGTCGATCTCGGCCAGCGTCACATCGGCCTCGGCAAGCGCGTAGGTGATGACGGTGTCGAGGTGATCGAGATGCGCCCGCGCGGCGATCTCGGGAACAACCCCGCCAAAAGGCGCATGCTCGGCGAGCTGCGTCTGAATCAGGCTCGATCGAATCCTTTGTCCCGACGGCATGTCCGTAACGATTGCTGCGGCGGTCTCGTCGCAACTCGTTTCAATTCCGAGAACGATCATGGAACAAGAGGAGGCGGCACCTTGGGACCGCGGGCCTCCGGTCGGCAAACCCGTAGTGGTCGGCGGTTAGCCAGGCGGCGCGACCTCGTAGGTCTTGAGCGTCTTGTCGGTGGCGGCGTCGATCTCGAGCAGCTTGACGGGATACCCCCAGAGCACCGCCGTGTGGCGCAGCACGGCGCGGCTGCTCTTTTCCTCGAGCAAAACGCCGTTATGGACATAATGCGCAAGGATCAGGCAGCGGTCGCCTCTGAGATCTACATCGACCACTTGGATGTCCGGCTCCCGCCGAGAAAGGTCGTATTGACGAGATAATGCGCTGCGGATCTTGCGATATCCGACATCGTCGTGGATTGCCTCGACTCGTAGAGCGGGCTTGGTGCTATCGTCCGAGACCTGGAACAAATGGAAACGGCGGATCATCGCCGGGCTCAAATACTGCAGTACGAAGCTTTCATCGCGATAATTGGCCCAGGCGTGACGCAAGACACCGTAGCCGTCTCCGGAGCCGGCGATCTCAGGAAACCACTCTCGGTCCTCTTCGGTCGGCTCCTCGCAGATGCGCCGGATATCGCTCATCATCGCGAAGCCGAGCGCGTAAGGGTTGAACCCGCTGAACCGCGGGTCATCGAAATCGGGTTGGAAGACAACGCTCGAATGCGAATGCAGGAACTCCAGCATCGAGCCTTCGGTGATGAGACCCTTGTCGTGTAGCCGCCGCATGATCTCGTAATGGACGAAGGTAGCGCACCCTTCGTTCATTAGTTGCAGCTGTTTCTGCGGATAAAAGTATTGCGCGATCAAGCGGACGATACGGACCAATTCGCGTTGCCAATCCTCAAGCCGCGGCGCCCGCTTCTCGATCAGATACAACAGGTTTTCCTCAGGCAAACCGAGCTCGCGCTTGATCTCCTGCAGACGCGCCTCGGTTGCGTCGGGGTTCTCCTTGTCCTTGCCGGCACCAGGTACCGTGCGCCATAAATCGTTGTAGGTCGCCTCGGAGTGCGCCCGCCATTCCTCGGCGCGGCGCTGTTCGTCCGCGAGGTTGGGCTTGGTGCGATGGGCGTAACGGTTGACCCCGTGGTCCTTCAGCGCGTGGGCGGCGTCGAGAACGCGCTCGACCGCCTCGATCCCGTGCCGTTCTTCGCATTTGGTGACATAGTCGCGGGCAAAGCTCAGATAGTCGAGGATACCGTTCGCGTCAGTCCACTGCCGGAAAAGGTAGTTATTTTTAAAAAAATGATTATGGCCAAAGGCGGCGTGGGCGATAACAAGCGTTTGCATGGTCATGGAATTTTCTTCCATGATATAGCAAATACAGGGATTGGAGTTAATGACGATTTCGTAAGCCAGCCCCTGCAGACCTCTGCGGTAGAGGGTCTCGTGAAAGGCGAAACGCTTGCCGAAGCTCCAGTGACGGTACATGAGCGGCAAGCCGACCGAAGCGTAGGCGTCGAGCATTTGCTCGGACGTGATCACCTCGATCTGGACGGGATAGACGTCGAGGCCCAACTCGTCCAGCGCGATCCGCTCGACCGCGTTATAGATTTGGCGCAGCGCCGTGAAATCCCAGTTAGGACCGGTGAAGAGCGGGGTCGAGGACTCGAGTCGTACTACCTCCCCCAAGCGTGTGTCAGGCACGGACGCCCCCTTTGGCAAACAATTCGTGGAATACCGAGAAGATTTGCGAGGGGTCGCCGACCCGGCGCATCGCGAAATGCGGGTGTGCAGGCGCGACCTCGCTGTAGGCTCGCCACAGATCGCTGTCTCGCGACAGACCGGTGAGACTCCCTCCCATACCGTCGCCGACCTCGACATAGGCAAAATATTGGCAGAGCGGGAGCACATCTCCACCCAGCAGCGCCACGCAGCGGCCGCTGTCGGCCCCGTAATTGTCGCCGTCGGAGGCCTGCGCCGCGTAGATGTTCCATCGATCGGTAGCGTACCGAGCCCGCGCGATCTCCAACATCTTTTCGAGGGCAGTCGAAACCACGGTGCCACCAGTTTCGCGACTGTAGAAAAAAGTCTCCTCGTCCACCTCCTCCGCCGTGCTCGTATGGCGGATGAAGACGATGTCGACGTGCCGGTAGCGCCGAATTAGAAAGACGTGCAACAGCATGAAGAATCGTTTGGCAAGATCCTTCATCGCCTCGGTCATCGATCCCGATACGTCCATCAGGCAGAACATCACCGCTTCGGTATTCGGGCGGGGTACCCGGTCGAAACGGTTGTAGCGGACGTCGAGCGGATCGATATAGGGAATGATCTTGCTGCGGTGCTCGAGGCGTTCGAGTTCGCGAACGAGCCTTTCCGCCTCGTCCTCGCCGCCGCGGGCGCGGGCGTTCTCGATCGCCTCGCGGATCGCTTCGAGTTCCCACTGCTTGGGCCGCCTCAATGAGATACGTCGGGCCATACTGTTGCGCATCGTCCGACGTACGCTGAGATTGGCCGGGCTGCCGGTGACGGTGTAACCGGCACGCTGGAGATCGACCGCGAACGTCTCCTTGAGGCTCTTCTTGACAAGATCGGGAAGCTCAAGGTCCTCGAAAAACATGTCGAGGAACTCTTCCTTGGACAAGGTGAACTCGAACGCATCCTCGCCCGAACCGTCCGGGCTGCCCTGCGATCCCCCGCGTCCTTCACCACCCGTGGGCCGCGGGATCTCGTCGCCTCTCAGATACTCCTTGTTGCCGGGAACGACATGCTCGGTCCGGCCGGTGCGCCGGCTATGGTGAAAGATCGGCTCGGTGATCCCGCGGGTCGGAATCGCGACTTTCTCGCCCTGCCCGACATCCGCGACCTTACGCTTGCGCAAGGCCTCCTGCACCGCCGACTTGACTTCCGCCCGGGCGCGGCCGAGGAAACGCTGTCGGTTGCTGAGGCTCTTGCCCTTCGGGTTGGGTCGGCGGTCGACGATATTCATGGACTGTCCTCCAGGCCAGACGGGTGCCGGCCCACCTATCCGGCCTTGTTCACCCGCATATACCACTCGACGAGGCGGCGGACCTGCCGTTCGGTGTAGCCGCGCGACACCATGCGCTCCAGAAAATCGGCGTGCTTCTTCTCGGTATCGGAATCCTTCTTCGAACCAAAGCTGATGACCGGCAACAGATCCTCGACTTGTGAGAACATGCGCCGCTCGATCACCTCACGCAACTTCTCATAGGAGGTCCAGGACGGGTTTTTTCCGGCGTTGTTGGCGCGCGCCCGCAGGGCGAATTTGACCACCTCGTTGCGGAAGTCTTTGGGGTTTGCAATCCCCGCCGGCTTCTCGATCTTCGACAGCTCTTGGTTCAACAGTTCGCGGTTCATCAGCTGCCCGGTATCCGGATCTTTGTAGTCGGAGTCCTCGATCCAGGCATCGGCGTAGGCGACATAGCGGTCAAACAGGTTTTGTCCGTAATCGGAATATGATTCGAGGTACGCCTTCTGGATCTCGTGCCCGATGAACTCGGCATAGCGCGGCGCGAGCTCGGCTTTGATAAAGTTGAGGTACTTCTTCTCGGCGTCGTCGGGGAATTGCTCGCGCCAGATCGCTTGCTCGAGCACGTACATCAGATGGACCGGATCAGCCGCGACCTCCTGCGTGTCGAAATTGAAGGTGCTCGATAAAACCTTGAAGGCAAAGCGGGTGGAGATGCCGTCCATTCCCTCGTCCACCCCCGCCGCATCCCGGTATTCCTGAACCGACTTCGCGCGGGGATCGGTGTCCTTCAAGCTTTCACCATCATAGACCCTCATCTTAGAATACAGGTTTGAGTTTTCATGCGGCTTCAATCGCGAAAGCGTACTAAAGCGCGCCAGGATGTCCAATGTTGACGGTGCACATGCTGAATTCGCCAATTCGCTGTTTTGTAACAGTTTCTCATAAATCTTTTGTTCTTCGATAGCACGGAGACAATATGGCACCTTGATGACCGAGATTCGGTCGATAAAGGCTTCGTTATTGCGGTTGTTCTTAAACGACTGCCATTCAGCCTCGTTCGAATGGGCAAGAACGATACCCTGATAGGGGATGCCGCCGATGTTCTCGGAGCCGACGTAATTGCCTTCCTGCGTCGACGTCAGCAGCGGGTGCAGCATCTTGATCGGCGCCTTGAACATCTCGACGAATTCCATCAGGCCTTGCGTGGTGCGGTTCAGGCCGCCAGAGTAGGAATAGGCATCGGGATCGTTCTGGCTGAAAAACTCGAGCTTGCGAATGTCGACCTTGCCCACGAGGCTCGAGACATCCTGATTATTCTCGTCGCCGGGTTCGGTCTTGGCGATGCAGATCTGTTTCAACCGCGAAGGTTGCAGGCGGACAACCGTGAACTTCGTGATGTCGCCACCAAATTCCTCGAGCCGTTTGACTGCCCAAGGCGAGATCGTGCCGGTCAGACGACGCACCGGGATGCCGTAGTGCCTCTCGAGCTCGGAACCGAGCGTTACCGGATCGAACAGGCCGAGCGGACTTTCGAAGACGGGGCTGACGTCGTTACCCGCCTTCAACACATAGACCGGCTCCTTTTCCATCAGCTGCTTCAGACGTTCGGCGAGCGACGACTTGCCGCCGCCGACCGGGCCCAGCAGATAAATGATCTGCTTGCGCTCCTCGAGCCCCTGCGCAGCATGACGGAAGAAGCCGACGATTCGCTCGATCGTCTCCTCCATGCCGAAGAAGTCCGAGAATTCGGGGTACACCTTGATCGTGCGGTTCATGAATATGCGACCGAGCCGGGGCTCCTGGCTCGTATCAACCATCATCGGCTCGCCGATCGCCCGCAACATGCGTTCGGCAGCCCCCGCATAGTAGGCTGGATCGTCGGAGCACTTGCCGAGGTAATCCTCGAGCGAAAGCTCGACCTCTCGCCGGTTCTCGTACAACCGCGAATAGAGGCCGAAGATCCCATCGTCAAATTTCATGTCTCACCTCAACCCTGCCCGCACTCCAGAGAACGGACGATCCGCGACAGACGTTTCGTCAGTTCTGGTAATCTGTTGTAAGCCTGGGTAAATTCCGGTAGGTTTTTGCTACCCGAGCAGTTGGCACGACAGCCCACAATTCCCGTACTCATGCAAGCCTCCTGCCAAACCCGCGGCCCGTTCGCAAACCGGCACACCCGGTCACACGACGCTCTCCACCAGTAACTCAATAACAACACTTTGTGGCGAGAGTGCGAAGGGATGCAGCTCTCCGCAACAGACCGTGAACGGGTGCGAATCGGCCTTTGGTGATGCGTCTACCCTCACGAGAGCTAACAACATATTGTGGCCACCCACCCAATTTCAATCATGATATATTAAAAATGGGAAAATCCCAATGAAAATATGAGTTAATGCCGACGATTGGGAGCAGGGCAGGCTTCTGGCGCCCATCAGCCCAGCCCCCAACGGGGCATTTCCGCGGCGTTCTGCCGCAGTAACCAATGCGATAACCGCCGTGTTCCCCAACCCGGTCGCCAACCGCGATCTGTAACGCCGCCCGTAATGGCCGGCACGTTGCTCATGTCCGCCGCCGACTCCGACGCCTGGAGGCAGATGGACTCGCGCCGGGAGAGCTGGCTTCGACTCATAAGAATTGCCTCGATCGATGCAAAAACGTGGTGCGCAGACCGCCTCGCGCCTAGACGCGTCTACAATAACGAGCAAATTGAACCTCCCGGGGTCCCCGACCGCCATCCCGGCCCTCAAACCGCGAGGCCAGCTGCACGGCGATCTTTTGGGGATGTCTGCTTAGACGCTCTTGCTATAGCATAAATATCAATTTGTCAACAAAGAAATGATGAGCAACGCCCTGGAGGAATAAGATTGGAGCTCTCGATCCCCCGCTGACCGGCGGTCATTCCGCCGGCCAGCGTCGGAGGAAACCGTCCGGCGGCTCGCTTCTGCTCCGCCGAATCCATTCAAATTGGCCCTCAGGCATCAGTCTTGCGTTGAAAGGCCGCCGACCGGCATGTTGCTGGGTCGCTCGAAACCAGCTATTGGGAGAGGCGCACAGATCCCTCGCTGACGCGCGGTCACCCCTTACGCACAGTTCCCGCGCGGCGCCATATCACTACCTTGCATTGAGCTGCATCGGAGACGAGTCCTGCTTCTGCAGGAGAGGATCAGGATGTTTCCCTCTTTGGTTGCAATGTAGCGGATCGCGGTCAGTAATCCCGAGTTCGGAGAACTGCCGTCGGACGCTGTTTCCGCGGCTTCTTTCGGCAAATAGATGGCCATAATACCGGCTTCCCTTAGGGCCGCTCGTGGGTATCACATGCGTATATGGCATCAGAATTTGGCAATTGCAAGACTGGGCGGCGCCGACCGCCGGCAGCTCAAGGTCAGCCACTGAGCCCGCTGATTGACATAAGCGGAAACGCGTCGCCCGCTGCGGCCAGAAAAGCGGAGAATCTGCCTCGACCAATGATGCGGACATCGTCAGGCCAAGACAGAGCACAGAGGGAAAGATGCGAGATCCCGGGGAAGGTCGTAAAGCTCCCGCCGAAGCGGACTGCTTTGGCCTTTAGCAACAACGCCGCCCAAGACCCGCTAGCGACGGCCGGCTCGCCCGTCGAAACCGGCCACCGCGTCGGGGATCCGATGCGGCGACTTCGCGAGCTTCTCGTGCGACCACCAATTCCAGGCAACTGCCTCGGCCAGCTCGCCGGCGAGACAACCGTAGCTTGCATCCGTCATGTGAAGCCCGTCGGAGCCGATTATCGCCGCGGGCGCGAGCTGCTGCGTACGATCCCATTCTTGCATGATCTCGAAACGACGAAACAGGCCGACATGGCTGCGATGGGCGATCTCCCCAATGATCCGCTCCATCTCTGCCCAAGCTGGTCGCGTGAGGACCCGCGGCGCAAATTGCAGGTCCATCAGAACGACGTCGATCCCATCCTCCTTCATCGCGGCGACGCCTCGCCGGATCAATTGTTCATCGGCGGTTAGGTCGTCGCGCCTCAGGACGGCATTCGTGCCAACCTGCCAAATCACCAGATCGGGATTCTCTGCGATGACGTCCCGCTCGAGGCGGGCCAACTCCTCGGGGACGTCCTGGCCGCCGACTCCGCGGTTCAGAACCCGGATCCCGGCAGCCGGGAATCGGTCCTTCAGCTCCTCCTCGAGGCGGCTCGGATAACTTTTGGCAGGCATGCTCGCGCCGACACCCTGCGTCGAGGAAGACCCCATCGCGACTATGGTCACAGGCCTCCCCTGGTCGAGTCGCGCGGCGGTGCGATCGAGCGACGCCCCGATCGCGGATAGTGCCGGCGGCACGGCGCAGCTCGGAATGCTGACGGTCGCCGTTGGCTCGGCGAGCACCGGTCCGCTCGACGCCAGCATCGCAGCGAGGATGGCAGCAAGCCGTCCCATAGCGAGTTGATGTGTCACTGGAGGGCGACCCGGATCGCTTCCGCCAGCTTGCGGCCGATGCACTCATAGACGCTGGCGGCAAGGCTCGCCCGCTCGTCCTTGGCGACCTTATCGAAATTGAACACGTTCTCCTCGCTCCAATAGCGCATCATCTCGAATCGCGGAAAGACATACACCTCGTTAACCTCACCGACCTGATGAAGCGTGTTCAAATAACGCTCGAAGTCGATGACGGTGGTCGTACTGCGAGAGAATTGCATATCGATCAGTGTGATGTCGATGCCGCGCGCCTTGAGTTCGTCGATCCCGGCTTGCAGCGCCGCCGCAAAATCATCGATTTCGACCCCGCGGACGGCGTCGGTGGTGCCGGTCTCCCAAATCACCAGGACCGGGTCCTCGGCGATGACGTCGCTTGGAAACCGCTCCAGCATCTGCTGCGCGGTTTGCCGCGGGACGCCTTTGTTGACGACGGTGATGGGGACGGTAGGGTACCAGCGGTCGAGTATTTCCTGTAACCGATGTGGATAGGCAAGGTCGAGCGAACCTGCGGCCGCGCCGGTGGTCGAGGCTCCACCGATCGCGACGATCTTGACCGGATTACCCGCCCGTAGCCTTTCGCTCAAATGCGGCAGCGTGGCCTCGACCCGTACCAGTTCGGCCGGAACCTCGCACGGCTCGTCCCCGCCGACGGCGGGCGACACCGATGCGATTGCGACGATTGCCACACTGCCCGCCAGATGAAGCGCCCGCTGCATAAGACCGCTGGCTAAGCGACGCCGCATCACGGACCCATCCCATTCCTCCCGCCGCGCGCCGCTACGAGCGGTTGCGATATTCTTCCCATCCTCTTATACCAGTCAATCATCTTCGCGGTAAAGCATAGCGCAAGAACGCCGGCAACGTTGACGGCGAGCTGAGCCACGATCGCCGAATCGTATTCCGATAAGAGAAAATGGCTCAACGCCGAAAGCAAGATACCGAGGCAGAAAATCTCCAACGACTGTTGCCCGCAAAGTATCAAAGGCTTTGCCATCGGCGAACGCAAGAATACGGCGTCCCGAGATATCAAAGCGCCGACGACGACTACCATGGCGAAGAAGGGTACGAGCCGGGCCGGGGACAGATTGTTCTTGTTGACCGGCCACAGATCCTTCAGAAAAAGCCCGGGAAACGGGTCCCAGACCCCGTGGATCGTCCAGCTGAGCTTAATCACGAACCCCACCGCGACAATGACGATCGCCATCAGTAGAGGCGCGCCCGCGGGGCGCGGCCAGCGTCGCATCGGAGCCTCGTCGAGGCCGAGGGCGGCTCCCGCAATGAACAGAAATTGCCAGGCGAGGGGATTGAAATACCAAACATGACCCTCCGGGTAGGCCGGCACGGACAGGTCCGCGACCTGCACGACGGCATAGACGAGGAATGATGGGATCAAGACCATCAGCGGCTGGAGCCGCAACCCGAGCAGGATCGCAGGGAAAATGACCAAAAGCAGGATGTAGAGAGGTAGGATGTCGAGAAAGGTTGGTTGAAACTGAAGCAGGAGCGCCTTGACGATAGCAATGTGCGGCTCCTGGAGAAAGTCGGCGACCCGCATTTCGTCGTTGTACATTGGATTGTTGAAAGTCGTTACTGTATAGGACACTTCGGCGATGAAGATCGTGAACAAGAAGATGTGGGCGACGTAGAGCTGCCAAGCCCGACGCAGAATCTGCGCAATCGCATAGAATGTGCCCTGTAACGCGAGCGTCCGACCATAGACGAGGGCGGCGGTAAAGCCTGAGATGAAGATAAAGATCTCCGCCGCGTCGAAGAACTGGAAGGACTGAAGGGTGCAATAGCTGACGACGTTCTCTGGAATATGATCGATAAAGATGAAGATCAGGGCGAGACCGCGAAAAAAGTCGAGGCGGAGATCGCGCGACTGTGAAGGCATGAGCCCTCGAACTCCGACGATGCCGCCATCGCGACACGGCAATGGTAGCAGAAGCCGCTCGGCTCGTCGACTAACGACGGTGGCTCCGGCGGGCGGGGTGGTCATGTGCGCGGCCCGGTCGCGCGCCACGACCGCCGGCCACGGGTGGGCGAGGCTCTGAGATTGGCCATTGGAGGGGTCGACCGTATTGCGCCCCGGCTTTGAGGATCGCCCTGATCTCGTGGCCCCACGCGATTAATTTTCGGGCAGGCTGCCATTATCCCGCGCAGTTTAAAACGAAAACGCAAAAATCGCTTGCGGTGCTGTTGCAGATGAGATATATTCTGACATATTCAGTTACGAGGCAGATACGAACCTTGATGTGACCTTTCGAAAGAGCCGGCTTAGCCGGCTCTTTCACTGAGGATCACGCGAGATCAGGTCGCACGGCGAAGGATGCCTCGGTCTTCCGTCGTATCTCCTCGAGCGACACATCGGGCGCCCGCTCCGTCAGTGTCATTCCTTCCCGATCGATCGTGAACACACCAAGGTCGGTGATCACCATGTCGACCACGCCCTTGCCCGTCAGAGGCAAGGTGCAGCGCCGCAGCAATTTTGGTTCATTTCGCGCGGTATGCTCCATCAGGACGATGACGCGCCTGACCCCAGCGACGAGATCCATGGCCCCGCCCATCCCCTTCACCATCCGGCCGGGGATCATCCAGTTTGCCAGATCACCATTCTCGGCCACCTGCATCGCTCCCAGGATCGACAGGTCGATATGGCCGCCGCGGATCATCCCGAAGGATTGCGCGCTGTCGAAATAGCTCGTCGTCGCCAGTTCGGTAATCGTCTGCTTACCGGCATTGATCAGGTCCGGATCCTCTTCGCCCTCGAATGGAAAGGGGCCCATGCCGAGCATGCCGTTTTCACTCTGCAGTTGAACAGTGATCCCCGGGGGGATGAAGTTCGACACGAGGGTGGGGATGCCGATGCCGAGATTGACATAAAAGCCGTCCTCGAGATCTGCTGCGGCACGGCGCGCCATCTCGTCGCGCGACCAAGACATGTTGCTTGCTCCTTTCTGTTCAATCGCCGCGCTTGCGCACCGTGCGCTGCTCGATGCGCTTTTCGAGCGATGTCGCATGTACAATCCGGTCGACGAAGACACCCGGCGTGTGAATGTGATCGGGATCGATCGCCCTAGAGTCGACCAGGTGTTCGACCTCCGCGACGGTGACCCGCCCGGCGGTCGCCATCACCGGGTTGAAGTTGCGCGCCGTCTTGCGATAGACGAGATTGCCCTCGCAATCGGCCTTCCACGCATGGATGATGGCAAGGTCCGCGACGAGACCGCGCTCCATCACGTAACTCTCGCCGTCGAACTCGCGGACGTCCTTGCCTTCCGCAATGAGCGTCCCGACACCCGTCTTCGTGAAGAACGCCGGTATCCCGGCGCCACCGGCGCGGATCCTTTCCGCCAGGGTCCCCTGCGGATTGAACTCGATCTCGAGTTCGCCTTTCAAATAAAGATCGGCAAAAAGCTGATTCTCGCCGACGTAGGACGAGATCATCTTGCGGATTTGCCGGGTTTCGAGCAGCAATCCGAGCCCGGCGCCATCGATCCCGGCATTATTCGAGATCACGGTCAGCCCGTTGACCCCCGAGCGCGCGATCGCGGCAATCAGCGTCTCCGGTATGCCGCAAAGCCCGAACCCTCCCGACATGAATGTCATGCCGTCCCGCAAGAGCCCGGAGAGTGCGGTGTGTGCATCGGGATAGACTTTGTTCATCACGCGCTCCTCCGCCAACCGGAACGCGCGAACATACCCTCAGGGCACCAATCTCCGCCACCCTATCGCGGCGTATCCGCCGCGACGCCGAGCCGCTGCCGCGTCACGACGTCGACGACGCCGTTGACGTTTATCCTCTGTTCTTTCTGGAAATGGGCCACCGCAGCGGCGGTTGACGGGCGGTAGATACCGTCCTGGTCGACCGCGATCTTCGCGGCGACGAGGGCGCGCTGCACATCCTTCACGTCGGTTCCCTGCAGCGGCGGATCGGACGGCTTCAGGAGCCGTGGTTGGCCGGGCTTCGACTGGCTGGCTATGAATCAGGCGCTGATGTCGTTGCCGTTGATCGTAATCCAGCTGGGCGGCGCTGAGGCGAGATGGAATTGGACCCGCGGGGTCCCGTCCGGCGCTTTCGCCTCGACCCCCAGCTCCTTTAGTACGGGCAGGTACTGGGCGAGCGGAACGTCGAGACCCAGACGCGGGATCGCGTCGAAGCCGCGAACAACGAGGTCGCCGCCGGCGGCATAACCTTTGGGTGCCAGCGGCGAACCCCGGGCTTCCGCCGTGACCGCGATGCCGACATCCCGGGTGTCGACCGCGACCTCATGAATGCGGAAGACCGGGTCAAGCATCGCGATGGCACCGAGCATCTGCTGGGTCACCTGCTGCTGTTCCCGCCCACCGTCCGCAACGCCGTCTTCGCGCACCTGGCTGGCGGCCTCGAGCAGGTTGCGCAGTGCCGCGGTGCTCAGATTCCCGAGCTGGAGATCAACGACGACCCGGTGTGGGACCTTGCCTTCGTCAAGAAGCGTCGGCGCCAGCTCCAAACCTTCTTCGCGAACGCTGAACCGGATCGCCGCGGCATCGCTGTCGAGACCGGTCACCTCGCTCGCAATCTCGGCTTTGGCGAGAGAGACGAGCGCTTCGGCACCAGCCCCCCGCACCGTCAGACCCTCGATGGTGGCATCGCTCTCGGCTGTGCCAAAAAGAGCCGGCATTCCTGCGAGCATGGGCCGGAATTGGCCGAGGCGCGCCTCCTGGTCGCCCTTCTGCAGCGTATCGAGCGCATCGTGGAGCTTCTCCACGCCCTCGAAGTGAGGCCCCGAGGACTTCCCGGTGAAAGCGAACCGCTGGATCGCACCGCCGGCTGGACCCTGCGGGAAAAAGAACTCGATCCCTCTCAGCTCGAAGTCGACCGGTCCGCTCCAGCCGCCGCCCGGTTCCACTTCGAGCTTCGATGTCATCGACAACGGCCCAAAACTGACCCAAGCCCCGGTCTTCTGATGTTCGATGCGCGCCTTTGCGATCGCGATCGCCGTGTCGCGGCCGCGCCCCGACTGCGCTTCGATCACGGCGTTCGCCCTCGCCTCCTGCAGCGTGATCTTGATATGGGTACCATCGGCCGCATCGAGCGTCCCCTCCTCGGGCAGAAGTATGGCCAAGTCAACCAGCTTGCCCCCCTCCTTCTGCCTGGTCTGCCGGATCTCGACTCGATCGAAAGTGAGCCGATCAACCCACTCATTCAGTAAGGACAGGCGTACATTGGTGATCGTCGCCACCAGCGCATCGCCCTCGACCCGGATCTCGTAGGGATCGGAGCCGGCCCATTTGACGATGCCGTTAGTACTCGGCCCGAGCCGGGCTACAAATCTGTCGATCTCAGATTTGAAGCCGGCAAGATCGCCCTCGGCTGCTCCCACCGGTGATCCCTGCGCCAACACAGCCGCAATTACGACAATCGCCTGCGTCAGGCGAAGTGCAGTCTTCATCGATTGGTATCCCATGCGAGGCCGGCTGGCCTTTCCGATATCATCGCGTAATGCCGGCGAGAAGAAACAGCGAGGACGAACCCGACCCTTTGCCCGTCACTCCCAGAAGTCGTACAACATCTGTCACTGAAATAAACTTAACGGATACGACATCGGTATCCGCCGTGGACCCAGCCGCCTTTAGACCCGCAGCGCGGAGCATTCCGAGAGGCGGGGACTTGGCCCGCGCGCTTGGGGGGCGAGCGCCCCTAGCGTAGGATCATCTCCGAGGCGCGTGAGGAATTACCCCGGAGATCTTCGGGCGAGCGGCTCCGTCGGCCGGCGTAAGAAAGTCCTTGCGTCGGCGAAGCCCCGGTCCGAAATTGCCGCGAGGCTGGGGTGCCGCCCAGCCGCGCGGTATCGGCCGCGCGGCAGAAGCGGCTGAGATCAGACCCACTGAACCTGGCCGGGCGCGCCCGGCGAAGGGAGTCCGTTATTACCGCGTCGTTCACTGTTTCGTCGTCCCGCCCGAAAACCGTCGTCATCGGCGCCGGCGTGATGGGGCTGGGGATCGCGTGGCGTCTCGCGCAAGCCGGTTGTCCGGTCACCGTATACGATCGCGCCGAAGCCGGGCGCGGCGCCAGCTGGGCGGCTGCTGGGATGCTGGCCGCCGCGGTCGAGACCGAGCCCGGCGAGGAAGCTCTGCTGGCGCTGACGCTCGAAAGCCAGAGGCTGTGGCCCGATTTCGCGCGCGAGGTCGAAGCCGCATCCGGGATCTCGGTCGACTACCGTGACGAAGGTACGATGGTCGTCGCGCTGACTCGCGACGACGCCGAGCAGCTCCGCTTCAGCTATGAGTTCCAAGCTGGCCTGGGTCTCGATCTCCATTGGCTTCCGGGAGCCGACGCGCGGCGCCGCGAGCCGCATTTGCGACCCGGTATTCCGGGCGCGGTGCTGAGCCCGCGAGATCATCAAGTCGAAAACCGCCTTCTCGGTCGTGCGCTGGCCGAAGCGGCCCGACGGGCCGGCGCCGCGCTCTACGAGCATTGCCCCGTGCGCGAGGTCGATTTCGCCGGCGAGCGTGCTTGCGGCGTGGTTACGGATCGCGGCCGCGATCCGGCCGATGTCGTCATCCTGGCGGCCGGCGCCTGGTCTCGGGAGATCGGCGGCATTCCACCCTCGCACCTTCCCCCGGTCCGCCCGATCAAGGGACAAATGCTGGCGTTGCGCATGGATGCGCACGCGCCACTCTTGCGTCACGTGATTTGGCTGCCGCGCGGCGGATATCTGGTGCCGCGCCTGGACGGACGGCTCGTGGTCGGCGCCACGGTCGAAGAACGCGGCTTTGACGACACGATAACCGCGGGTGGCTTGCTCGCGCTGATCGAAGGCGCGTGGCGTGCAGTGCCGGCGATCGAGGAGCTGGCGGTCGCCGAAACCTGGGTGGGCTTCCGTCCGGGCTCGCGCGACGACGCGCCGATGCTCGGTCCGAGCGGGATCGACCGGCTTGTGATGGCGACCGGACACCATCGCAATGGGATCTTGCTGACGCCAGTGACGGCCCAATCGATCAGCGCCTACTTGTTGACAGGCCGCTTGCCCGACAGCGTGCAACCGTTCACACCGGAACGTTTCGTCAACGCTCGGCCTGATGTCGCCGGCAGGTCGGGCTTGGCGATCGCGGCAGGGGCGCGATGACGCGGCTGCGGATCAACGGCGTCGAGGAGGACGTCGCAGTGACGACCGTCTCTGAACTGCTCATCGTCCGTGGTGTTGATCCCGCCGCGCGGTTTCTCGCCGTCGCTGTCAACGGCACAGTCGTGCGCCGGTCGGAGTGGCCCTCGAGACCTCTCTCGCCCGGCGACGATATCGAGATCGTGCGCCCGTTTTCCGGTGGCTGACGCAACTTCTTAGGATTTCACCCGATGACCGACCCGCTATCAATCGCCGGCACTGCTCTCTCCTCGAGGCTACTCGTCGGCACCGCCGGTTATCCGAACCAGCAGACACTGCTCGACTGCCTCGAGGCGAGCAGAGCAGAAATCGTCACGGTCTCGATCCGGCGGATCAGCCTCGAAGGCTACGCCGAGAGTCTGGTGGACCTGCTCGGCGGACGCTATCGGCTGTTACCAAATACGGCCGGCTGCGCCACCGTGCGCGACGCTGTTCTGACCGCCGAACTCGCCCGGGAGGCACTAGACACGGCATGGGTGAAGCTCGAGCTGATCGGTGACCGCGAGACGCTCTACCCCGACGTCGAGCAGCTCGTGCAGGCCGCCGAGGAAATGGTGCGTAAGGGCTTCACCGTATTGCCCTATTGCAACGAGGATCCGGTGACCTGCCAGAAGCTGGCCGACGTGGGCTGCGCCGCGGTGATGCCGCTGGGCTCGCTGATCGGCTCGGGCATGGGGATCGCGAATCCGGCGGCAATCGAGCTGATCTGCTCGCGCAGCCCGGTCCCGGTGGTGCTCGATGCCGGTATCGGCACGGCGTCGGACGCCGCTCTGGCGATGGAGCTCGGCTGCGACGCGGTGCTGGTCAATACCGCCATCGCCAGGTCGCACGACCCTTTACGGATGGCGGCGGCGATGCGCGCCGGGGTCGAAGGCGGGCGTCTCGCGCGTCTCGCCGGCCGCATCCCTAAGCGCCGCTTCGCCGAGCCGTCGAGCCCGCAGCTGGGTCTCGTCGGCTCCTAGCGAGCGGCCGGTTCCGCTGCTCGGAGCGGCGCGGCATCATCGCGATCGCTCGTCATGATCTTCGCCGTTCCGCTCTATGACGACAATCCGACCCGCCGCGAGCCGCTCGTCAACTATTTGCTGATCGGCCTGTGCATCGGCGCGTTCCTCTGGCAGCTCGGCCAAAACGAGCGCGCGATCTTGTATGGTTATGGGATGATACCGGCCGAGCTGTTCGGCCTTTGGCATCCGCCACGCGCCTACCAGGTCGTGCCCGCATGGGCGACACTGGTGACCAGCATGTTCCTGCACGGCGGCTGGTTCCACCTGATCGGCAACATGCTGTTCCTGTGGATCTTCGGCAACAATATCGAGGACGTGCTCGGGCGTGGGCGCTATCTCTTTTTTTATCTTTGCTGCGGGATCGTGGCCGCGCTGACCCAGGCCTTCTCGAGCTACGGCGCACACGTGCCGATGGTCGGCGCGAGCGGCGCCATCGCAGGAGTGCTCGGTGCTTATCTGTTGCTTTACCCCAACGCCAATGTTCACGTCTTTGTCTGGATCGTGATCTTCTTTCGTATTGTCAATGTACCAGCCTGGATATTGCTCGGCCTTTGGTTCGCGATTCAGCTCGTAAGTGGGCTGGCTAGGGCGGCGGGAACGCCGGGGGTGGCGTTCTGGGCGCATGTCGGAGGCTTTGTCAGCGGTGTGATCCTCATCACGCTGTTGCGCCCGACTGGCGTGACGCTAGTGCAGCCGCCCCGCAGCCGCGTCTTCGCGACGGTGCCCCCCGGTGCCTTCACCGGGCGTCGAACTTTTCAGCGCGGCTCGGTTCCTTCGGCTGGTCGTTCGCGTCGGCGGGTGTCAGGCCCTTGGGAGTAAACCTGCTGCCTTCTATTGGGCTCTAACCTGACTCGGCCCCGCTGGCAATGCGACTTTCTGCAGCAAAACCAGCCATCTTTCGACCCGCTTTCCGGTTCTTCGCGAAATCGTATTCGCCATACCGCGAGCGGCTGTACAAGGCGATGCTAGACCGGTTGGGCCCGAGCGGAACCAACTCTACCGTGACGATGTCGGGGAAGCGAAATACCGGTGAGTGCTTGATGTAGATGTAGCGGCGGGGCCCGAAATCGGCGAGCACGCGGACGACGCGCGTTTCGCCCGAGATCACCTCTGTCCAATAGTCGCGCAACCGGTCCCACGCCATGTCGAAAACCGGGCTTGTGGCGGCTTCGGCGGCCGGACAATAATCGGACGGGCAGGCGAGAAAGCCGGCTTTCGGTAGCGGCGAGCGCAGCTCGGGGATGCTCACGGCCTCCTGCGGCAGAAGCCGATCCTCGGCCCCGCTGCCCATATAGATCCGCAACGCGAGCCCCGGCAGCAATATCGCGAGCCCGATTGCGAGCAATGCCGTCCTGATCGGGCGACCGACGCGCACTCTGCTCCCTCACGCCGAGCGGGCCTGGCTAGAGGCTCGAACTGCACTATGTCATAAGATCCCTCGTGTTGAAGGGGGGAACATGGACGAGCAAGGGCGACGGCAAGAGCCTCGTTCGGGGAGCGGAGCGGGGCAGGGGGCCGACGCCGCCATCTACGCGCCGGAAGGCCTCGCCGAGGGCATCTCCATACTCGCGGTCGAACCGGTTTTTGCGGGGATACTGGAACGGGCCGGACCGCCGCGATTTCGCCGCCGCCGTAAGGGGTTCGGCACGCTGTTGCACATCATTCTCGAGCAGCAGGTGTCGATCGACGCCGCTGCAGCGATGTACCGCAGGCTTCTCGGAGTTTGCCGCCCGCTGGCGCCGGAAACGTTTCTCGCCGTCGATGACGCCACCCTCCGCTCCTGCGGCTTCAGCCGCCAAAAGATGGGCTATGCCCGCGATCTCGCCGAAATGGTCGATAACGGCAAATTCGATTTCGTCCGGCTCGGCGCTGCCGAGGATCAAGCTGCCCTCGCCGAGCTGCTGTCCCTCAGGGGAATCGGGCGGTGGAGCGCCGAAATCTATCTGCTCTTCGCGCTCGGACGAGCCGACATCTGGCCCGCCGCCGATCTGGGTCTGCAGGTCGCGATCGGCGACCATCTGGGCTCCGGCTCGCGTCCGGACGAGGTCGGGATGCGCCGCCTCGGCGAAGCCTGGCGGCCCTGGCGCTCGGTCGCCGCTTGTCTTTTCTGGCAGTCCTACCTCCATGCTCGCGGGCGGACCGCACCCGGCCTGCCGCCCGAGCTCTATGCCTGAGGATCCCGATCGGTGCGCGGGCCGGTCGGCCCGAGCCGAGAGCGCTTGATTGCGCCGCGGGCGTTGGCATGATTCGAACCGTTCGCGCGAGCATCGAGAGGCAGGATCATGGCAACGAGCTTCCCGGATGGTTTTCTTTGGGGCGCCTCGACGGCGGCTTACCAGATCGAAGGCGCCGTCACGGAGGACGGGCGCGGGCCGTCGATCTGGGATACGTTCAGCCATCTTCCGGGCAGAATTCTCGGCGACGAGAACGGCGACATCGCTTGCGACCATTACCATCGCTGGCCGCAGGACGTGGCGCTGATGAGCGAGCTTGGTGTCAGCGCCTATCGCCTGTCGACCGCTTGGTCGCGCATCCTGCCTGAGGGAAGAGGCCAGCCCAACGGCAAAGGATTGGAATTTTACGATCGCCTCGTCGACGCCATCATGGCTACCGACATCGAGCCCTGGATCTGCCTCTACCACTGGGACCTGCCGCAGGCGCTCGAGGACCGCGGCGGCTGGCAGAACCGGGACGTTGCTTCCTGGTTCGCCGATTATGCGCATTTGACGGTGCGCCGGCTCGGCGATCGAGTGAAGCACTGGGCAACCTTCAACGAACCCAACGTCGCGAGCGTGAAGGGCTATTGCGACGGTGAACACGCCCCCGGAATTCATGGACGGATGACCGCCCTCAAGGCGATACACGTTATGAATCTGGCGCACGGACTGGGTGTCGAGGCGATGCGGTCGGACCGTGCCGATCTGCTGATCAGCAATATCTACAATTTCCACCCCCGAGAGCCGGCCAGCGAACGCGAGGAGGATGAGACTGCTGCTCTGATGCTCGACGCGCTCTGGAACCGCTCATTTCCCGATCCGCAGATCCACGGGCGCTATCCCGAGCCGCTCGCCCTGGAGATGGAACAACTCGTGCAATCGGGCGACCTCGATATCATCAAGAGGAAACCCGACTATTTCGCGATCAACCACTACACCCGATCGCGGGTCCGGCACGATCCCGACCACCCCTTTCACGTTGGCGTCGTGCCGCCGTCGCCGGGGACGCCGGTGACCGAGATGGGTTGGGAGATCGCGCCCGAGGCGTTCCGGTCAGTGATGATCGAGGCCAAGGAGCGCTACAGTGGCGATCTACCAATGTACATCCTTGAGAACGGGGCTGCGTTCCCCGACCGGGTCGAGGCGGACGATCGGATCCGTGATGGGCAGCGCATCGCCTATCTGCGCGACTATCTGGGCGCGGTGCTCGACGCGATTTCAGCCGGAGTACCCGTGCGCGGTTATTTCGTATGGTCGCTTCTCGACAATTTCGAGTGGACGCTCGGCTATAGCAGGCGGTTCGGTCTGGTTTACGTTGATTACCGCACGCTCGATCGGCGCCGAAAGGACTCGTTCCATTTCTTTGCCGACCTGGCCAGAGGCGCGGCGCTCGAGAGGGAATAGCAGCGACCGCAGCCGGCTGGACTGCACTCGGCCGCTGCGATGATTTTCCTCAGCACCTGGCGTCCCCGGCGTGACTCGAACACGCGACCCACAGTTTAGGAATTTGAAAGCCCAGGCTTGGGGCGATTTTCTAAAAGTTTCCACAGATCTTGTAAACGGTTCTTTTGCAGTCACTTTCAGTTGACCGAGTTTACCACTGGTTGCTAGAATTTGCGCGTTTGTGGATGCTAGGTGGTTGCTAAACGGGTTGCTAGCAACCCAGCGGAGGCGCGCGCAAATGGGCGAGCGGAAGAGGATCGGCGTGCGAGAGGTTCGGGCGCTTGGACCCGGCGAGATCGCATGGGATGCGGCTGTCTTGGGCTTCGGCGCCCGGCGACAGACGGGGCCGGCAATAACCTATTTTGTCAAATACCGTACCGAGGATGGGCGACAACGGTGGCATGCCATAGGCCGTCACGGTTCACCGTGGACCCCGGAGGAAGCGCGTGAGGAAGCCCGGCGCATTCTCGGCGAGGTGGCCAAAGGTGATGACCCGGCGGCCGATCGCGCGGCGCGGCGGACGGCCCCGACCGTCACCGCGTTGGCGGAACGGTTCCTTGCTGAGCACGCGGAAGCAAAGCGCAAGGCGAGCACGGCGCGGGAGTACCGGCGGCTGATCGAGCATGTGGTAGTACCAGCAATCGGAAAGCGGCGCGTCGTGGATGTAACCCGACAAGATGTTGCGCGGTTCCACCACGATCATCGCGCAACCCCGACCGAGGCGAATCGGGCGCTTGCGGTAACATCGACACTATTCAATTTTGGCGAGCGCATCGGCTGGCGCCCAGACGGCAGCAATCCGTGCCGCCACGTCGAAAAATACCCGCAGCGTCGGCGCGAGCGGTTTCTCTCGCCCGAAGAGCTTGGACGTCTGGGTGAGACACTCGCCGGCTTTGAAGGCTCCCCCTACGTAGTCGCGGCGATAAAGCTTCTCGTCTTTACGGGCGCACGGCTCGGCGAAGTGCTGGGCCTGCGTTGGGAATGGATCGATTTCGACCGCGGCGAGGCGCGGCTCCCGGACAGCAAGACGGGCGCTAAGACGCTCCATCTGCCACCTCCAGCTCTCGCGGTGCTTGTCGGGCTGCCGCGGCTCGAAGGCAACCCGCATGTAATTGTGGGGGCTCGCAACGGCGCCGCGCTCGTTAATCTCGAAAAGCCGTGGCGGGCGATCCGCAAAGAAGCGGGGCTAGATGACCTGCGGCTGCACGACCTGCGCCACGCCTTCGCTAGCGTGGCCGCGTCGAGCGGTATGGGATTGCCAATCATTGGAAGATGCTCGGGCACACGCAGGCGGCAACAACAGCTCGGTACGCTCATCTCGCAAGCGATCCGGTGAAGGCCGCAGCCGCGACCGTCGCCAGCAAAATTGCAGCCGCGATGAAAGGAAGCGCCAGGGAGGAGGGCGAGATTGTCACCCTCCACCCCGAGCGTGCCTAGGACGCGGCACGTCCAACGAAGGCGGCGACGAGGCGGGGTCCCGCGATTTCAGCCCTGATCAGTCCGGGCGGAATGGCGGTTGTACCCCACCGGAAGGAAGGCGCGGTCAGGCCGTTTGAGGGAGTGAACCCAAAATAGTCGCACTTAACGGCGCGTTAGCTCCCGGCAGGTTTCATCACGGCGGGGGACCTTCTCCTAGGAAGCTCCCGCGTTTTCCGCGGAGTTCCCTGATACGACGGATTAGATCAGACATGGCTGTGGAATTTGAATGTATGCTCGACCGCCGGCAAGCGGCTGCCTTCTTGACCAACCGCGGCTATCGCACCGCGCCCGCGACGTTGGCTAAGCTCGCCTGTATCGGTGGCGGACCGACGTTCGAGAGTTTTGGCCGTAAGCCGCGAGGCGGACTTGCTCGCCTGGGCGAAGGCGAGAATGACGGGACCTCGGCGATCGACTAGTGATCCGGGAGCCGGGCCATCCGGCGGAGAAGGGCTTAGCCATGACCGGACGTGACCCGGTCGAAGCGCACTCAACTACTGGAAACTAGCCCTCTGTCCGCGGTCGCTGCGTCCCCATCGTCTAGAGGCCTACGACATCGCCCTCTCACGGCGGCAACACCGGTTCGAATCCGGTAGGGACGCCACCCCGTAAAAAAACCATAGATAATCAAGGTTTTTTCGCGCCAATTGTCCAACCGGACGCCACGGCCGGCAAAGGTTGGACACTTTTGTTGGCGTCCTGTTCCGCCGTCAAATTGCTCTTTCGTGCCTCGAGCAGTGGCGCCGCCGCGGCTTCGAGCTTGGCGCGGTTGGCCTTCCGGGTATAGACCGCGGCCTGCTGCGGGTTGGTCCAGCCAAACAGCGCCATCAGCTGATGTTCAGTGGCACCGGCTTCGGCGCAACGCTGCGCCCCGAGCTTGCGCAGCCCATGCGCGCTGAGGTCCTCGAGCCCGGCCTCGCGGCACCGTTTCTTGAACCAATTGCCAAAGCCCTTGACCGAGTGCGGATGTCCGGACGCCGTCACCAGATAAACCAGGTGTCCGATCGGGGTGGCGTCGATACTGTGGCGCAGCGGCGGAAGAATCGGCAGTTCGTGCATCTTGACGACCCGCGAGCCTCCCTTGGTCTCGGTGAAGACGAGCTTGCCGTCGCGTTCCATTTGCGGGCCGAGCCGGACGACGTCGCTGCGGCGCACTCCGGTATAGAGCAACAGATCGAAGGCCATCCGTGCCTTGGTGCCGATCGGATGGCGCGCCTCATAGCGCGCCGCATCGACCTCGGACCATGCCTGGATGCCGTCGGGATTGGCGCTGCGCAACCGCGCCACATCGCGCGCCGGGTTCTTTTCGGCATAGCCATATTCGGGCGCGATCGCCCAGGTGAAGAGCTGTCGCAGCGTCTTGACGCGGTTATTGGCGGCCTCGGGAAAGGCGGCCTTCTCGTCGCGCAGCTTCGCGACATGGCGCGGCTCCATCGTCGCGAATGGGAAATCGCCGGCGCGCCGACAAATCTCGTCGAGGATCCCCCGCCGGACCTTGCGGGTGCTGGGTGCCAGCGATTGGAAGGCAGGAGACACGTAATATTGCTCACACAGCCAACGCATCGTCGCTGGCATCGCGGCAGTGTGCCGGCTGGGTGACGGCGGTTTTGCTGCGCCGCTAAAGGCACGCTGGTATTCCGCGTCAAACGCCGCCGTGCCGGGATTCTCCTTGAGCGGGATCTTGGGCTGCCCTTTGCGCCGGAAATAAATGCGCACGGTGCCGTGCCGGTCGACATCCTCGACGAGGAACCGATAGAGGCGGATACCACTGTTGTCGCGCAGCCGGACTTTCATAGGTCGTCCCATTCGTTCTTTGGCACAGCCTCATCATCGAGCGCATCGAACGCCTCGTCCAGCTTTACCCGGTCCCACACAATACGGCCGTCAATGCGCTTTGGCCTTGCCATCCGGCCATCGCCGACCATCTCGTCGAATTTTGTCACGCCAACGCCGATGTATTCGGCCGCTTGGACACGTGAGGTGGTCCCGATTGTCTGAACAGAATTTCCGCGTCGATAAGTGGAACGTCTGCCGGGTTTAGGCTGCCGCGCGGAGCGACAGCTTTGTGAAGTAGGCCTGATCGGGCGTAGCGCCGTCA